>Ga0306922_10000806_pt1 | contig 26925 bp, 24 predicted proteins | sample sta12Cox44000082_FD_203758 | JGI IMG/M metagenome (GOLD analysis project Ga0306922, IMG submission 203758) | Lab enrichment of tropical soil microbial communities from Luquillo Experimental Forest, Puerto Rico - statoxic.12C.oxic.44.000.082 (v2)... | ecosystem: Environmental > Terrestrial >... | reverse complement strand
CGGCCGGCACCTTGGAAAGACGCTCGTCGCCGATCGTCTTGACGTGCTTTTGCATGAAACGGTCGTAGTCGCGCCACAGCACGCCGGCGGCACGAACCGCCGCCTCCTCCGCGCGAGTCGCAATCTGGTGGGCATGCAGGTAGTGCAGGTGGAGCTGGTCGATAAGCGTCTTCTCGACCTCCTCGTGCAAGATCAGGAAACGGTCGGTGTCGATCTCCCGCCCGCGATATTTCATGAGGCGCGGCATGTGGCGGTCAATATAGATTGTCTTGCCGTCGTTGCTGTAGCCTGCGAGATACGGGATATCGTGCTCCCGATCGAGCTTCTTGACCCGGCGCACTATGGCATCGAGCGCGCGGTCGAGCATCAGGCTCGAAACATACCATTCGGGGACCCGGAGCTTCTTATGCGGCGCCTTGGGATGGCAAAAGTCCAGCGGCATTGACCTCTCCATTGACGCAATCGGGACCGCGAGCATCGCGACTGCGACTTGTCGAGTCCAGCGGTGTCCACGCACAAATTGTGGAACGGAAAGTCATTGGCCGACGCACAATCGGACGAAAAGCAAGCCCCTGCAGCACCCCGCCAGAACCGCGGGTTCCGCCGCCGCCGAGCCCTTGAAATTCCATAAAAAACAGTTACTTAGAGTTCACACTTTGGGCTGTACGAGACTCTTGTTTCGTGTCAAACCAAGCCCGTTCCATCCAGCCTCTCCGCACGCGATTCGAAAGTGATCCATGGCCGAAGCCGCCCGCCAAACTCCCGCTATTGCCGCCGATTACGGAGCAGAGTCAATCAAGGTGCTCAAGGGGCTCGATGCCGTCCGCAAGCGGCCTGGCATGTATATCGGCGATACGGATGACGGCTCGGGCCTGCATCACATGGTCTACGAGGTCGTCGACAATGCCATCGACGAAGCCCTTGCCGGCTTCGCCAAGGAGGTCGTCGTTACGCTCAATCCGGATGGATCCTGTTGCGTGCGCGACGACGGCCGCGGCATCCCGACCGACATCCACCAGGGCGAAGGCGTCTCGGCAGCCGAGGTCGTCATGACCCAGCTTCACGCCGGCGGCAAATTCGGCGAGGCGCATAATGCGGCAAATCCCTACAAGGTCTCGGGTGGCCTGCATGGGGTCGGCGTCTCCGTCGTGAACGCACTCTCGACCTGGCTCAAGCTGACCATCTGGCGCGACGGAAAAGAGCACTTCATCGAATTCCGTGACGGTGAAGCGCTCGCGCCGCTCTCCGTTGTCGGCACTGCTCATGACCGGCGGGGTACCGAGGTCGCTTTCCTGCCGAGTCCGCAGACCTTCACCATGACGGAGTTCGACTTCGCCACGCTCGAGCACCGCCTGCGCGAACTCGCCTTTCTCAATTCGGGTGTGCTGATCGTGCTCTCCGATAAGCGGCATGCGGTCGAGAAGCGCGAGGAGATGCGGTTCGAGGGCGGGGTCGAAGCGTTCGTGCGCTACATCGATCGCAACCAGACTCCGCTCATTCCGGCCCCGATCATGATCAAGGCCGAGCGCGACGGCATCGCGATCGAATGCGCGCTGTGGTGGAACGAGAGCTTTCACGAGACCGTGCTCTGCTTCACCAATACCATTCCGCAGCGTGACGGCGGCACCCATCTCGCAGGCTTTCGCGGTGCGCTTACGCGCCAGGTCACGGGCTATGCCGAGAAGGGTGGCGCTGCCCAGAAGGAGAAGGTGGCGCTCACCGGCGATGATTGCCGCGAGGGACTCACCGCTGTCCTCTCCTGCAAGGTGCCAGACCCGAAATTCTCCTCGCAGACCAAGGACAAGCTGGTTTCCTCCGAGGTGCGGCCGGTGGTCGAAAATCTCATAAACGAGGCGCTGCAGTATTGGTTCGAGGAGCACCCCGCGGAGGCGAAGGTCATTGTCAACAAGGTTATCACGGCAGCCGCGGCGCGTGAAGCCGCGCGCAAGGCACGCGAGATGACTCGAAAATCCGCACTCGGCATTACTTCGCTGCCGGGCAAGCTGGCGGATTGCCAGGAGCGGGATCCCGCAAAATCGGAGCTGTTCATCGTGGAGGGCGACAGCGCCGGTGGCTCGGCCAAGCAGGGCCGCGACCGAGCCTTCCAGGCGGTATTGCCGCTGCGCGGGAAAATTCTCAACGTGGAGCGCGCCCGACTCGACAAGATGCTCTCCAGCCAGGAGATCGGAACCCTGATTACCGCGCTGGGCACCGGCATCAGCGAGGATTTCAATGCCGAGAAGGTGCGCTACCACAAGATCATCATCATGACCGACGCGGACGTCGACGGATCGCACATTCGTACGCTTCTGCTCACCTTCTTCTATCGCCAGATGCGCGAGCTCATCGATCGCGGCCATCTCTTCATTGCGCAGCCGCCGCTCTACAAAGTCACGCGCGGCAAATCGGAGCAGTATCTCAAGGACGAGCGCGCTCTTGAGGACTTCCTCATTGCGGCCGGCCTCGAAGACTCGGTGCTGCGGCTGTCCTCGGGGGAGCATCGTGCCGGTGGCGACCTCAAGGAGCTCGTCGAGCAGGCTCGCGGCATCCGCAATCTGCTCGCTGGGCTGCACAGCCGCTACCACCGCAAGGTGGTGGAGCAGGCAGCGATTGCCGGGGTGCTCACGTCCCGCATTTTCGGAGACCCGCGAGCGGCAGCCGAGGCCGCAAGATATATTGCGCGACGGCTTGACGCGCTGTCCGAAGAGACCGAGCGCGGCTGGCAGGGAGAGTTCCGTGAAGGCGAGAGCTTCCACTTCGAGCGCAGCGTCCGTGGCGTCACTGATGTGGCGGTCCTTGACCAGGCGCTGCTCGGCTCGGCCGACGCGCGCAAGCTGGACGAGTATGCAGCGATGCTCCAGCAGGTCTATCCGCGCCCGGCGACGCTGCGTCGCAAGGACGAGGAGACGCCCATCCATGGTCCTGTCGCCCTGTTCGAGGCGGTGACCAATGCCGGCCGCAAGGGACTCTCGCTGCAGCGCTACAAGGGCCTCGGCGAGATGAACCCCAGCCAGCTGTGGGAGACCACGCTCGACACCAACGCCCGCTCGCTCCTGCAGGTCAACGTGAAGGAGATCGACGAGGCCAACATTCTGTTTGACGAGCTCATGGGCGACAAGGTCGAGCCGCGCCGCGCCTTCATCGAGCAGAATGCGCTCGCTGCAAGCGTCGATGCGTAGCGGCGATTACGCCGAGCGGGTTACGCCGGCTGCCCAGCCTGACGCCGCCCTGCGCGCCGCGTCCGTCCTGCGCCAATAGTCCTGCCAGCCCTCGCTCGGGCCGATGCCGTCGATCGCGGCAGGCCCGGTGATGCGCGCTGCAGCGCCTCCATCGAGCACCATTAGCGGCTTGCCCCCGTTACCGGCGGCATCGATGGCGGCGCGCAGCAGACGTCGATAGGCGCTGATCGCCTTGTCGCTCTGCCCGAGATGCTCCTTGCTGCGATCCGCGATCGCGCCCATGGACTCGCAGGCCCACTGGTCATGCACGTTGATGTCGGCGCCCATGCCGGTGAAGGTCTCGTGCTCCTGCTCATGCGGATCGAAACCGTAATCGTTGGTCTTGTTCTTGCGCGGGATGTAATCCGGCAGCTCGTACAGCGCGAGGCGCTGGCGCCGCATCTCGTCCTTGTTCACGGGAGCGCCGAAGCTTGTGAAGATGGCGTACCAGTAGTGCTTCTTGTCGTCGATCGGCACGTGCCACTGCGTGATGGTCATGTCGCTGCTCATGGGAATGGTGAAGGCGTGCGGAAACACAAGATTGGTGACGCGCACATGGGTGTGGACATCGTTGAGCCGGCGCAGCGTGATCACGCGCAGGCCGAACTCGGTCGGCTCCACCTCGATCCGCGGGCGCGGAAATTCACGCATGATCCGCGTCATCGGCATGTCCGAATCAATCGACCTGTCGCGAAACAGCTTGCCGTAGCCTTGCTCCGGCTCCTCGTCATGGAAAAAGCGGTGCAGAAACGAAGTGTGCGCCGGGTCGATGCCGACCTCGAGCGATTGCAGCCAGTTGCAATCGATCATCCCCTTAAAGGCGAAGGTGTGCGTGGCGGGCGCGCCAAAGCAGTCGAGATGAGGGAATGCCGGCGGCTCGCCGCCTCCCATATAGGCGAACAGGATCCCGCTCCTCTCCACGACCGGATAGGCCTGCTGCCGGATATTGACACACATGCCGCTCTCCGGCGGCTCCGCCGGAGTCTCCAGGCATTGGCCGGTGACGTCGAACAGCCAGCCGTGGAAGGAGCAACGCAGCCCCGCCTGCTCCAGACGTCCGAACGCCAAGTCGGTGCCGCGGTGAGGACACGCGCGCGCGAGCAAGCCGTAGCGACCTTGCCGGTCGCGAAAGATGACAAGGCTTTCACCCAGCAAGCGCACCGGCTTGACCGGCCGGTTGCCGGATAATTCATCGACCAGCGCAGCGGGCTGCCAATAACATCGCATCAACCGGCCGGCCGGCGTACCTGCGCCGGTCTGGGTGATGAGCTCGTTTTGCTCGGCGCTCAACATGACGGGTTCCTGTTCTGTCGAGGGTGAATTCCAAGCCCGCCGCCCTTAATGCCCCGGCAGCACCACCACCTTCGGTGCGGTCGGCAAAGTGGTCTTCGAGACGATCATGGAGGGGATTTCACTCATCTCCACCGTCCAGTTCTCGCGCACCCGTTCGAGGAAGCGCTGGAGCGTGAAGGCTGAGAAAAAATGCATGGGAATCGTCAGCGGCGCCTTGAGCGACTGGAGCACCTCAATCATGCCGTCGAGATCGAGCGTATAGCTGCCATCGACGGGCACGAAAACGACATCGACGCGGCCGATCTCGTTGAGTTGCTGCTGGGTGAGGGTGTGATGCAGGTGGCCGAGATGCGCGATGCACATATTGGCGATCTCGAAGATGAAGATGGAGTTGCCGTGGCGCTCGGTCCCGCCGCGCCAGTCGCGGATGTTGGTGGGCACATTGCGCACACGCACGTCCCCGACCGTGATATCGTGGCGTGCTGGCTGATCCGGCGTCGCTCCCCACCCGCGCAGCACATGCTTGATGGCCGGATCGGGGTAATCGGTATAGTGGGTTCCGTGCGCGTGGTTCATGGTAATGATGTCGGGGGTGACCGGCGAACGGACATAATCGTTGTAGTCAGTCGCTATGCGCACGAGCTGCGGGCTTTCGATCAAGAAAGTGGCGTGGCCGACATAGGTGATGCGGACCTGATCGGAGTTCAGAGCGACTGCAAAATCGGCGGGCCTGATGCGCGGCCGGCCGGCAGCAACGAGGCCGGGACAGTTCTCCCGCATCTCCGGCTTGACCGCGGGTGCCTGCACGCGCTCGAAAGCAGCAAGCTTGGTGACGTCAAGCGCGATGAGCCCGACGAGCGCGGCCAGCATTGTTTGGGCAAGCGATCCTGACATATTGGCTTCCCTCTCCGCGCCGAGTTGCGGACAGCAGCTCAATGCCGGGCAGAATTTCGCATGGATCGCACGCGGGCACCACCGGGCCTAGGGCAGGTTTTGAACTGCAGAAGGGGGTTCGAAGCCGGCTTACTTCCGGCTTCTGCGCTCGCCCGGCACGAGCGAAAGCGTATGGCGCTCGCCGCTGCGCAGCGTGTCGATTTCGACCGCGCGGCCGATCTTCTCGCCCGCAAGCATGCGGATGAGGTCGTCCGCGCCGGTGACGGGAATGCCGTCGAGCGAAAGGATGATGTCGCCGACGCGCAGATCAGCGCGCTGTGCCGGACTGCCGGGCTCGACGTTTGCAACCATCACCGCGTTCTCCTGCGCGAGGCCGGCGGCGTGCCGGCGGCGGCGCGAGAGTGCGAGCTGCTGGGCTGCAATGCCGATATAGGCGCGGCGGACACGACCGTGGCGGACAAGCTCGCCCAGCACGAAATTGGCGGTGTTCGACGCTACCGCAAAGCAGATGCCTTGCGCGCCCATGATGACGGCAGTGTTGATGCCGACCACCTCGCCGTGGGAGGACACCAGCGGTCCACCGGAATTGCCCGGATTGAGCGCCGCGTCGGTCTGGACGACATCGTCGATCAAGCGTCCCGAGCGCGACCGCAGCGAGCGGCCGAGGGCGGACACGACGCCGGTCGTCACGGTCGATTCGAAGCCGAGCGGGTTGCCGATGGCGATCACCAGCTGGCCGCGGCGCAGCCGCTTGGAGTTTCCAAGTATCGCCGCCGGCAGCGTCACCGACGCATCGACCCGCACTAGCGCAAGATCGGTGTCGGGATCGTCGCCCACGACGCGCGCGGCAAGGTTGCGGCCTTCGACGGTGGTGACATCGACGCGGGAAGCTCCGCCGACCACATGGCTGTTGGTCAGCACCAGACCGTCGGGCGCCACCACCACGCCTGACCCGGTGCCGCCCTGCGCACGCGCGTCGCGCGCTTTCACATCGAGACGCACCACCGCCGGCCCGACCCGATCGACCACGTCGATGACGGCGCGGGAATAGGCATCGAGCAACGCCTGGTCTTCCGCGGGAAGCGCAGGCGAGCCTGTGAGATCGGACGTCGTGTTGTCGAGCATGAAGGTGACCCCGACAGATATGGGGTCTGCAAGGCCGGCGCGGTAGAGCGGCGGTGCGCGGCGGCGGCGTGCCCTAGCCATCCGGGCAGTTGGATTGCAGCCGGACGATGCGCATGTTCGCGGCAAACACCGTCAACCGGAGCGCCCTTACATGCAAACGCAAAGTTCATCCTTGACTGCACTCTCAGCCGATGTGGCTTCGCTTGCCACGCAGGCATCGCAATCGAGCATCGCGCTACGCGATCGCGGCCGCTGGTTCAGCGGCTTCTATTGGCGCCCCGATGTGATCGCGAGCGCAGCCGAGCTCATCGCGGCCAAAACCGGTGCGCGCCTCACCGTGGTGACTCCATCGCAGGAGACGATCGAGGGGATCGTCATTGGCCGCGATGCGTCAACCGACATCGCGCTGATAAGGGTGGGGGCGAGCGCGCCTGCCGTTGCACCGGCAACCGGTGCGCAAGTCTCCCTCGGGCAGGCAGTCCTGGCGGCGGGCAGAAGCCCGCACGGGCCGACCTGCGCCGTCGGTTTTGTCGCGTTGTCGGGACAACCCTGGCGCAGCATGCGCGGCGGCGAGGTCGGTCCCCGCATCTGGCTCGATATCCGATTGCCGTCCCACGCGGAAGGATCCGCCGTATTCGACGCAGGCGGCCGCTTCGTCGGCATGTCGGTGTTTGCGCCGCGCCGGCGCGTGCTGCTGATCCCGGCGGAGACGATCGAACGGGTAGGCCATGAGTTGCTCGCGCACGGGCGAATCCGCCGCGGCTATCTCGGAGTAGGGGTGCAGGCGGTCGCAGTCGGGACGGTCGCCGATACCGGGCACGGCGCTAAGAAGACCGGGCTCATGATCATCAGTCTCGATCCCAAAGGCCCGGCTGCGCAGGCGAGCTTGCAGCAAGGTGACATCATTCTCGCCTTCGACGGCAGCGCCACCGACTCGGTGCGCGCGCTTTCCGCCATGCTGCGCAATGCGGCGCCGGGCACGACCGCCAACCTCGACATTTCGCGTTCCGGTCGCGATATGAGGATGGCCGTCACCCTCGGCGAAGGCCCGACCGTGTGAATTTCAATGCTGCAATAGGCGTGCGCCAGAGTGGAATTGTCGTCGTGCTTGCGATCGACGACGATGAGTTGCGCAGCCGCACGCTGCGCGCGCTCGACCGCATCGATCGGCGGTTCATCCCTGGCATGGATTTCGCGGCCGCCGATGTCGTCATCTGCGACCATCTGCCGGAGGCCGACGAGCCGCCAATTGGTTCGCCTGTGCTGGTCATCGGCGCTCGCCCAATGATCGACGAGGCCGTGCGCCGCGGCTATGCCGGCGGGCTGCGGCCGTCATTCGGTGACGCCAAGCTGCACGCGGCGATCGAGGCCGTCATGCATGGTCTCGTGTGCATGGACGGGGGCGGCGAGGCGGTGCCGACATTCGACGATGAGGCGGATGCGGAGCCGCCTCTGGCCGAGCTGACCGTTCGCGAGGCGGAAGTCCTCCGGCAGCTCATGACCGGCGCTTCCAACAAGGAGATTGCGCGGCGTCTCGATATTTCCGTCCATACCGCGAAATTTCACGTGGCTTCCATTGCCGGCAAGCTCGGGGCGAGCGGACGTACCGATGCCGTGGCCCGCGCGCTGCGGCTTGCGCGCTCGATGATTTGATTGGCCCTTCTCAGCGCATGCTGATGGTGCCGCGCGAGGTAACCACTACCCAGCGGCCGTCCTGCTTGCGGATGGCATCGATGCGGCCGAGCCCGGGCACGAGGTCGCCCTGCTCGACCTCCATCATGCCGGCGCGTCCTTCGATGAATGCGGTGCCGTGACGGACGTCGCGCAACACCCATGCATCGAGGTTGCCGGGCTTCCCGGGCACGGGCTGCGCCGATGCGATCGAGCCGGTGAGATCCCCCAGCCGGGTGATCCCTTCGGCGCGCGAGATGCGCTCGAGATTCTCCACGGCTTTGTTGATCCTCGCCGCGGGCTCGGCTGCGTTGCGCTCGATGCGGTCGATGCGCTCGCCCACCTTGGCAAGCTGGGTGGTAGAGTTGCGGTTGCCGGCATCCAGGCTCGCCTTCAGGGCGGCAAGCTCGACGCGCGCCTGCACCACGTTCTCTTTGAGCGCCTGGATTTCCTCTGTCCCGAGCTCGCCCGCGCCGATGACCCGGGCCGGCTGCGGCCGCGCCAGCCCATAGGCTCCCAGCGCGCCGACCATGCCGCCGAATGCCGCGGCAAGCGCGAGGCAGGCCGCGAGCATGGCGAAGCGGTTTACGCGCGGCGCCGGAGCGCTCTCCGAAGGCGGCGCGGGCGGCTCGGGGGCACTCTCGCTCTCTGACGGCTTGAACTCCACCATCTCGGGCGCAATCTGCGGCGCCTCGATGCTGTCGAGGTCAATCTTCGGGGCGGCAATGGACGTCATCTGATCCGCGCCGATCGGTAATGCTTCGATGCAGGGTCCCGCGCTGGGCGGCTTGTCGACGAGCGGCACGATAATGGTCGCCAATGCCATTTTCGGCACAATTTCGGTGCCGCCCGCGGCGGGCTTTGCTGCGCCCTCGTCGGTCAGCACCGGCTCATCCTCAACGCGGTCTTGCTTTCCCATGGACAATCCTCAATGCGCGCTTGTCGAATAGGAAACCATGCCGGTTACGATCTGGTTACGATTTTCATTCGAGCCGCATCAGAAGCAGGATGGGGCGGTTGGGGAATTTGTTTGGTCAAAATGCTCTTTATAAGAGTACTTGAATAAAAAGCATCTTCTGATTGTACATCGCATGCCGCAAATGCAGAGACAATCGTGGCGGCATCGACGACAATCCGGTCCTTCCGCACTGCTCCCGCGATCTCCAGCCCCGAGAAAACCACCATGCCGGACATGACCATCGCCGCCATCCGCACGACCCTGCTGCGGTTACCATGGCCGGATACGCCCTGGCTCAAGGGCCACGCCTTCGGCGATGCCCGCAATCTCCTCGTCCTCGATGTGGAGACCAAGGGCGGCATCGCCGGCATGGGTTATCTGTTCTCGTTCCGACCGGGACTGCGCAGCATCGCGACAGCGCTGGAGGAGACCATCCTGCCGCGGGTGATCGGCAAGGATGCGACCGCGGTCGAGGGCCTCTGGAACGAGCTGTGGCGCGCGACCGCGACCTACAACCGCGGCGGCATCGTCACCATGGCCATGTCGGCGCTCGACATCGCGCTGTGGGACGCCATCGGCAAGTGCGCGGGGCTGCCGCTGCACCGGTTGTGGGGCCACTTCCGCTCCCGCATCCCGGCCTATGGCAGCGGCTGTTTCCGCGGCTCCGGGGGCGACGGCATGATCGCCAAGGCGCTGCACTACAAGTCGCAGGGCTACAAGGCCATCAAGATGCAGGTGGCGCACACCAACGACCCGCGCGGCGACGTGGCCAACGTGCGGCGCATGCGCGAGGCGCTTGGGCCCGACATCGACATCATGATCGACGTCAACCAGGGCTGGAGCGCCGATACCGCAATCGAGGTCGGCCGCAAGATCGAGCCCTACGACATCTACTGGCTGGAGGAGCCGGTTCCCGCCGACGACTTCAAAGGCTACCTGCGGGTGGCGCAGGCGCTCTCGATGCGCGTGGTCGGCGGCGAGACGCATTTCACGCGCTTCGATCTGCGGCCGTTCTTCGAGAACCCGTGCATTCCCATCCTGCAGCCCGATCCCATGCGCGGCGGCTTCACCGATCTGCGCAAGATTGCGGTGCTCGCCGACACTTGGGGCATTGCGATTGCGCCGCACCTCTTCCCCGAGCTCAACGTGCAATTGCTCGCCTCGATCCCGAACGGGGCATGGATCGAGGACATGGGCCTCTCCAACGATCTGTTCGTTGAGGGGGTGCCGGTGGTCGACGGCATGATCACCGCGCCCGAGCGGCCCGGCCATGGGCTCGCGTTCAAGCCGGAGATTCTGCGGGACTGCCGGGTCTGAGGCGGTTGCGGGCAGGCTTGCCGGGGAACGCGTTCACGATTTGCACGACAAAAGAGAAGATTCCTAAAACAGTTGTTAACCCAACCGGAAATATCGTCCGGGTCAGCACGAGACAAACCCGTATCCGGTTATGGAGAACCTGATGAGCGCTCCGACATCATCGCTGGCCGCTGCAGAAAAATCCCTCTCGCCGGATGAGGAGGCGGAGACCGGCAGATTGGCAGGCCAAAAGATGCCTAGTCCCGCCACGCAGATCGTGGCCGATGCCGAGCGAATCATGTCCTCCGTGGCGCGGTTGACTTCAAGCTCGATCGACGGACTTGAAGGGCTTTCGTCCGAGCTTCAGCAGCTGCAAGGCTTTCTCAAGTCGGAGGTTGAGCGCGTGCAGGGCGAAATCGAAAGCGCAATGGCCGGTATCAAGATCATAATGGAGACCATTGCCCCCTGGAAAGCCACCTCGGTGCCGGTCGCGTCTCCGACTGGCCCGCGTGCGTTTCGCGCGGGCCCGGCGGGAAGCATTGAGCCGGCTCAATTGCGCCGGTAGGCGCGGCGATAAACCCGACAAGCGCAGTCCACGTTTCAACGATTTCGAAATTCGAATTACGTTCTCTGTCCAGCCTTGTGAGCTCAGGCCATCCTGCAGCGGCGTGCCGCGTTTTTTTGATGGGGCAAGCCGCCGCCACAGATGATGCAGGTCAGCGCTGCCCGTCAACGCCTGATCCAGGAGCAGCATTTCTGAGCGCGATCGGCCCCGCTGCGCAAAGGTAAAGACTCGCGGTAGAGTATCCGGCCTGGCCGCCGGCGCCAGGCGGAAAGCGTCGGCCGCGATGGGAGGAGACAGAGGACGCCAACCAATGGCGCGCCGCAGGAGCGAGACGTTTGCGCCGGTGACGCTCGGCCACATCCGCGGCCACGGCTGCCGGGACCTGCTCGTCTATTGCAGCTCGGGCCGATGCCATCACAGCGCAAGCATGAATGCCGACTGGCTCTCCGACGCGACGCCGGTGCGGTCCTTATGTCGGCGCATGGTCTGCACGCGATGCGGAATGATCGGCGCCGACGTGCGGCCGGACTGGGGACCGCATGTCAACAAGCCGCGCGTGTGAGCCGGTGGATCGTCGAGGGTTGATATGGGTTGGACAAGGGACTGCGGCCATGGCTCCTGCACAATTCGTCGCCGCGATCGGCTTCCTCGCTGCAAGCATGCTGCCCGCCGCGCAAGCCGTGCGCGCGCAGGACCCCTCCGGCAAGTCGATCAAGCTCCTCGTCGGCGCCTCGCCGGGAGGCACCACCGACACCGTGGCGCGGGCGATTGCGCCACCGCTTTCCGCATCGCTTGGCCGGCCCGTGATTGTCGAGAACCGGCCCGGGGCCGGCGGCAACCTCGCCGCCGATGCGGTTGCAAAATCGCCCCCTGACGGATCGACGCTGCTGGTCGCCTTCACCAGCCATACCATCAACTCCACGCTTTATCCCAAGCTGCCTTACGATCCGGTCGCCGACTTCACGCCGATCAGCATGATTGCGACCGTCCCGAGCCTGCTGGTGGGCCATCCCAAGCTGCCGGCGCAAGACCTCGCAGCGCTGATTGCGCTCGCCAGAGCCAATCCCGGCACGCTCAGCATCGCGATCGGCGGCATCGGCTCCTCGCTGCACCTCGCGGGCCAGCAGCTCAAGATGATGGCGGGGCTTGACCTTCTCACCGTGCCTTACAAGGGCACGGCGCCGGCGCTGACCGACCTGCTCGGCGGGCAGGTCGACATGATGTTCATCAGCCTCGTCACCGGCACGGCGCAGGTGCGCGCCGGCAAGCTGCGCGGCTATGGCGTCACCAGCGCGCGGCGGCAGCCGTCGTTTCCCGACCTGCCGGCAATCGGCGAGGTGGTGAAGGGCTTCGAATCGACGGCGTGGTTCGGCGTGTTCGCGCCGGCGCGGCTCGCGCCCCCGCTCACCGATCGCCTCAATGCGGCGCTCCGCGCGGCGCTCGACGATCCCGCGTTGCGCACGCAGCTCGAGAGCGAGGGCGCCACTCCCGCCGGAATGACCGCAGCCGACTTCGCAGCGTTCGTGCGCGCCGACGTGGCGCGCTGGGCGCCGATCGTGCGGCAGTCAGGCGCAAGGCCGGATTGACGCACCAGGGTCGCCGCGTCACGCCGGATTGCAGCATTCCATAACGCCGTTCTCGAGGAGCGCGGCACTGGATCGGACTTCTTCCGGGCCCCAATGATCGGCGCGATTTGTGGTAGCGTCGCACGCCTCGAAGCGAGGAGAACAGCATGGGCATTCATCTGGGCCGAGTCGGACACATCGGTATCCACGTCAGCGATGTCGATCGCTCCATCGACTTTTATCGCAAGGTGCTGGGACTCAAGGTAACCGGGCGCTGGGGGCCGCCCGACTTCGGGCGCCCCATCTGCTTCATGCGCATCAACGACAAGCACCATGATGTGGTGCTGTTCGAGCTGTCGGAGGATGCGAAGAAGGCCGGCATGGCGTCAACCGATTCCCGTATCCGCAGAGACCCGGGCCTCGATCACATCGCCTTCGAGGTCGACTCGCGCGAGGACTGGCTGCTCGCGCTCGACCATGTACGCTCCTGCGGAGTGAAGATCGTCAGTGGACCCTACGTGCACGCCCCCGAGGGAGGCGAGGAGGGTTTCGTTGGCGGCAGCGGAAGCCACGCCTTCTACTTCCTCGACCCGGACGGGAACAGGATCGAGGTGTACTGCTGGATGATGACCGTAACCAGGCCGAGCATGGCCGCCCCGCATCCCGACCTGTAGACATTGCTTATCCCGATCAGTCGGTGAGCAACGCGTCCTTGTTAGGCGGACCAACAGGAGAGCAAGTCGTGAAATTGCCGCCGAGCATTTCCCCAGGGACACCGGCATGAGCGTCCTTCCGGCCGCTCCCGTGCAACCCGCGCGCTCCGATACCGGCAACCGCTGGCTCGGCGTTGTGGCGCTGCTGACCATTGTCGCCATCTCCTATGTCGACCGGGTCAACGCTTCGGTGCTCATTACCGACCGCGCGTTCACCGATCACTTCGGCATCACCGGCGACCGTGTCATGCAGGGCGCGCTTACGACAATGTTCCTCGTCGGCTACGGCATTGCCGCTTTTTTTCTCACACCGTTCTACGAAGCGGTGCTGGGCGTACGGCGGGGGCTGCTCGTCAGCATCGCAGCCTGGGCAACGCTGACCCTCATATCGCCTTATGCGTTCGGCGCGATCATGCTGCTTACGCTTCGATTCGTGCTTGGCGGGTCTGAAGGACCGCTCTTTTCGCTCAAGACGATGTACATCCGGCAGCATTTTGCCAACGATGAAGTCGGCAAGCCGAACGCCGTGAGCTCGATGGGTGTGTCGGGCGGGCTTGCAGTCGGAATCCCGCTTATCACCTGGTTGGTATATTCCTGGGACTGGCACAGCTCATTCATCGCGCTCGCATTCCTCAATGCGGTCATCGGGTTGCCGCTGATTTATTTTTTCATCAACCGGGAATCGTCACGTGCGCCGCAAACCGCCGGCCCTGTGTCGGGCACGTCCGGCCATCACTCGGTCCGCGAAACGATCCGGCTGGCGTTTTCGACTCCCTATCTGGCGGCGATCCTGCTGATCGAGGTCGCCACGCTCGCCTACCTCTGGGGCAGCTCGAGCTGGCTGCCAAGCTATCTGGTGCAGGCGGAGCATTTCTCAATCGCCAACATGGGCATCATCGCCTCGCTGCCGTTCGCCACGGCGGTGGCTTCCGGCTTCCTGGGCGGCTACCTCATCGACAAGCTGCCGTCGCGCCGTGTGCCGCTCATCTTCGTGCTCGGCAGTCTCGGGACCGGCATCTCCGTGCTGCTGCTCGTGAGCTCGCACGCCACCGCCGCCATCGCCTTCTGGCTGATTGCCTCGCAGGCGTTCTGGGGACTTCAGGGCTCGGCGATTCCGACGCTCGTCCAGCACAACGCGCCCAAGGCTGCCGTCGGCTCGACGTACGGCTTCATCAACGGCGTCGGCAATCTCGTATCGGCGTTCATGCCGCTGGCGATGGGCGCGGTGATCGGCGCCGGCGCCACCACGCAGAGCGGTTTCGTTTCAGGCTTCGCCCTGCTGGCGGGCACGCAGCTCGTGACGCTTTGCGTCGCGCTCTATCTCCTCTATCGAGGGCGGGCCGTCGATACGCCCGCAACCAGCCTCGCCGCCGGTGCTTGAGCCGGCGCCAGGCCGAGCTCAGCTTCCGCCATCCAGCTTCAGGCCGGAGGCAAGACCCAGTCCAGTGTTGTAAGCTGCACCGAAGTTAAACGGGCGCGCTGAGCTCGGCGGCGGCCCTTTAAATGCGGATGGTAATCATGCAACGCGATCTCGTTCTCATCAGGCTGGCGGCAATCATTCTCGGCGCAATGATGCTGATGCCTGGCGGCGCTTCGGCACAGACGCCCAGCGTCCGCTACATCAATCCGTCGACCATGGCAAAACCTCCCGGCTATACCCACCTTGTCGAGGTCAACGGCCCCGGCCGCACCATCTATATTGCCGGGCAGCTCGGATATGACGGCGCCGGCAAGCAGGGCGCCGATTTTCGCGAGCAGGCGACGCTGGTCTATGAGAACCTGAAGGCCGCGATCGAGAGCGTCGGCGGCAAGATGGAGAACATCGTCAAGCTCAACGCCTATCTTACCGACATCCGCGCGCAGCTTCCGATCTACCGCGAGGTGCGCGACTTATTCGTCAATGTCGCGGCGCCGCCGGCCAGCACGACAATCGAGATTTCAAAGCTTGCACGCGAGGGCGCACTTCTGGAAGTGGAAGCGGTCGCCATATTGCCGGCGCGCTGATCAATCTCACCTGCTGTGGTCATACCCGCATTCGTGCGGGTATGACAGGTCAGAGCTTGTTGCCGCCGGTATCGTTGCGCCGCGTCTCTGCGCTATGAGCGGGCTCGCTTAATGCTTCCTCCGAGACGTCCACAATTCTCGGCAGCCTGATCGTGAAGGTCGAACCGCGGTCGGGCTCGCTCTCGACCGCAATGTCGGAGCCCTTCTCATGATGATTCGCAGCAAGGCGACTGAAGAAGTGCTGTTTAAGGTTACGCAGACTGGATTGTATTGCCTCGCCCGATTGCAGGCCTGACGGAATCAGGATTTCCACGCCAGACTGGTTTTGCGCGACCGAAAGGTGCAACGCCGCATCAGTACCACGTGCCGGACTCGCGACTATGTGATGGCGGCCTCTTGACAGGTCTCTCCTTGCCTGAGTAGTGTATATGCACGTCATCCATGGAGCGAGAATTTGTACAGGGAGAGCTGCTTGTGCCATCGGACGCGAATGGCGGCCCGGGCCGTGACCCGTTTGTATGACGAGATTTTGCGCTCGGTCGGGCTTCGCGCCACCCAACTGGCCGTGCTGGTCGCAGCCGGTAACGAAAGTGTGGTCTCGATTACGGCGCTCGCTAAATTCATGGGCATGGATCGATCAACCCTGGCCCGGAACCTGGCTCCGCTTGAAAGAGAGGGGTTGATCCGGGTCGGCAACGAGGGTTGGAGGCGCAGTCGCACCGTCGCAATTACGCATAAAGGACGCGCGCGACTGCGCGAGGCGTTGCCCTTGTGGGAGAAGGCTCAGGATATGATGCGACAAAAACTTGGCAGCCGAAGGTGGCCGGTGATCATGGCCGATCTGAACGATCTGATCCGCGCTGCATAACAATCTTTTTTTCACGGAGATGATCAGCCGATAACGGAGGAGCACAATGTAGAGGACAGGTCGCAGGCCATAAGTCGTGTATGTACACTACACTGTTACATCAAGAGAAAAGGGAGCTCATCAGCATGAAGTACTTCATCGATACCCATGACAAGAGCAAAGGCAGCTTCCCGGCACGGGAGCTCACCGAACAAGAGTTCTTCGATCAATTTGCGGCGCTCGAGGAGGCTGCGCAGGAGCTCGGCGTGTTTGGTCATGCCGCACACGTGAACCTCAAGGAAGGCAAAGCGTTCTGCTTCATGTCCGGCCCGGATGAGGAATCCATCCGCAAGGCACATGCGGCGATCAATTTGCCGTACGACTCCATCACCGAGGTAAGACGCGTGACCGGAGCCGACATGCGCATCCCGCAACCAGTGAAGGCGGAGATGCGCAAGGCGGGCTAACGCAACTGCGCACAAGCGGGGGAGCGCCGCTTGCCCGGCGTTCCCTGCGATTGGTTTGAAGTTGGGCGAAATGGAAACAAGACTTCTTCATCTAAACCAAGGTTTTGGTCCGGTGCGACTTTTCTTTGACGGATCTCACCATAGCCCAATCGACTTGGTGCAGCCTGCCGCCCCGTCTATCCGCGCGTTCGCGACAGCTCTGCGCGGTGCACTCCACCAAAATGTCTTCCAGGTGCATGCGGGTCCAGGGTGCTAATGCGGCTTGAGCGCGGCAATCTTTTCAAGCAGACGGGGCATATCCACGGGTTTGGTATCGAAGTCGTCGCAGCCCGCTGCGATCGCCTTTTCCCGATCGCCGCTCATGGCATTTGCCGTAAGCGCAATCACCGGGATGCGATTCGTGGCGGGGTCGGCCTTGATCCGCCGGGTTGCCTCCTCGCCGTCGATGTCGGGCAGCGTGAGATCCATGAGAATGAGGTCGGGCTGCTCCGAGGTCGCCATGGCAACGCCTTTCACTCCGTTGGTCGCCACAACCACGGTGAAGCCGGCACGCGTGAGCCGGTTCTTGAGCATATAGACGTTGTCGTCATTGTCCTCGACGTAGAGAATCTTCATGCGATGCTCGCAGTTTGCCGTTTGACGCATTTGCTTATCTCACGGCTGAGTTGACGAAGCATTTCGTCGCGGTCGCTCTTTTGAATGATGCGCTCGACGCCGCCGTTGAGGCGGTCGCGGTCCTCGTCGGTGAGATCCATCGCGGTGATGACCACCACCGGGATGCTCTGCCAGTCCGGCCGGGCGCGCAACTCGTCGAGGAATTCGAACCCGTCCATCTTCGGCATCATCAGGTCGAGAATGATCACGTCCGGCCGCGCCGCGGTGATTGCCGCGACCGCAACCTGGCCGTTCTCAGCCTCGGTCACCTGCCATCCGATCGGCTCCAGCGCCTGGCGCACGCTCCGGCGCACGATCTCGTCGTCATCGACGAGCAGGGCTTTCCCCGAAGCCGAGCCACAGACGCCGGTCAGCGTCTCGACCAGCTTGGTGCGGTCCACGGGCTTGACCAGATAGTCCGCCGCTCCCAGCGCAAAGCCGCGGTTCTTGTGGTCGACGATCGACATCAGCACCACCGGGGTTCCGGCCAGCGCCGGATCCCCCTTGATGGCGGCGAGCACCGTCCAGCCGTCGAGATCGGGCATCATGATATCGAGCGTCACCGCGGCCGGCCGCAGCTCGCGCACCAGCCGCAGCCCCTCCTGGCCGCCGGTCGCCGTGACCACCGCAAAGCCTGCCCGCTCCAGGTGGCGCTCCACCAGCTCGCGCACCGTCGCATCGTCATCCACCACCAGAATCAGCGGCGCCTGCCCCTCCGCAATGGGCTGCGCGGGCTGTGCACGCCCCTGCCCACGCGCCCCGCTCACGAGCGCTTCATCGCTCTGTGCTATGCGCGGCAGGCTGATCATGAAAGTCGAGCCACGGCCCAGCGCGCTCTCGACCGTGATGTCGCCCCCCATCATCTGGCAGAAGCGTTTGCTGATCGCGAGCCCAAGCCCGGTGCCGCCGTATTTGCGGGTGGTGGATGCATCGGCCTGGGAGAATTCCTGGAACAGCCTGCCCATCTGCTCCTCGGTCATGCCGATGCCGGTATCGGCGACCGCGATTGTGAGCTGGTCGCAACCATCCTCCTGCCGCTGTCGTGCGTTGATGGTGATGGTTCCGTGCTCGGTGAATTTGTTGGCGTTGCTCATGAGGTTCAACAGCGCCTGTCGCAGCCGCATCTGGTCGGCATGCAGCGTCCCGATCGCAGCATCACAATGCACAACGACCCGATTGCCGTTCTTTGCCGCCAGCGGCTCGATGGTCTTGACCACGTTGGCGATCAACGGCGCCAGCGCGAAGGGTTCGAGCTGCAGCTCCATCCGGCCGGCTTCGATCTTGGAGAGATCGAGGATGTCATTGATCAGAGCAAGCAGGTGGCGGCCCGCGCCGAGCACGCGGTCGAGCGGCTCAACGTCCTGCCTGAGCGCCTCCGCATCCTCGCGCAGCATCTCGGTGACGCCGATGATGGCGTTAAGCGGGGTGCGCAGCTCGTGGCTCATGTTGGCGAGGAATTGCGACTTGTGCTGGCTCGCCTCGGCAAGCTGGCGGCTCTTGTCCTTGATCTCGTCGAATAGGCGCACGTTCTCGATGGCGATCGCGGCCTGGTCGGCGAAGGTCGATACCAGCTCGATCTGCTTGTCGGTGAACGGGCGCACGTCGGAGCGCGTCAGGGCGAGGACGCCGAGCGCGGCGCGGTCGCGCAGCATCGGAACGCCGAGAATGGTGCGAAAGCCGCCCAGCCTGCGCGCCTCGGACCAGGTGTAGTCCGGATCGGCCTGCACATCAGGGATATGGATCACGCGGCCTTCGAGCAAGGCTCGCCCGGTCACCGAGCCGCGTTCCGGCTCGACCGGAAGAGTTCTCGCGTAGTCCACGAATTCGGGCGAAAAGCCGTAAGCTTCGGCGCGAAAGAACACCCCGCCCTGCTGCCGGGTGATGGTGGCCTTGTCAGCATCGCAGAGTCGGGCGGCCGATTCGACGAGCGTCTGCAGCACGGACTTGAGGTCGAATGCCGAGCGGCTGATCACCTTGAGCACATCGGCGGTCGCCGTCTGCTGCTGCAGCGATTCGCGCAGCTCGTTGAGCAGGCGCGTATTCTCGAGGGCGATCACTGCTTGCGCCGCAAAATTCGAAAGCAGCTCAATCTGCTTGTCGGTGAACGCACGCACCTCCTGGCGGTAGACGACGATGGCGCCGACAAGCTGGCTCTCCTTCAGCATCGGAACACCAAGGAAGGTCCGGGCGCCCGCGATCTCGACCGTCGCAACGCGCAACGGATCGCGTTCGGCGTAGGCAGAATCGGCTGTGAGATCCGCGATCTGAAAGACCTGCTTCGTCTCGACGAGCCGGCGAAGGCCGGTCTTTGGACCAGGCTTCAGCGGCCCGTGCTCCCACAGCGCACGATAGGCTGCCGGCACATTATGCAGATAGGCGCCATGAAACCCTTCGCCATCATAGAGCAGCACGTGCCCGAACTTCGCCTCGCAGATGCGCATGGCATTCGCGAGCATGATCTCGAACATCGGAGCCAATTCGCCGGGCGAGCGACTGATAGTTGTGAGCACCTCGGCCGTTGCCGTCTGCTGGTCCAGCGATTCGCGCAGCTCGTTGAGCAGCCGCGTGTTCTCGATCGCGATGACTGCTTGCGCCGCAAAGCTCGTCATCAAAGCAATTTGCTTCTTGGCATACTGGCGAACGACCTGGCGGTAGATGCAGATGACGCCGATCAACGCGTCTTCTTTCAGCATCGGTACGCTGAGAACCGTTCGATAACCACCCTGCGCGACAGCAGTGACGAGAAACGGGTCGCCCGCGATATATCCGGGCAGCCTGGTGACGTCGACAACCTGCACGACCTGTTTGGTGTTTGCTGCACGCCAAACACTGCTATCCCGATGCGGGTGGACGACGCCGGCGCGCGCTTGCGCATAGGCGGGCGGCGCGTTGTGCATTGCTACCGCGCGGAATCCATCTCCGTCACGGAGATAAAGGGTTCCAAACTTGGCCTCGCAGAGGCGCGTTGCATTTTCCAGGATGGCCTCGAATACAGGGGTCAATTCGCCGGGCGAGCTCGAAATGACCCGCAGCACCTCCGAGGTCGCGGTCTGCTGTTCCAGCGCCTCGCTCAGATCGGCAGTGCGCTGGCGCAGCTCGTTGAGCAGCCGGGTGTTCTCGATGGCAATGACGGCCTGGCTGGCAAAGTGGGCGAGGAGCGCAATCTGCTGATCGCTGAACTGTCGGGTCTCCCTTCGGTAGACGGCGATAGCCCCGACCAGCTCATTCTGCCTGAGCATCGGGACAACGACCAACGTGCGAATGCCGGCAACCTCGACCCCGGCGACTGCCAATGGGGTGCGCTCGAGATAGGCTCGGTATTTGCGAATGTCGCCAACGTGGACGGGCTTGCGGGTGCGGGCGACGCGCGCCAGCGCCTCTTGCGCCGACGGTTTGAACAGCGCTCCAAATTGCTCGGTGTAAGCCGCGGGCAAATCCCCGTGGAATGCGGCTGCGCGAAAGGCGTCGCCTTCGCGCAGCCACATGGCGCCGTAGCTCGCCTGGCACAGCCTGGTCGCGTTCGCCAGCATGGCCTTGAACACCGGCTGGAGCTCGCCGGATGAGCTGGAAATGACCCGCAATACCTCGGCAGTCGCCGTCTGCCGCTCCAGCGCCTCCGCCAACGCCCGTTTCAAATTCTCATTTCCGGAGCGGCGGCGCACAGCCGTCCGCTCCTTGGGCTCCTTGCGGCGCTTGACCTTCGCCATCTTTCGGCGACGCGCTTTCAAAGCTGGGCCGGGCGTCGGAGCGCCGGTGCGGCCCGCGGCCATGCCACAAACGCAATCAGCGTGAGGACCGGCCACGCCTTCATCAAGCCCCTCCGGATGCCCAGGACCAGGAGCGAAAGGCTAGCACATCCCTGCCGACGTGTGAGTGATGTGCGAAACCCAGGCGCCAGGTCGACCAGCGCCTGCTGGAATGAGAGCTGGTCGGGGCCATTGCGGCAAGGTCGCGCAGGCAGTCGATTCCCCCGGCTCATCGGGCGACCGCGGGGCCATCATTCCAATACCGGTCCGCTGCGCCGGCCAACCTGGCGGCGCCCCATTTGATGAAAACCAGGCGCGGTAACCATTTGTTTTCCCCAAAGATTGCCGAATTGCGCGTTTTGAGGCTTTGCCCTGATCTAACCCAAGTCTGGCCCTAGCGTTCACGGGCTTAGCGTTCTTGGCCTGGAGTTCTTTGGCCTGGCGTTGGGCGCTTGCCGCAGGGGATGATTGCGAAGGCTTGGGCAAGCCGGGTATCGGGGGAGCTGCCGGTTGAAACTTCCGTCTTTGGTACGCCCGCTGCTGGCGGCCGCTGCAATGGCGGCTGCGGTCGCGCTTGCCGGCTGCAACATCGAAAGCTCGCCGGAAGTCAACGGGCGCCACATGCAGCCGCTGTCGGACCGCATGCTTGCCGACATCGACAAGCGCAACATGACGAAGGAATCCCCGATCCTGGTGCGGATCTTCAAGGAAGAGTCGGAGCTGGAAGTCTGGAAGGAGGACAAGACCGGGCGTTTTGCGCTGCTGCGCACCTATCCCATCTGCCGCTGGTCGGGGGAGCTGGGACCGAAAAACAAGCTGGGCGACCACCAGGCGCCGGAGGGCTTCTATACCATTACCCCCGACCTGATGAATCCGAATTCCCATTATTATCTTGCAATCAATACCGGCTTCCCGAACGCATATGACCGAGCGAACGGGCGCACCGGTGAATTCCTGATGATCCATGGCGACTGCCTGTCGGTCGGCTGCTACGCCATGACCGACGAGCAGATCGCGGAAATCTACGCGCTTGCGCGAGAATCGTTCTTCGGCGGCCAGAGCTCGTTTCAAGTTCAGGCCTATCCGTTCCGGATGACGCCGCTCAATATGGCGAGGCATCGCGACTCGCCGCATATGGCGTTCTGGAAAATGCTCAAGCAGGGCTATGACCATTTCGAGGTCACCCATCTCGCGCCGAAGGTCGACGTCTGCGAAAGCCGCTATGTGTTCGACGCCGACAGCGCGGGCGAGTTCAGCCCCTCCGGCCGATGTCCCGCCTACCGGGTGCCGCAGGATATCGCCGCCGCGGTCCGCAACAAGGAGCGCCGCGACGACAGCGAGACCGCAGCGCTGATCAAGCGCGGCGTTGCTGCGGCCGCGGTCACCACCGGCGGCGGCATGAACCGCACGTTCGTGGCGGCGATCGCGCATAACGGCCAGGGCGCGCCCATCCGCACCGCCTCGGGCACGATCCCGGCTCACGCCAGCCCGCCGGCGGAGGCCAGGACCGCAAGTGTGCTGAGCTTCTTCCCAACCGAATCGTCGGCCGGGTCCATGCAGCTCGCGTCGGCCAGTTCGACCAGTTCCATCGCGGGCCTGCTCGGCAATCGCTCCGGACCAAAAGAAGCCGAGCGGACCGTTTTTGTAGGAAAACCGAAACCGTCGCCATCGTCCGTCACGCAAGCGACGGCGCGGACTGAGCCCGCGGGCAAGGCTGCGAACGCCGGCGCGTCCAGACCTCCTGCGGCGCCGCCGAAGCAGGCAGCGGGCACTGAGCCGCAAAACGTGCCTGCGGCCAGGCCAAACCTGCTCAACGGCGCGGCACCCGCGCTGCCCACCGGCGGCTTCTCTACCCGCTTCGGTGGCTAGGGGTAAAATCGCCCGACCGGAATGATGAGCTCGCGCCGTCGCTGAAACTCTCCGGCGCCGCGCCAAAGCGGTTTCCAGTCATGTTGAATTGGTCGTCATTGCCGGGCCGGTTACCCGCCGCGCTCATGACTGAAAACACCATGGCGGGCGGATGCTGAGATCGCTGAAACGCTTCCTGCAGCGCCTGCTCGTGCTGGCACTGGGCATCTTCAGCGTCTGGCTGATTGTGTTCGTCGTCTTCGAGTTTGCCGACAACCGGCTGCCGTGGATCCTCGCGCTGGCTGCCACCTACGCAATAGCGGCCTACGTCATCCTTCCGCGCACCGTTCGCATGAGCCTCAAGATCCTCCAGCGCAAGCGGGTGCCGCGCTACACCATCACCGGCGACGGGCTGCCCGGCGATCCCGTCAATCTCGTGCTCGTCGGCACGCTGCGCCAGCTGCACGCCGCCTTTGCGACGGCCGGTTGGTCGCTGGCCGACCGGCTGAACCCGACAAGCTCGTGGCGCATGGTGCGGGCCTTCCTTTGCAACTCGCCATATCCGACCGCCCCATTCAGCACTCTCTATCTGTTCGGGCGCGGCCAGGACATCGGCTTCCAGAAATCAATCGACAACAGCCCGCGCAGGCGCCATCACGTTCGATTTTGGGCTTTGAGCATGGAGCATGCCGAGGCCGCGCTGGGAACTGCGAGCTTCTGGCGCAACACCGACCGTCCGCCGGATGACGCACGTGCTCTCTGGATTGGAGCGGGGACCAAGGACACCGGGTTCTCCCTGACCCGGCTCACATTCCAGATCACACATGCCACCGATTCAGACACCAATGCCGAGCGGGACTACATCATTGCCGAGCTGATGAAAAATCGAGTCATTATGGACGCCCGCCCGGTCCAGGCCCGCCAGCATCTGCCTGCCGAACGCGTCAATCATTACGTGACCGATGGCGAAGTCACGGTGGCAAGCCTGACGGCCACAGCCCCGGGCTTCCCTTTGCCCGATCCGTACGTGAACCCGCCAGCCGACAGCCGCGACTAACGGGCCTGCGTCATGAGAACCGCGGGTGATCGCCCGCGAAGCTTTCCTATTGTCTGCAGGAGGAGCAAATGGCCGGTGAATTTCGGTTTGCTTTGCCGATGTTCAGAAGCCAGCATACCGCCATAGACACAAATGAAATCAACAGCTTGGCGTCGTTCTAAGCCTCAGCTCCTTGTTGCATTTTGTTGCAAACGTTCCCTTGTTGTTTCAATGATTTACAATGGCACGCGGAAATTCCGTGCGACATGGATGCGACAAGAAACTGGAGCAATGGCCCGATGAAGAAAAATCGAATGAGCTGGGCACAACGCCGCCTACAACAACTGCGTGAAGCAAAGAAGATCGTTGCATACCACGAGGCCGGGCATGCTGTGGCCGCCCGACTGTTAGGTGTCACAATCACGGAGACGCAGGTTCATCTGAAGCGGAGCGAGCCGTCGATCCACGTCCAAACCCGCTCCGCGGGCGATGCGGCACGTGGCACACCGGAGTTTCGCAAGGGACTCGAAGCCGACATCCAGGTCGCTCTCGCCGGCGGCATCGCCCAACAATGTTATTCGCCACAGTCCTACACCGGAGATGAAGTGGAAGACGATACGCAAAACGCCGCCGCGGCTGCCGTCCGACACTGCCTGGAATCTGGCAATGGGGAGTCAGGGACCGCCTTCCGCTTCGGAGGAACGATCCCTCCAGAGGCCGCAGACTTGCTACACCGGATGCACGAGCCAACCGTTGGCCTGATCAAGGAAAATTGGGACAAAGTTGAACGTGTGGCCGCCGCCTTCCTGAAACACGGCAAACTGACACAGGCAGAGATCGATGCCACGATGACCGACAACTCACAGCAATTGGGATGTTGGCCATTCTCAACGTCCCAAGCGAGACCTACCCCCGATTCCTGACCTGCTGCGTGCGTGTAGCCCATCGACAATTACCCGGCTCATAGTTGCCGTTATTGTCGATGCGGTCGAGACTGCGCACCATCGACGGTCGTCGGCCCATGTCTTCAAGGAAAGCCTCGAAGCTGTTCCAACGCTCGCACACCTTGATGCCGCGCCCACCGTATCGGCCATAGTAAGGATAGTTCGGATTCGAGCAGCGTTGGCGCATGTGCATCCATGCGTTGTATTCCGCGCTGTAGTGGCTGCTGCCGCTCTCGCCGTGCCGGTAATTCCAAGCTTGCCTTCGTCTCAGACAGCCGCAGCTCTTGCTCGTGCCCCGCAGCAGGCTAGTCGCGCTTACGGTCCATTCCGCACCACAGTCGCAGAGGCATAGCCATCGCACCTTGCCGAGCCTGGTGTGGGCGCGCTCGATCACCGTCCAGCGGCCGAATTTCCGGCCCGTGAGATCAATAAGCCGCATGGCAAAGCCTCCATCCATCGCCCGCGCCCGCGCCGCACGCTCATCGTGCCCGGTCATCGTGCCGGGTCGCAAGCTCACGCTCGTGCCGCGCTTCCGCGGCCTCCAGCTCTAACTCTCGTCTCACCGTAACCTCAGGCACGAGCACTCGCTGCATACTCTGTGGCGTTCATACCATCGTCAACGATGCCTCGGGTAAGAGCGGCGCGACAACGGCGCGTCCTGCTCCCCAATCATCACACCGTACGGCCAGTCGGAGGGAGACACCGCGATGTAGCGGGCGTAGCTGCCAAGCCCACCTCCGAACTTCGGATAGTCGATGATCACGAGGACGCCGGCTTCCGGGACTTGGTCAAGGTTGGCCACTCCCTCGGCCTGTGTGCATCGGCCCTCGAGGTTAGGCGTGGAATCGGTGTCCGGCGGCTCGTGGCCGTGAAACAGGTTCCGGCGCTCGAGATGCAGGGACTTGAGCGCCTCGAGCCCGACCCAGGAAGAAATCCTTGAGCGTGGTGAGCCCGGGATCAGGTCAGGCCTTTGACCAGTCGGAGCGCACGATGGCCGTGCTTTCCTTCCTCGCGCGTCAAACAGGATCAAGAGTCTCGTGCGGCGTGTGAGGCAGATCGCCCTCTCACCGCGAGTCCCCTAGGGAGCGCCAATTAATTCAATCAATTATGCTGAGGAGGCTTCTCACCACGCTGCGTTCTCGTCCGGACCGCACAACACGAGGCCTCCATGGTCGCGGCAGCTCTGAGCATGCACGAAAGCAGCCTGCCACATCACTCTCTTGTGCGGGTCGTGAGGCACCACCGCGTCCGCGAATGCTAACCTGCGACATGCAAATGCAGCCACAAGCTCAGCTAATCCGCCGCCTGCGGGGGCGGACCGGAGCGAATGAGCGGCCAGATTCGGTTCGGCGTTGCCGGCATGTCGATGTGGCTGACGCCATAAGGTGAGAGTGCATCCACTACCGCGTTGGTGACCGCCGCGGGCGAGCCGATTGTTCCAACCTCGCCGCAACCTTTCACACCCATCGGCGTGTGCGCGCTCGGCGTGCTGTGCGTCGAGATCGTCATTCTCGGCAGATTGTCGGCCCTCGGCATGCAATAGTCTAGGAACGAGCCCGACAAGAGCTGACCGGACGCCGAGTCGTAAACGCAGTTCTCGCACAGCGCCTGGCCTATCCCTTGGGTGATACCGCCGTGCAGCTGGCCCTCGACGATCATGGGATTGATGACAGTACCGACGTCGTCGACGGCCGTGTAGTTAACGAGTTGCACGATGCACGTATCGGGGTCGATTTCCACTTCGGCGACGTGGGCCCCTCCGGGAAAGCTGAAGTTGATCGGATCGTAATAGGTCTGTTCCTCCAGCCCCGGCTCGAGCGTTTCGAGTGGATAGTCGTGCGGCACATACGCGGCGAATGCGATGTCGGCGAGCGTTTTCTTGCGGTCGGTGCCAATCACCGAAAAGATGCCCTGCTCGAACGTGATGTCCTGCTCGCTTGCCTCCAGGAGATGCGCGGCAATCTTCTTGCCCTTGGCAATGACTTTATCCGAGGCCTTCGCCAGCGCGGGCCCGCCGACGACGAGCGAGCGCGACCCGTAGGTGCCCATGCCGAATTGCACTTTGTCGGTATCCCCAAACA
>Ga0306922_10000805_pt1 | contig 26947 bp, 18 predicted proteins | sample sta12Cox44000082_FD_203758 | JGI IMG/M metagenome (GOLD analysis project Ga0306922, IMG submission 203758) | Lab enrichment of tropical soil microbial communities from Luquillo Experimental Forest, Puerto Rico - statoxic.12C.oxic.44.000.082 (v2)... | ecosystem: Environmental > Terrestrial >... | reverse complement strand
GGTTCTCGTAGGCATCCCGCAGCAGCCGCACCTGCCCCAGCCGCTCCTCCGACAACAGGTGCATCTCCCCCACCGCCACCCGATGCCGCTCCTGATCCCGCAGCAGGCTTTCCACGTGCGCCCCGATTAGTACCCCGATCCGCTCCAGCGGCTCCCGCGCCTCCTTGAGCGCCCCCTCCACATCGCTCCGGATCTGCTCCAACGACGATTTCGAGATCGCGTACAACAGCTCCTCCTTGCTCCCGATGTGATAGTACAGCGACGCCTTCTGGATCCCCAGCACCGCCGCGATCTCCCGCGTGCTGGTAGCGCTGAACCCCTTGCGCGCAAATAACGCCGCCGCCGCGTCCAGCAGCCGCTCCGAGGTCGACCGCCGTCGCGCCTTCCCTGCCCGCTGCCCCTTGGGCCCCACGCCCCTCGGCTGGTTCGCCAGATTCGGCAACCCCACCGCCACCCCCGCCCCGGCCGCCAGCGCCCCGTCCCGGTAGATCGGCCAGAACAGCTCCGCCAACTCTTCCGCCCCTAGCCCTTGATCCCGCCGGAACCACACCACCGCCCAGTTCAGCATGTTCAAAAGCGCCAGGTACAGGTACTTCGACGGTATGTCCTTGCGGATCTTTCCCGCCGCCTGCGCCTCCTGAATCACCCCTCGCACGCGGTTGGCGTACCGCTTCCGCCGCGCCAGCACTTCGGCGTGATGCCGCTTCGACAATGCCCGCAACTCGGTCAGCATGGTCACATGGCGCACCTGATGCTTCAACAGCGTCGTCAGATGCGCCCCGATCAGCATCCGCAGCCGGTCGAGCGAGTCGCCCGGTTGAGCCACCGCCCGCTCTACATCGGCCAGCAGCTGCTCCATCGACGACACACACAGCTGATACAGCAGCCCTTCCTTGCTCGCCACGTGGTAGTACAGCGACGCCTGCTGGATACCCACGGCGGCGGCAATCTCGCGCGTGGTCGTAGCCGCGTAGCCCTTCTCCCAAAACAGCGCCGCGGCCGTGTCCAGCACGCGCTCCGGCGTCGATCGCAGAGCCGGACCCGGCGCGTCGACAGCCGGCGAAAACGTGCGGTTGAGATTCATCGAAACCGGGCGCTCCCAATTGTAAACGAAACAATTGTCAGGTCGCAGGTGGCGCGCTTGCGCGCTAACCACCGTCCGCCGCTCAAAAGGGGTTGTGCGGTTTTCCCGCGCCCCGCTTTCAGGAAGAGCCGCTCCAGCCAGGAGCCAAAGATGGTATCAATCGAACCAAGCACAAGCCCGTACCTCTCTGTACAGAATGGACACCGGCAACTTTTTCCAGGCGCCGTTCCGCCAACGGCCGAAGGTATGCGACCAGATTCGGCGCACAATCCAACGGTCGAGTCGATTGAAGAGCTTTCGGACGTGGGCTCGATTGTAGTGCTGGCCCCACCCCGGCAGATCGGATTCAGCTCCTCGATCAACTCCTTGGTCGTCGGCGGTACGCGTCGCTTGGTAAGCCGGCGCACCTGATCCATGAAGCGTTGGATCGTTTTCTCTCGGGGATAATGCATACAACTCTCCCGACCGGGCACCACTGCGGATCTTGCCGGGCGGCAGCCGAAGCTGCTTGCCCCACTTGATCTTGTACCCTAGAAATTCGAATCCCTGCCGCGCATGACACCACGATCAGCCGTTTTAACACGGCGTGGAGACCGCGGCGTTTGTCGATTACCCTCCCCCGTCAAGCCGTTCATTTCACGCACGACGAAGTTCTGTTTACGGACAGGTTCCGCCTGCAACGGCATCAGAAACTGAACCGGGCTCCGACCTGAAATGCCCGCGGCCCTCCCGATCCGAACACCTGGCCCGCCCGCTGGGTCGGCTGGCCGAATGTGAACGTTTGCACGGGGTTCGGGTTGACCAGCGTGGGCGCCACCTTGGTGTCCAGGCTGAATGCGTACCCGGTGAGATTGGCGATGTTGAACGTGTTGAAAACTTCGCCGAAGATGTTCAGCCGGTAACGCTCGTGATAGGCGAAGCCTTTGGTCACGCGGAAATCCTGCGAGAGTATGGGGTCGCCGAGTTGATAGTGGGAAGGCAACACCAGAGTCGGAATCAGGTTTCCTTTCGAGTCTTTCTGTCCCGCCCATGTGCTGTTAAACGCATTCACCGCATTCGCCAGGTCCGTCTTGTCGCAGCCGAAGTTCAGGCAGTTGTACCCGAGGCCCGGCAACATCTGAGCGCCCGTCACATCCGTCCCCGGTAGCGCGATGTTGGGAATCGTCGCCTCCACCGGCGGGCGGCTCAAGTACGTCGAGTTGACGCTCACATCAAAACCTTTCGGCAAATGCACGGTGCCGGCCACGTTCAGGTCGTGGCGCGATAATCCTGGTGTCGGTCCATATCCCGAAAACCAGTTCAGCTCGTTCCAAACGTTGTTCCCGTTTTGGTTTTGGAGGGCGTACGATACGATTCCTTGCACGCGATGCGAAAGGCGTTTGGTCAGCTTCACGAGCAAGCCTTCATACACCGACCGCCCTTCGTCCTCAAACACGGTGATGGCGCCCGAGGAGCATTCAATCCCCGGAGCAAACAATTCCGAAGACGCGCAAGGCCGAATCACGGGAACCGGCACTCCATTGATGTAGCGGCCCGATAGATTCAGGTCCCGTTCGCCCAGGCTGATGTTCTCTCCCTGGCTGCGCGCCCAGTCAGCCGTCAAGACCATGTCATGACCCAAATCGCGTTGGATTCCGATCGAGGTCTGGTAGGTTCTGCCTAACGGATAATGTTGCGGATAAATTTCGACACCGCTCTTGGCGATGTCGATTCCGCTGACGCTATACGGTCCGCTGGTCTGCGGATTGGGCGGAGCCAACTTCGCGGCGATCGAAGGCAGCTGTTGGTTAACAACTTGCTCGAACTGGCCGAGGGTCATTGTGGTCAGGGCGCCGAGCGGGATTGGCGCGTTGACTGGAAGCAGCGAGCGCGCGCTCAGATTGAAAATCCCGGGAATCGTGTTGACGAAGGCGGTCGACGAAAGCGTGGACCGTCCATCGCCTGGGGGGCCGATCGAAGCCGCTTCGCGGTATTTGTAATACCCCGGAGTCGCGTCCCAGTAGATGCCGCCGCCAGCGCGAATGACTGTTTTGCTACTCTTCCCCGGACTCCACGCAACCCCGACGGCGGGCTGGAATTCCTTCCAGTTGTTCGCCGTCGGCCCGAGATTATTCGCCCCCAGAATGGGAGCCAGGAATTGCGGCTTCGAGAGGTTGGAGTTGTAGTATCCCACCTGCGCGTTCCACGCGATCCCGTAGTTCACTGTCAAATTCGGCCGCAGCTTCCACGTGTCCTGAACATACGCCCGGTATTGCGTGTTCGCCATGTTTTCCTGGCGCAGGTAAGGCGCAGGCGTGTTGGTACTCCCGACCCCGATGCCGCTGAAAATGCTGCTGCCCAGGTTGAGGACCGGAAGATTCAGAATGTCGGCGTTGGAAGTGATCGTGGTGGGCAGATTCGGAAAGAGAAATCCAAGCCCCAACCCCCGAATGAACTCCGGAGCGTAAACTCCGGCACAAAATGGCGTGCAGAATCCCCATTGCCCTTTGTTAACCGGCCGGTTGATATCTCCCCCAAAACGGATACGGTGCGCGCTCTTCTGCCAGCTCAGGCCGTCATTGATTTCGTACCGGCGCGTATTGCGGGTTTGTGGCGCATTGAAGTTCGGGCCGATCGCTGGAAAATTGGAGCCTACCACTGTGAAAATGCTGGGCAATCCCACTCCGATGCAGGGCGACACACAGTCCGTGCTAACCGATTGCAGGTTGTGGTTGCTCCAGACTTGATATTGCACGCGCAAATCATTTACCACCGCGGCGCTCAGGATGCTGGTCAGTCCCACGATGTTTTGGTCGGCCCAGTTCTGGTTCCGAACCCAGTTCGACGGGTTGCCGAAGGTGAAGACCTGGCCGAATCCGTCGTTTCCATCATGCGAGTAGCGCGCAAACATCGTGTTCCCAGCACTGATGTGGTAATCAAATTTGGCTGTGAATTGCTTGCTGTGATAGGGGCTGCTGAAGACGCCAGTCAGTGGCGCGAACGACGGCACATTACCTTGCACACTGATCGCCTGAACCTGCGTCATGTGCTCGAAATCGACAAAGAAGAACAGCTTGTCTTTCTTGATCGGACCGCCGACGTAGACACCGGGGTCGCGCCGCGCAAAAAACGGGTTTGGATTTAGAGGACTCCGGTGCAGCGCGGGATAGGCCGCCATGTTGTGGTCGCGGAAGTAAAAGTACGCGCTACCGTGAAAGCTGTTGGTGCCCGACCGCGTCACAATATTCATTGCACCGCCCGCCGCGATGGGGGTCGACAGATCGAAGTTTAGCTCCGAGAGTTGGAATTCTTCCACGATGTCCTGAGAAAGGTTCATCGACTGGCCGCCGCCCTGGGTGTCGATATTGTCAGAAATGTTTCCACCGTCGACTGTGTAGACCGTGCGGAATCCCGAGCCTCTCACGCTGACATATTGCAGCGCATTGAACTGGGCGGTCGATCCCGCGGTCACGGTGACGCCCGGCTCCAGAGAGGCCAACTGCACATAGGAGCGGCCGTTCAGCGGCAGTTCCTGAATGGTGCTCTGCTCGATGACACCCTGGATATTGTGGTTTTCATAGTTGATACTGGCCGCGGCGGCTTCGACCGTAATCACCTGGTTCTCCTCGCCCAGCGTCATCGCCAAATCGACCGTGGTCGTTTCGCCGACCAGTACGGTGGCGGGACGGACAATGGTTCGGAACCCTTTCATTTCGGCGCGCACTTCGTATTCGCCGGCAGGTAAGGCGGGAACGCTGAATAGGCCGACTGCGTTGGTGACGACCTTCCGCGCCCCGCCCGTGGCCTGGTTGGTGATGTTGATCGAGGCGCCTGGAATGAATGCGCCCCGGGGGTCGGTGACGGTTCCCAAGATGGTGCCCGTCGGCGTTTGCGCGTATCCGGTCACGCTCAGCGCCGCCGCTACCCATATCGACAGAGATCGTAATCGCGGCATATTCGCCTCCAGCTAAATGTCAGCAAATTCGGCAGATAGGAGCAGATAACACCTGGGCCGTGTGCTCATACCTACCGATCGACAGTTAGTATATAAGGGTCCTGCGAGGACATCAAGCAAGAACTGGCCGAGATAGGTAAGCGTACTATTGGGCTGGCGGTATTTCATTGATACCCAAGACAGTTGGCACGGCATCGCCCTGTCCGGGGGGCTTTCAGCCTTAATCGCGCGTGCACCCTACGCGGCCATCAGCATCGTTGAAACATCGAGGACAGTGATTCTGATCAACACAAGGCGTGGGTTGGTCGTGGGCCATGGAAGCGGGCTACGCGCTGGCGAGAGCCTGGTCTCGGGCGACCCTGCGCCTCTCCATATCCCCGGCGATCGTGCGCGACCCCACGTAGAGCACCACGGCGAGTAGAACCGCCAGTACCGGCATGATCAGCATCGCCTGCTGCAGTCCAACCGCCTTAAACGCCTCGGTGACGATTGCGGACCCCGCGGCATCGGCGGCGCGCCGCGCCATCATGTCACTCAGCTTGCCGGTGAGAATCGGCCCGAACGATGCGCCACACAGATACATGGCCATAAAATACATCGCCATCGCGGTTCCGCGCATGGTTGGCGCAACGATGTCCTGAATGGCCGAATACACCAGGCCGTAATAGGTGCAAAGGGTGGCGTAAGAAAAGGTCAGGAAGATCACCGCGGCCGAGACCTCGCCGGCGACGATTCCGAAGTAGGAGGCCGGCACTCCGACGATCACAATCCATGCGGCCCACAGGAGCCGGCCGTTTGGGCGGTGTTGGATCATGTGGTCGCCAAACCAGCCGGCAACGACGGTTCCAGCGATTCCGCCGACCGCATAAGTGATGCCTGTGTCGATGCCCGATTGGGCCAGGCTCACGTGATGGATGCGGCTCAGAAAGGCCGGGACAAATGTGCCAAGCGCATACATGTTGAAGTTCAGCAGGGCGCCAGAAACGATAATCCACCACAGAGTGGGAACGCGTGCGACCGTCAGGATCGCGGCCAAACCGGCCGGGGCCATTTCGCGATGGGTTTCCACCGCGCCACGCTGGGGCTCGCGCAAGCGCACGAGCAGGGGGACCAGCAGCACGGCGGGTGCAGCCGCGACCACCATGGCGGCGCGCCATCCGAAGGCCTGCGCCACCGGCCCGCTGAAAAAGAACGCGAACGCGCCGCCCAGCGGAACGCCGATCATGAACAGCGCCAGAGGCGCGGCTCGCTTTGAGGCCGGAAACAGGTCTCCGATCCAACTGGTGGCGGTCGGGGCGACGGCGGCCTCCCCGACCGCAAAGCCCAGACGGGATCCCAGCAGCATTCCGTAGGTGGTTGCCAACGCGGCCAGCCCGGTGAGCAAACTCCAGATAACGATGCCGCCGGCCAGCAGTTTTTTGCGGCTCCATCGGTCCGCAATACTGCCCAGCGGCACGCCGACCAGTGCGTATAGCCAGATGAAGATGCTCCCCAGAAATCCGATTTGGGTGTCAGAGAGATGAAATTCCTTCCGGACCGGTTCGGCGAGCGCGCCGGTTACGTTCCGGTCATAGAAGTTCAGAATATTGATCGCGATCAGGACCGCGAGCGCCGCTCTAGCACCCTTCGGAATTTCCACCGCCCGGCCTCCTCTCTCGGTGCGCGCCCCGCGCATCCAGAAACATGTACGTTACGATCGCCGTGCCGACGGCCTTGGCCTCGGAATCGGTCAGATCGACCCGGCCCACGCACAGCGTGGACCCGATACGGAGAAGACGGGCCCGCGCAAACAGAGTGCCTTCTTTGACCGGGCGGAAGTAATTCACCTTCAGCTCCACTGTGCTGATGGGACGGGTTCCGGCCGAGTGGCGATGGATGGCAACGCCGACGGCGACATCCGCCAGGCTCGCCGCAACGCCGCCGTGGAGGGCGCCGTGACTGTTCAGCAGTTCCTGTCTAACCTTGCAGCGCAGGGTGACGCCGTCGTCATGCAAGCGGCTGATCTCGATGCCGAGCATGCCGTTGAACGGAATTTTTCCGAGCATGCCAAGAGCCCGCGCCCGGTTCTGTTTCTGATCCTTCATGGGAGGTTGCTCACGCCGATCCATCGACCGCCATCTGCTTGTCGTAACCGGCGAAGGTATTGCCATCGCTGGCGAGTTGTTCGAGCAGCGGCGCCGGAGACCATAAATCGGAACCGTGGCGCGCCTCGAACTCCCGCACCCGGCCCAGAACTTTCTCGAGGCCCACCGTATCGGCGTAGAACATCGGACCGCCCCGCCATGCCGGAAAGCCATATCCGTTCAGGTAGACGATGTCTATATCGACCGCGCGCAAAGCAATTCCTTCACCTAAGAGCCGGGCGCCTTCGTTCACCAGCGCAAACAGGCACCGGTCCACGATTTCTTCAGCTTGGACAGCGCGGCGTTCAATGCCGGCCTGGCGGGCGACCTGCTCAATGAGCGCGGCGGTCTCGGGGTCCGCGAGCGGCCTCCGATTTTCGTCATAGAGGGAGAAGCCACGTCCGGTCTTTTGCCCGAAGCGCCCCAGCTCACAAAGGCGGTCGGCCACCAAGGGGACCCGGACACCGGGCTTTTCGAGGTGTTTAAACTCCTTGCGAATGCGCCAGCCGACATCGAGGCCGGCCAGATCGGAGACCGCCAAAGGCCCCATGGCCCATCCGAAGTCGTAGAGCGTCTGATTGACGGCCTCGACCGTAGCTCCCTCTTCAATCAGGAACTGAGCCTCCCGGAAATACGGGCCGAGCATGCGGTTTCCGATGAAGCCGCGGCAGTTGCCGGCCACGACCGCGACTTTTTTGAGGCGCCTGGCGAGCGCCATCGAGGTGGCGATCGCCTCCCGGGCGGTCGCTTTGCCCCGCACCACTTCGACGAGGCGCATGACGTTGGCCGGGCTGAAGAAGTGATGCCCGATCACGCTTTCCGGCCGCCGGGTGGCGGAAGCGATTTCATCGATGTCGAGTGAGGAAGTGTTGGAGGCCAGGATGCAGGAAGGCTTGGCGACCAGATCGATTTCGCGAAACACCTGCTTCTTGAGCCCCATGCCTTCAAAGACGGCTTCTACAATGATGTCGGCCTCCTCAAAACCGTCGTAGGTCAACTGCGGAGTGATGAGCGCCATCCGTTCATCCATCACGGCCTGCGAGAAGCGGCCCTTGGCGACTGAGTTCGCATAGTTCTTACGAATGGTCGAGAGGCCGCGATCGAGCGCCTCCCCGGAGACCTCCTTGACGATCACGGGTATGCCCGCATTGGCATAGTTCATGGCGATTCCGCCACCCATGGTGCCCGCGCCAACGACCGCCGCGCGGCGGATTTCCCGGAGCGGCGTATTTTTCGGAATATCGGGGATCTTGTTGACGGTGCGTTCGCCGAAGAAGGCGTGAATCAAAGCCCTGGACTGGTTCGAATAGAGACACTCGTCAAACAGCCTGGCTTCCACTCGGCAACCTTCCTCGAAGGGGAGCTTGGGGGACGCTTCCACGGCATCGATTGCGGCCAGCGGCGCCTTCTGGCCGCGCCGCGTTTTTTGCGCCGTGTCGCGGGCCGCGGCGAAGACCGAAGGGTCGAAACCGGCAAGTTTTTCCTGGCGTTCGCGAGTTTTTGATGCGGGCCGGTTCTCGACTTCGCGAGCGAACGCGACTGCGCCCCCCAGCAGATCGGCTCCGATGATCCGGTCAGCAACGCCCAAGGCCAGCGCTTCCTGGGCGGAAATGGGCTCGCCGAAGGCGCACATCTCGACCGCCTTCGCGACGCCCGCGAGACGAGGAAGCCGCTGCGTACCGCCGGCTCCCGGAATGATGCCGAGCTTGACCTCGGGCTGGCCGACCTGCGCGCCAGGCGCGATGACGCGATAGTGGCCGGCCATGGCCACTTCGAGGCCTCCGCCCAACGCCTGCCCGTGAATCGCCATCACCACCGGCTTCGGTGAGTCTTCGATGGCCAGCAGCAAGGGCAACAGACTGATCCGCGGTCTTTCGCCGGACACCATCTTTCCGAACTCCCGAATGTCGGCTCCCGCGATGAACGTCGAGCCGGCTCCGATCACCACCACCGACCTCACGGCCGCATCCGCTGCGGCAGCCTGGATCGCGGCGAGGAGACCCTCGGGAACCCCAGGGCTAAGCGCGTTCACCGGCGGATTGTCGATGGTGATGACCGCCACGTCTTCCGAGCGCGTCAATTTGACCAGTTCGTTCATGAAGCTCCGTAGATAGCCGGCTAGATCGAGGACAGCAGCCGGCCGCCGTCGACCACTACCGTTTGGCCGGTCATGAAGGATGAGCGATCGCTCGCGAGCAGGGCGGCGACCTCCGCGATCTCTATCGGCTGGCCGATGCGACGAATCGGCTGGCTTTCGATCCGCTTTCCCAGGCGCGACTCATCCTTCCAGTAAAACTCGCTCAGCACCGTTTGGATCAGCCCCGGCGCGATCGCATTGACGCGGACGCCCTTGGAGCCCAGCTCGAGCGCGTAGGACTGGGTCATCATGATGAGGGCAGCCTTGGTCATGCTGTACAGGAGGCCTTCGAACTGGGGCCGCACCCCGGATATCGATGAAATATTGATGATCGAACCCTGACCCCGTGCGCACATCAACGGTGCTACCAATTGAGTCAACCGGAAGGCGCTCTTCAAGTTGATCTCGATCATCTTGTCGAACATGCCCTCATCGACATCCAGGCAAGGCACCTGGGCCACGTTGGTCGCCGCGTTGTTGACCAGGACGTCGATCTGTCCGAACTCCCGGGTGGTGGTCTCGACCATGGCCTTGATCTGATCGACTCGGCCGATGTGGCAAACCAGGGGTCGCGCGGATGGGCCAATTTCCCGGGCGACTTGCTCGAGAGCGTCGGCCTTGCGTCCGCAGATGACGACCCTGGCGCCCTCGCGGACGAACGTTTCGGCGATCGCGCGCCCAATCCCGCGGCTGGCGCCGGTGACAATGGCAACCTTGTCTTTGAGCATGCCTGTCAGCCCGTGTTATGCGGGTGACTCTCCATGATGCCCCAGACTCTGGATGTCAGGCAAACCGGGCCGGCACCAAGTCTGCCGGCCCGGGTTAGAAACACCTAGAAGTTGAAGCGGCCGGCCAGTTGGAAGGCCCGAGGTCCGGCTGAACCGAAAGTCTGAAGCGCGCGGCCCGTCGGCTGGCCGAAGGTGAAAGTCTGAGCTGCCGGATTTGGCGCCTTGATGTCGAGCAGGAACTGGTATCCAGTGAGGTTCGCGATGTTGAACGCGTTGAACACCTGGCCGGTAAGCACGAAGCTGGCGCGCTCGTTGATCTTGATGGTCTTCTGCAGGGAGAAGTCCTGCGTGAAGGTTGGGTCGCCCAACTGGTAGTCGCTGGGCAGAATCACTTGAGGGATCGTGGCGCCCGTCGCGTTCTTGGTGCCCGCGATCGTGCTATTGAAGTTGTTTACGGCGTTGGTGAGATCCGACTTGTCGCAACTCACTCCAAAGCAGTTGTACGGCAGGCCGGGAATGGGCTCGGTGCCCGATGTACTCGTGGGAGCCGTGCCGGGCAGGTACAAACTGGAAATGGTCACGTTTTGGGGAGGCCGGCTGATGTACGCCATATTCATGCTCAACTTGAAGTTCCAAGGCAGTTGCACGGAACCGGCCACATTCAAGGTATGACGTGGGATCGTCGCACCGTACCCGGAGTAGTAGTTGAGGAGATCCCAGGGACTGGTGTCGGCGTTTTGCTTGGCAAGCTGATAGGAAGCCGTGAACTGAGTCCGGCTGGACAAACGCTTGTCGAGTTTCATGAGCAGCCCGTTGTAGCGGGCGCGGCCTTCGGGCGTCCAGAAGGTGATCGGACCGGTGGAGCACTCCTGTCCGACTACGAAGAGCTGCGACGCGGTGCAAGTCGGAATGACCGGTGTGCGGACGCCATTAATGAAACGGGAATTGAGGTTCCAGTCCAACTCGCTTTGGCTGACATTCTCGGCCTGCCGCATGGCGTAGTCGGCGGTCAGCACCATATCGTGACCCAAATCACGCTGGATACCAACGTTGATCTGATAGCTGCGCGCGATCGGGAACTGAGGCGGGAAGATCTCGATGCCCGACTTGGATACATCGATGCCGGTGACCGAGTATGGGCCGCTGGTTGGAGGAGTCGGGGACAGCTTCGCCGTAATCGCACCGATCTGCTGCTGATAAATCTGGTCGAACTGGCGCAGCGTCATGGTCGTCAAAGCCCCGACCGGAATGGGCGCGCCCACCGGGAGCAGTTGTTTGGTGCCTAAATTGATAATTCCCGGAAAAATGTTGGTGAACGCCTGGGTGCTGAGCGTGGCGCGGCCATCGCCCACCGGGCCGTTGGACGCGTAGGTACGGTTATGGTAGTAGCCGGGAGGGCTATCCCAATAGATGCCGCCACCGGCGCGAATGACCGTTTTGTTGCTCTTGCCGGGGCTCCAGGCGAAGCCCACGATCGGCTGGAACTGCTTGTAAGCGTTGGGCGTTTTGCCCAGGTTGTTGGCTCCCAGGATCGGCGCCAGGAACGGTGACTGGTTCAGGGGAGTAAAGTAACCGGCTTGCGCGTCCCAGGCCAGGCCGTAGTTCACCGTGAAGTTCGGCTTCACCTTCCACGAATCCTGGATGTAAAGGCGGTACTGGCTTTCGGTAACGATGTCGTCGTGGAGATAAAGCGGTGGTTGCTGGGAATTGCCGACACCGATCCCGGTGAAAATGCCGGTGCTCAAGCTCAAGAACGGGGAGTTCCAGAAGTCGTTGGTGGTGGAAAGCGTTTTCGGGAAGCCGAACGCTCCGCCGAGATAAGCCGGTCCAAAGATCCCTTCGCAGTACGGCGTGCAGAATCCCCATTGCCCGACGCTCGGAATGCGCATGACCTGTCCGCCAAACTTCAGGCGGTGCGAGCCCAATGCCCAGCTCACGCTGTCGTTGAATTCGTACCGGCGCGTATTGCGGGTCTGCGGCGCATTGGCATTGGCGCCCACTTCGGCGGCGCCGAAGCCGATGTTCGTACCCAACACGGCCAGCAGCCCCGGTAGTCCGCCCCCAATGCAATTGGGCTCGACGCAATCGGCTGCCGTGGTAAGCAGGTTGTGATTACTCCAGTAACTGTATTGAATGCGGGCATCGTTGACGACCGACGGGGTAAGGGCACTGGTCAGACCAATGATGCTTTGATCGGCCCAGTTGATGTTCCGCACCCAGTTCGAGGGGTTGGATTGGGGCGAAAACACTTGGCCGAATCCCGAATTGCCGTCATGGGAGTAGCGGGCAAACAGGGAATGCCGGGCAGAAACGTGGTAGTCCACGCGCGCCGTCGTCTGGGTGCCGGAATAGGGACTGTTGTAAACACCCGCCACCGCTTGGGCCAGGATTGTGTTGGGCTGGGTGAGAATCGCCTGGACCTGGTTGGTGTGCTCGATATTGAAAAAGAAAAAGAGCTTGTCCTTCTTGATGGGGCCGCCGATGGTGGCGCCAGGATTCCGGCGCGCAAAGAACGGGTTCGGGGCGAGAGTCTGCCGTTGCAGGCCAGGGTACGCCGACATGTTGTGATCCCGATAGTAGAAGTAGGCGCTGCCGTGATACTGGTTGGTGCCAGAACGGGTCACGATATTGATGGCGCCGCCGGAACTGATATCGGTACCAATGTCGAAATTGACCGAGGAGAGCTGGAATTCCTGAACTACGTCCTGCGGGAGATTCAAGGAGGACGTACCGCCGCCGGTATCGATGCTGTCGGAGATGTTACCGCCATCGGCAGTGTAGGTCGTGCGGTTGCCGCCACCGAGGATGCTCACCGTGAACAGCGCGTTGAACTGCGCAGTCGATCCGCTCGCGATAGTGACGCCCGGTTCCAGAACGGCAAGTTGCATGTAGCTTCTTCCGTTTAACGGCAGATCCTGCACTGCCGAGCGATCAATCACTCCCTGTACGGAATTGGTTTCGTAGTTGATCTGAGTAGACGCGGCCTCGACGGAAACGACTTCCTTCGCCTCCCCGAGCGACATGGGCAGGTTGACGGTGAAGGTTCCGCCGGCCTGCACCGTCGACTCACGCACCAAAGTGCGAAAGCCTTGCGCCTCGGCACGTACTTCGTAGTCGCCGGCAGGTAGAGCCGGAGCGCTGTATAATCCCGATGCGTTCGTCACCGCTGATCGGGCGGCTCCGGTGGCCTTCTCCGTAATGGTCACCGTGACGTTGGGCATGGCCGCTCCCGACGCATCGACCACCGTTCCCGTAATTGTCCCGGTGGGCGCTTGTGCGCAAACGACGAAGCTCAGCGCGAATAAAGCGAATACTGCTAGAATCGATTTGGACATGACATCCGTCATGGACCGACCTCCCCGAAGGCATTTTCCTAACCGACCGAGCGATCGGTAGGTGAAGTACGTATATCAAAGTACACCGCTGGTTGTCAATTGCCGAGGGGATAGAGCGGATATGGACCGAGATCGCCGGTAGCCTCGGCGAATTCCGACTGGGCCGCACGGTATTCCCGCCTCAACCTCCGGCAGAGCTCGGCGGTGGTCGGAATGTCGAGGATGTCACCAACGCCATGCCCGGCGGACCAGACATTTTTCCAAGCCTTGGCTTCGCCATCGGCAGTTACGCGAAGGCCGCCATGGGCCGCGAGGTTATCGGGATCTCCGCCGGCCGCGATGATGCTATCGCGGAGAAAGTTGGCACTGACGCCGCTAACGGCTGCGGTGTAGACAATGTCGTTCGCCGTGGCTCCGAGAATCATCTCTTTATACGCGGCTGGCGCCAGGCTTTCCCGCGTATTGATGAAGCGGCTTCCGAGATAGGCCAGGTCCGCCCCCATCAGCTGCGCGGCGGCGATCTGGCGCCCGTTGGTGATCGCCCCCGCCAGAACTACCGTTTTGTGGAAGAAGGCGCGAATTTCACCGAGAAACGCAAACGGGCTCAGGGTGCCCGCATGACCGCCCGCTCCGGCACAGACCGCGATCAAACCGTCGACACCGGCGTCTGCGGCTTTTCGGGCATGACGGAGATGGATGACATCATGAATGACCAGGCCACCGTAGGAGTGGATCGCTTCCACGACTGCCCGGGCCGCCCCGAGAGACGTGATCACCAGGGGAACGCGGTGGCGTATGGTGATCTCGAGGTCGCGGTCGAGACGAGCATTGGTTTTGTGGACAATCAGATTCACCCCGTATGAGGCCGGAGGACGGCCGGTCTCAGCCTCGACGCGCTTCAGGCGTTGTTTAATCTCGGAGAGCCAAGCGTCGTAGCCATCACTCGTTCGCTGATTCAGGGAGGGAAACGTTCCAATGATGCCCGAGCGGCAGGCCTCGACTACAAGGTCCGGGCTAGAGACGAGAAACATAGGCGCGGCGATCGCGGGAATGGTCAAGCCTTCACTCAACTTATCGGGCACGGACATGGAGACATCATCGCCAGCCGGTGGGAGAAGATGCAAACGCCGATTAAAATAGTCTGCAAAGCGAAGGTGACGACCGGCGTGCGAACGTGGCAGGTACACCAGTGGTGTGAACCGGACGGGATGGAGTGGGCCGAGGCGGCTCTGCCTGAGCCCAGATCCGGCCAGGTCCGCGTCCGGAACCGCGCCGCAGCGTTGAACTTCTTCGACATTCTTCAAATTCAAGGCAAATACCAGGTCCAGCCGCCGTTTCCGTTCACGCCGGGCGCGGAGATTTCCGGCGAGATCGATGCCGTCGGGGAAGGTGTAACCGCGTGGCGACCCGGGGACCGCGTTCTCGGGTTGCCACGCGGATCGGGCTTCGCGGAGCTGACGGTGGTGGATGCTTCCAACATCTTCCGCATCCCGGACGGGATGGATTGGTCGCAAGCTGCCGCGTTCCCAATCGTTTATCACACGTCGTATTTCGCATTGCGGGACCGCGGAAAACTGCGCGAAGGCGAGTGGCTGCTGGTGCACGCGGGCGCAAGCGGCGTGGGAATGTCGGCGATCCAGCTCGGAAAAGCATTCGGGGCGCGGGTGATCGCCACCGCCGGATCGTCGGAGAAGCTCGACTTTGCCCGACGCCAGGGCGCCGAACACGTACTCGATTACCGTACCGGCCACTGGGTCGATCAGGCGAAGCAGCTGACGGGGGGGCGCGGAGCGGATGTGATTTACGATCCGGTTGGCGGCGAAGTTTTCGACTTGTCCACCAAATGCATCGCGCCGGAGGGCCGGCTGCTGGTGATTGGATTTGCGAGCGGCCGGATTCCGTCGATTGCGGCCAATCGCATTCTGCTCAAAAACATGTCAGTGGTGGGGGTGTTCTGGGGCAATCACACCAAAGAGCACCCGAACTACACCGCCGAGACTCAGGCCACGCTCGAGCGCCTCTTTAGCGAAGGAAAGATCTGCCCCCAGGTCTCCAATTCCTGGCCGCTGGCGGAACTGCCGCAAGCGATGAGGGCGCTCGCGGAGAGGAAGGTTCTGGGCAAGGCCGTGTTGATCGTCTGAGTGCGGAATCGAAGCTTTCGTTCAAGCGAACCGCCTCAAACCGCCACCCGCCCCTGCCCCTCCTCGAAATCGTGGCCACACGATGGCGTGAGCTCTACCGGTAATAGCGCACCAGCCATTCGGCGACGCAGCATGGCTTCTCGCTTCGTTCGCTCTCTATGGTGGCCGAGTAGGTGGCTTCCACAGCCTCCGGCAAGTCCCGGACCGACTTGAGCACGATGCGCGCGCGCACGCGCGAACCGGAGCGAACCGGCGAAGGGAACCGAACGCGATTCAGGCCGTAATTGACTGCCATGCGAAGGCCCCCCACCTCGAGCGCCTCCCGCATGAAGCGGCTCAGCAGCGAAAGTGTGAGAAATCCATGCGCAATAGTCGCCCCATAGGGCGATTCGCGCTGGGCGCGCTCGCAATCCACGTGAATCCACTGGTGGTCCTCGGTGGCATCGGCAAACCGGTCGATGCGCTCCTGTCGGACTTCGAACCAAGGGGTGACGGCAAGCTCCTCGCCCGAGAGGTTCCGTAACGCATCAAGCGTCTCTACCTTGACCAGCGGCATGAAGGATTTACCTCGCCCGGCCGACCGGCATTGGCTTACCCCATTCCACGGTCTCGCGCAAGGTCTTCTTCAAGATCTTGCCGCTCGGATTCCGCGGCAGCATTTCGGTCCGCACGACGACATATTCAGGAACCTTAAAGTCCGCCAGCCGCGCGCCGGCAAATTCCAGAAGCTCGCCCGTCTCGATCGGGCGGCCCGGCTTCGGCACCACCACGGCGCCCACCTTCTCGCCCATCATTTCGTCGGGCACGCCCATCACCGCTACTTCAAAGACGGCCGGGTGAGCCGCCAAGGCGTTCTCCACTTCCACGCAGTAGACGTTCTCGCCGCCGCGGTTGACCATGTCCTTTTTACGGTCCACAATCTCGACGAACCCCTCGGCATCGATTCGCGCCACGTCGCCCGTATAAAGCCAGCCATCCACAAAGGTCGCGGCGGTCGCTTCCGGCTTGTTCCAGTAACCCTTCACCACATTCTGACCGCGGATCAGCAACTCGCCCACGTCACCGTCCACGTACCGATCGGCAAGCTTTACGTCCACAACCGGCGACGGAAAGCCCACGGTCTCGGGACGGAGCCGCGCGAACTCGTGGGGCAGAAACGTGGCGAGCGAAGAGGTTTCGGTCAATCCGAATCCATTGCCCACGCGCGCATTCGGAAACGCTCCCATGATCTCGAGCACCAAGTCGGGAGCGATCGGAGCACCGCCGTAACTCAACCTCGCCACACGGGAGGTATCGAACTCGCGAAAGTTGGGCTGATTCACCGCCAGCCAATAGATGGCCGGAACCGAACTCATGGAGTCGATGCGCTCTTCGACGATCGTTTTCAGAAACGACTGGACCTCGAACGCGGGCATGATCACAACCGCCGCCGCCAGTCCGCAGGCCACCAGGAACTGAGAGTTGCAACCAGTGACGTGAAACAGAGGTACCGAGATCAGCCCTCGCGCGCTCGAATCCAAGGGCACTATTGCCGCGCGCTTGCAATTCTCCACATTCGCAAGGAAGTTCTCATGGGTCGCGATCGCGCCTTTCGGAAAACCCGTAGTGCCACTGGTGTAGAAGATCGCGGAGACTTCCTTTTCATCCAAGTCTTCGATGGCCGCCGGACGGTGATCGGGCAGCGGCCGATCGGGTAAGAAGACAAACTTGCTGCCCGAATCACTCAAGACATATTCGACTTCCGGTTCGCTCAAACGAGTGTTCACTGGCACCGCAATCGCGCCCGCCAGCTGGATTCCGAAAAACGCGAGGCACCAGTTGACGCCGTTTCCGAGCCGGATCGCCACGCGGTCGCCGCGTTCGATGCCGGCAGCGCGAAGCCCGCCGGCCACCCTCGCGGACCGGTCCCAAAACTGGCGATAGGTGAGACGTTCGCCGCCTACTTCGACGACAAATTCCCCGCCCGGATGACTCTCGACCGCGGCGCGCAGCATTTCGACCAGCGACTGCCGCCGATTCTGGTACCGCGCGATGCCATCGGCGCTTCGAATGACTCCGGACTGATCGAACGGCTGGATCAGCGGCATGAGTCCCCGCCAGCCTCACCCACCATCCGCCGCTGGTCGATGAGCGTCTGAGCGATCCGCTCGCGATGGTAGGATGCATCGCCGAATGCCAGCTCCGAACCCTTGGCCCGCCGGTAATACAAGTGCGTGTCATTCTCCCAGGTAAAACCCATGCCGCCCTGCACCTGAATCGCCTTGTTGCCAACCTCGCGATAGGCTTCGCTGGCATAGACTTTCGCGACCGACACGGCCGCCTGGGCACTCGGCTCTCTTTCGTTCAGCGCCCAGGCGGCATAATACACGGCCGAACGCGACCCCTCGAGGAGCACAAGCATGTCGGCGCACTGGTGCTGCACCGCCTGAAACGCGCCGATGGGCCGGTTGAACTGTTTGCGAGTCTTGGCGTAGGCCACCGTGAGATCGAGCAGCTTTTCGATGCCGCCCACCATTTCCGCAATCAAGCCGACCGATGCCACATCGAGGGCCGCTTGGACGGCTTCGCGCGCCCGGCCGCCGCGCGCCACCAGGTTCTCCTCGGGCAAAGCGAGGTTGTCGAACCAGACGCCGTAGAGGCGGCGCGTCAAATCTAGGGCGGGCGTTAGGGCCATTCGCAAGCCCGCGGCCGCGGCAGGCACGATGAACACCGCCAGGTCGCCTTCCAGTCGTGCCGCGACCAGAAGGAAATCGGCGACTCCCGCGTCGCCCACGAACTGCTTTTCGCCGTTAAGCCTGTAGCCGCCCGACGAACGTTTGGCTTCCAGTTGCACCTGATCGGGGTTCCACGACCCGCTCTTCTCCAGCAGGGCTAGCGTAGAGTGTGCCTCGCCCCGACAGATCGCGCGCAGATATTTCTGTTTTTGCTCTTCGCTCGCGGCGCGGTCGAGCAGGGTTCCGGCCAGCAGCACGGTCGTCAGAAACGGACCGGGCGCCAGTACGCGGCCCATTTCTTCCAAGGCAACCGCCATTTCGACCATGCCCAGCCCGAACCCGTCATACTTCTCCGGAAAAATGATGCCGGTCCAGCCCTGTTCCGCGAATTTTGCCCACAACGCGGGGGCAAAGCCGGTCTCGGTCTCCATCAGCCGGCGGACTTCCGACATCGGGCATTCCGCCCGCAGGAATTCCCGCGCGGACTTCTTGATGGTTTCTTGTGTTTCCGTCAGTCCGAAATGCACGGCTTCCCCGTCTAGTAGCTCTTTGGCAATCCGAGCACATGCTGCGCGATGATGTTCCGCTGAATCTCCGAGGTTCCAGCTTCGATCGTGTTGCCACGCGACCTCAGGTACGAATAGCCCCAGGCGCCATTATCGATCGCGAAATCGCTGCCGCCGGTGAGCTGCGCGCGCGGCCCGAGGATTTCCTGCGCCATCCGCTGAAAGCGCTGGTTCGCCTCGCTCCATCCGATCTTCAGGATCGACCCTTCGGGCCCGGGTCGGCCGGTCTCGATGATCTTGCTGACGGCCCGCATCTGATTCAGCCGCAACACCTCGTTATCCACATACGATTGCGCCAGTTTCTGCCGCACCAAAGGATCCTCGGCGGCCGTGTGGCCATTCGACGGGATTTGGTGCGCGAGCTCCACCAGGCGCTCGAGTTGCCGCCGCATCGCGATCTGCGCCGAGACTCCGAGCGCCGCGCGCTCCTGAGCCAGCGTCCCCAGCGCCACGTTCCAACCGTCTCCCACGGCGCCCAAAACGTTTTCAACGGGAACGCGCACATCGCGGAAGAACAATTCGGTGAATTCTGATTCCCCGGTCATCTGGCGCAGAGGCCTCACCTCGATTCCGGGACTCGTCATCTCCACCAGCAGATACGTGAGCCCCTTGTGCTTCGCGGAGGCCGGATCGCTGCGGGCGACCAGGGCACACCAGTCGGCCGCCCACCCGTAGCTGTTCCACACTTTCTGCCCGTTGACGACGAAATGATCGCCCTCCAGACGCGCTTCGGTCCGTAGCGCTGCCAGGTCCGAACCCGCATTCGGCTCCGAAAAACCCTGGCACCAGATCTCATCGCCACTCAAAATATTGGGGAGGTAACGCTTCTTCTGTTTTTCTGTGCCGTAAGCGATGATCGCCGGGCCAATCAACCCTAGCCCTAGTACGTTTGCCAGAGGAGGCGCCGCTGCCCGCGCCATCTCCTCGCTGAAGATAACCTGCTCCATCAAACGCGCGCCCCGCCCGCCGTACTCCTTCGGCCAGGCGACGCCCGCCCAGCCCGCCTGATGTACGCGCTTCTGCCACCGCCGCAAGAACCGAAAACGCTCCTCCATGCCGTCGTAGAGGCGGTGGGTCTCCCAATCGGAGGGGACATTGGCGGTGAGCCACGCCCGCAGCTCGTCGCGGAATTGGGTTTCTTCGCGGGTGAGATTGAGATCCATGGCTATGGTCCGGCGCGCGGGCCGGAACGCTTGTCCCACTTGGCGAGTTCGTATCGGGCAATGGCCTCCCGGTGTACTTCGTCAGGGCCGTCGGCGAGGCGTAACGTCCGCGAGTTAGCCCAGGCCCAGGCGAGATGAAAGTCGTCGGAAACGCCCCCGCCGCCGTGCGCCTGAATGGCCCGATCGATCACGCGCAGGGCGACATTCGGCGCAACGACCTTGATCATGGCGATCTCCGACCGCGCGGCTTTATTGCCAACCGTGTCCATCATGTACGCCGCCTTCAGGGTCAACAGCCGTGCCTGCTCGATTTCCATGCGCGAAAGCGCAATATCCGCCCGAATGGTTCCCTGCTCGGCGAGTGTGCGTCCGAAGGCCACGCGCGACCGGACCCGCTGGCACATCGACTCGAGCGCGCGTTCCGCCACGCCGATCAGGCGCATACAGTGGTGAATCCGGCCCGGCCCCAGCCGGCCCTGAGCGATTTCAAAACCGCGTCCTTCGCCCAATAGGAGATTTCCTGCGGGCACACGTACATTCTCGAACAGAATTTCCGCATGGCCGTGCGGGGCGTGGTCGTATCCGAAGACCGTGAGCATCCGTGTGATCTTCACGCCAGGGGAGTCCATCGGCACCACGATCATCGATTGCTGCGCATGCTTCGGGGCTGTGGGGTCGGTTTTCCCCATAAAAATCGCGACCTTGCAACGAGGGTCGCCGGCCCCGGAACTCCACCATTTGAGCCCGTTGATCACATATTGATCGCCCTCGCGGGCGATAGTGGATTCGATGTTGGTGGCGTCGGAAGAGGCAACCCTGGGCTCGGTCATCGCGAAGCACGAACGGATCTCGCCGGCCAGCAGCGGCTTCAGCCATCGCTGCTTCAAGTCGGCCGAGCCGTAGCGCTCCAGCACCTCCATGTTGCCCGTGTCGGGCGCCGAGCAGTTGAACACCTCCGGGCCCACGGGCGAGCGGCCCATGATTTCGCAAAGCGGCGCGTACTCCAGGTTGGTTAACCCGGCACCATGTTCGCTCGCCGGCAGAAACAGATTCCACAGCCCGGCCGCGCGGGCTTTTGGCTTCAACTCCTCGATCACCGGTACGGCCTTCCACTTGTTCGAACCTTGGCAGTGTTCCCGGTACTTCGCTTCGTTGGGGTAGACGTGCTCCTCCATGAAGGCCGTCAGACGCCTCTGGAGGTCCTTCACTTTACCGGAGAAGTCAAATACCATCGAATGCCTCGTGAACCTGGTTTATCGATACGTGCGAAGCTCCGGCCGAGCGAGGTGCGGAATGGCGTTGAACGTATCGAGACGCAACTGGCCGTCACCGAACCGCAATACTGTCGCGGAGGCATTCCTCAAAACGCCGGCCAGCCGCAGCGCGCGCTGGTCCTCGATCTCCATCGCCAGCGCCGTCCACACACCGATCGGCGTGGCCGATGTAAACACCGCAATATCGGCATCACCTTTGATCTGCGCCAGCCTTGACCGGCATCCTGTCACCCGTTCCCGAAAGCCCGGCCACGATTCACCACGATATGGATGCCGCCCCTCCAGCCATGCATTCACAACCTTGCTATCGCACGGCAGCCAACGCCGATTCACCGGAGCGTCTGGCTCTTCGACTGCGGCCCGCGCCTCGGACCGCATATTCTCGTACTCCCTCTGAAATTCGGGGTCCTCCTCGCACAGCCGGGGCGCGAGCGCGCGATAGATGTGAGTCAGATCGAACTCGTTCCAGCCGCAATCCAACACGGTCTCGGGGAAGCCGGCGCCCGCCTCGACATAGGCGGCCTTGACTTCAGCCGCGGTTTCCGTCTGGCGGACCAACGTTCCGGAAAACGCAGCGGCGAAATGAATTCGCTCGGACACGAAAAACTCACCCAACAACCGGGCTTGCCGTTTTCCCAACCCCGATAATGAATCGTAGGCCTTTCGAGTGCCGGCTTGGCCGTGCCGGACCAGATAAATGCGCCTCAACGGTGCTTCTCCGCGAGTGACGCGGCAAGCTTCACCAGGCCGCGCACCTGTCGATCGAAATGCCGGAAGCGCGCGTCCTGAGTCTGTCCCTGGCGAAACCGGTAATAAATCTGCTGCAGAATCACCGCCAGCTTGAAAACCCCCAAAACCTCGTAATAGCCGACCTGCGCCACGTCGCGACCGGTGCGCTGGGCGTATCTTTCGAGGAACTGATCGCGGGTGTACCACCCCGGCTGCGCGGTGACGCCGCGGGTTGGCGAATGCCCATTTTGCTCCGCCGCCACGTTGGCCCAGGTCCAGTAACACAGGGAGAGTCCCAGATCGGCGAGCGGATCTCCCACGGTGGTCATTTCCCAGTCGAGCACCGCCTCCACTTGATCCCCCTCGGGTCTCATCATGACATTGTCCAGCTTGTAATCGTTGTGGACCAGCGTCGAGCCGGCCGAAGGGGGCACGCGTGCGTTGAGCCACTCGACAATCCGTTGCATTTCGGGAAGGTCCTCGGTTCGAGCCCGCGCCCACCGGTCGGCCCATCCGCGGACCTGTCTCTCTACAAAGCCCTCGGGCTTACCCAACCGACTGAGCCCGTTCTGATAAATGTCAATCGCGTGCAGCCGCACCAGACAGCCAATGAACGCTTCGCTCGCCCGACCTGCATAGTCCGGAATGGCCGCCAGTTCGGCCGGCACGCGATCCCGAATGACAATACCCCGGCGGCGCTCCATGAGAAAGAAGGCGCTACCGATGACTGAAGGATCTTCGCACAGCAGAAACACTTCAGGCGCTTCCGGAAAATGCGGGTGAACCGCCTGCAGCACGCGATATTCGCGCGCCATGTCGTGCGCTTTGGGCGCCACCGGGCCGAGCGGCGGACGCCGGAGAACATATTCCCGGTCTCCCATCCGCACCAGATACACCAGGTTAGAGTGGCCATTGGGGAACTGCTCGACCTCGAAGGTGTTTCCGCCGCTATCGATTCTGCGATCGAGGTACTCGGCCAACACTGTGAGGTTAAGCTCTTCGCCCGGGCGGACGGTTGCTGTGTCGGAAGCCACCAGAATGTCGCGCATCCCTTTGAGATCGGCGTGACTCCGTCAACGCCAGGCTAATATAATATCAGTTCGGACCTACCGGTCGACAGGTGTACTAGCCGCGCACTAGAAGGCTGCGGCCGAGGGTCAAAAGCGCTTCAGCCCTCATCGGCACGCGCTTTTTCCGACAATCATGCAACTTGCTGATCAGGTCGTCGTGGTTACGGGCGCCGCGCGCGGCATCGGCCGCGCTCTCGCCGAGCGCTTCGCCGAAGAAGGGGCGCGTGCGGTGGTTATTGCCGATCTCGACGCGGAGGGCGCCACTACGGTGGCCAACGAGATCGGTGGAGTGGCTGTTCCCACCGACGTCGCCAAGGAATCGGACATCATCCGCCTGGTCCACGACGCCGAGCGGATGTTCGGGCGTATCGACCTGTTTTGCTCGAATGCGGGCATCATCGTCCAAGGCGGCGCGGAAGTTCCGGACCATGATTGGCAGCGCACCTGGGAAGTCAATGTAGGCGCCCACATTTACGCCGCGCGCGCGGTACTGCCGGGAATGATCGCCCGTGGGAGCGGATACCTTCTGCAGACGGCGTCGGCGGCGGGCCTCCTCACCCAGATCGGTTCGGCGCCCTACTCGGTCAGCAAGCACGCAGCGGTCGCTTTCGCCGAATGGCTCGCGATCGCACACTACGACCAGGGCATTCGCGTGTCGGTATTGTGCCCGCAGGGCGTGCGAACGAACATGCTAGCCACCGCTCCTCACACGGGTATCGGTGCCTTACTCCGCGAAACGGCGCTCGAACCGAACCAGGTCGCCGAAGCAGTCGTCAAGGCCTTGGCTGAGGAAAGGTTCTTGATTCTCCCGCATCCCGAAGTGGCCGACTACTTCGAGCGGAAGGCCACGGACTACGAACGGTGGTTGCGCGGGATGCGCCGCCTGCAAGCGGCCAGTTCCTCTCTTTGAAGGCTTCGCCTCCAGCTCAATCGCGCGCGGCGCTCCACGTGCCCTGGTCGACCTCGGAGGCACCATCGGTCGTGGTGGTCCGGTATGTGCCGTCAACTCCCTTGGAGTTCCACTGCCCATTGATGTGAGACCGCAGGGTGAAGCCCTGCGCATCGAAATCATACGCGGCGTCGATTTTGGATTGGTCGACGTTGCACTGGCGCATCGTTGTTTTCACCTGTTCGCCGGAGAGCGTGAACGTGACTTCGCATTTCCAGCCACTACCGGCACCGCCCTCCAAGCTCAGCCGGAAGGTCCCCGACGAGCCACCCACCCATTGGCCGCTGTAGTGGCCGGCCACCGCGCTAGCCGGACGGCTGGCGGGCGAAGCCGCAGATTCTTGTTTCGCCTGCTTGGCGAAGAAATCGAGCATGGGGCCGAACTGCGGCGCAGCCACGCTCACGTGGCTTCCGCCTGGCACCTCCACGTAGACGATCTCGATACCCGCCTTCTTACCGGCCTCCACCATGCGGCGTGACTCGTTCACGTTGACGGTCCGGTCGTCATCTCCGTGCACGACATACTCCGGAATTTGACGGATCTTCGCCAAGCCTGCGGGATCGCCGCCACCCGAGATGGGCCCGAGCGCGGCAAATAGATCCGGATGCGCCATCGCCACGCTCCACGTGCCGTAGCCGCCCATGGAATGCCCCATCAGATAGATGCGGTTGGGATCGATCTTGTAGTCGCGGCGCACTTCGGCGATCACATCGATGACATCCTTGTCGGCAGATCCGCGGTACATCGAAGCCGTGTCGCGTCCTTTTGGGGCAACGACTACGAAACCACGCCGCTCGGCTTCGCGCTTCAGCGCCCCGTTATTATACCCGTCGAACAGCGAGTTTTCGTCCCCGCCCATGCCGTGCAAGGCCACGACCAGGGGCGCCGGCGTGGCTCGGTCATACGCCTGGGGCACGAACAGGCGGTAGGGTTGCAACGTGTTGTCTACCGCGGAACGATAGGCTTTGCGAACATCCCCGCGCCGGGTCCGAAACGGATCGCGGCCGGCTTCGACGGCCTCCAGAATGGAATTGGCGTTGGTAATTTCATCGCGCAGCTTGTACCGGTGCGGGTTCAGGTCTCCGCGATCGGCGAGATCATAGAGCGCCAGCGCGTATTCGGCGGTCGCCGTTGCGCTGCTGTTTTCGGTCGTGCGCTTCAGTCGGGCGCGCAGCCGGTCCCGTTCGCTCGAAAGCGCCTCGACATGAACCGGCAACGATTTGACGAACGGTCCTGAGGCCGACGCGCCTTCCTTCGCCAGCCGCACTTCCACCGTGTAGTCGCCCGGCGCCACCTCCGGCATGGTGACCGAGAGAGTGAACGGAAGGGCCGCCGAATCGACGGCCCGCTGCGAGATGGGACTCTGTCCGCCCGGAAGAAGGAAGATCGACGCGCTCAGTTTCGCCTCCCCCGCGCGCGCGCTGGTGTAAAGCGGCCTCAGCGAGAGGGTCACGCGCTGGCCGGGCTCCACCATTTGGTGATCGAGTCTGGCCTCGAGCGATGAGGCGAACTCGAAGGCCGGCGTCCAGTCCTGGCTTCGCATGATGGCCAGGCCCTCATAGTAGTCGCGAATCGCCTCTCCGTACTTCTGGGCCTGGTTCGCCGCCTGAGCCTGGCGGGCGAGTTCATCGGCCTGCTTGCGCTGTTCCTCGCTGAGTTCCAGCGTAGCTCGCTGGGTGCGATAAGTAACCGATGTGCGCAGCACCATGCCGGCGTCTTGCGCGGAAACAACCAGCCCGGGAAAAAGGGCCACAATGCGAACACCACCGAATAATCGCTTAAACATAGGGTGTCTCCATGAACTCTCTCGCTGGCGCGTCTACTTCCCACGCGCCGCCTGCGCCGTTTTCGAAAGCCACGCCTTCGCCTGCTGACCAACGAGGTCTACAAGATTGCCCATAGCGATGTTGACATCGACCAGGTGCAAGCCCCAGTTCGCCAGAACTTGTCCGTTTCCACCCAAATCGCCAACGATGTCGCCGGTGCGTTTTCCGTTAGGATCGGGGTGTAGGGTCACCTCGAGGTAGGTCGCATTCTCGTTGGAGGTGCATTGCGCCGTCAGCAGGCCGGGAACGCTCACCCACGGCGTGTCGATCGCACGTTCCGGCGCCACCCAGGGTTTGGGCGGGGTTGTTCCGACGATAGTGCGGCCATCGGTGGCCAGATACGCGTGCAGTTCGCCGCTACCGCCACCGAGCGACGCCGGATTGGTGCACGCAGCGACCATATCTTTGTCCGCGACTTTGCCGAACAGCGTGTTGGCCGGCGGCGGCACCGTGGAGCGGAACGACGAGTAGGCGATGACGCACCCGGTTTCGGACGCTGAATGACAGAAGGGCACGTGCTGGAACGACCCGCCGACGTCCTTGCCGCGCGGAACCGCCATCGTGGCGCCCGGCAGGATCGCCGACACCATCCGCGCCTGGACCGGCTTGCCGTCGATCTCCTGCCGGATCAACTCCGCCAGCACGAACGAGCCCTGCGAATGACCGATGAGCACAAATCCGCGTCCCTTGTTGTCGTGGTCGAGATAATACTTCCACGCGTCCCTCACATCGTCGTACTGAAGGCCGTGCTCTAGGGATGCGCCGCCTCCGCCAGAGGCCAACCTGAGGCGGAGACCGGCCAGCGTGATCTGCCGGTACATCGGCGCGAAGGGACGGCATTTGGAAGCAAAACGCGCGAACTGTTGCCGAATGACATTCCGTTCCGCCTCATCCGCCACCATGTCGCTGTTCGGGGTCGGGTCGGTGGACACGGTCGGATACACATAGAAACAATCGACCGGCGCGTTCGGATCCTCAGCCCAGGTCTCGCGGTTCAAGCTGCCGTTGGCGCTGACAACCGTGGTTGTCAGATCGATGTCGCAGGCGTCGTGTTGTCCGGGACGGCACAGCCACGATTTGGCGTCGCCGTAGTCATTGGGTTGCTGGGCGAAACCGAGACCCGCCGCCACGACCGCAAGTGTTATCTGTTTCCACATTGGAATTTCCTTTCAAG
>Ga0306922_10000802_pt1 | contig 26963 bp, 18 predicted proteins | sample sta12Cox44000082_FD_203758 | JGI IMG/M metagenome (GOLD analysis project Ga0306922, IMG submission 203758) | Lab enrichment of tropical soil microbial communities from Luquillo Experimental Forest, Puerto Rico - statoxic.12C.oxic.44.000.082 (v2)... | ecosystem: Environmental > Terrestrial >... | reverse complement strand
CACCGAGATCTTGGCGAACTGCTCGAAGGTGGTCCCGTACTTGCGCGAGTGCTCCATGCCGGCCTCGGCGAACACCGCGGGCATCGTGCCGGAGCCGAGCAGACCCTCGGTCGGGATGCCCTTGCCGCCGCCGCCGCCGCCGAGCAGGCCCGCGCCGGCCATCTGCTCCACGCCGACGCAGAGCACGAGGTCGTACAGGCCCGCCTTCACCGCAGTCCAACCCTCGCGAAACGCGGTCGCGCCGGTGGCGCAGGCGTTGGCGCAGTTCACCACCGGGATGCCCGTCTGGCCGATCTGCTGCAGCACGCGCTGGCCGACCATGGCGTTGGCCTGCATCAGGTTGCCGCAGTACAGCGCCTCCATGTCTTGGATGGTGAGCCCGGCGTCGTCGAGCGCGAGCAGGGCAGCCTCCGCGCCGAGCTGCGGGACCGTGCGGTCCGACAGCTTGCCGAACTTGATCATGTCGGTGCCGAGGATGTAGACGTCGCTCATCGCGTTCTCCCTTCTCAGCTCTTCGCGGGCTGGAAGTAGTAGGTGAGGTACTCGTTGCCTTCGCGGTCCTTGCGCGGCGCGATCTTGTACACGACCTCGACCTTCATCCCCATCTTGATCTTCTTGGGGTCGGGGTCGATGCCGATCAGGTTGCCCTTCACGGTACCGCCTCCCTCGAGATCGACCACCGCCGACACGTACGGCGTCTCGATCCCCGGGAACGAGCGGTGGGTGATCGAGTAGACGTAGAGCTCGCCCTTGTTGGCGAGCCGGGTGGATTCGAGCTGGCGGCGCGCGCCGCACGACGAACAGACGTCGCGCGAGCCGAGGAACACGGCCTTGCACGCAGTGCAGCGGACCCCTTCCAGATAGGGATCGCCGCTCTCGGGGATCTTCAGGAAGGGAACGACGGGAAGCGGCTTCTTGGCAGCCGCGGCAGCAGCCTCGGACATGGCGCACCTCGACGAAGGAAAAACCCGCGCCGATTCTGCTCCACCGCGCTCCGGCGGGTCAAACGCCCGGGTTCTTCGCCTTCTTGCGCAGCGCCTTGAGCTGCGCCTCGAGCTCGTCGAGCTTCGCCTTGAACGAGGCGTTCTTGGGCTCGAAGGTGAGCGCCGTCTTCAGGTGCGCGTGCGCCTTCACTACGTCCCCCGCGCGCTCCGCCTCGAGGTGGAGCCCGAAGTAGCGCTTGCCGTTGGGTGTGGTGCCCCGCGGCGCCTCCGCCTCGCTGCGTTTCTCCTGCTCGAGCTCGGGGTTGTAGCGGGTCTGGCCGCTCGACAGCGCCGAGTCGTAAGCGGCGCGGCGGGTGCGGTCGCGCAGCACCAGGTAGCCCTCGGTGATGCGCCGCGCGATGCGGTCGACCGCCTCGCGCACGTCGTCCGGCTGGGCGAGATAGGCGTCGGGATGGAAGCGCCGGCGCGCGTCGTGATACGCGGTGCGCAGCGCGTCGCCGTCGGCGCGCGGGTCGAGCTTCAGCAGCCGGTAGTAGTCGACCCGGTCGATCACGCGCGCGAGCGCCTTGATCTCCTGCACGCTGTTGTCCGCCGCCGTCACCAGGGAGCTCCCGTTCGCCGCGCTCTCAGTCGTCGCCCAGCACCTGGTCGTCGTCGCCGTCGGGCTGGACGTCCGCCTCTTCCAGCTCGATCTCCTGCTCGCCCTCGAAGCCGCGCGCGGGCCGGATCGGCTCCTGCGCCTCGTTCCCGAGGTCGCCTTCGACCTTGCCGAACAGCGGCTGCTCCGCGTCGGGCTTCTCCGCCGGCTGCACGTCGGCCTCGAGCGCGGGGAGGTCGAGCAGGCCGTCTTCGACCTCTTCGAGCTCCGCCACCGGGACCGGCGCGTTGTCGGGCTTCGCCTTGCCCTTGGCTTTGGCGCGGGTCGGAACGGGCGCCGCGTTCGGCGCCACGTCGGCGGCGCGGTCCTTGGCGATGATCGACTGGATCTGCTCCTCGGACAGGCCGCTCGACATCGACACCGTGGTCGACGCCTCGGCGCCCGTCTTGGGATCGCGCGCCTGCACCTTCACGATGCCCTCGGTGTTGATCGAGAAGGTGACCTCGATCTTCACCTCGCCGCGCGGCCCGGGCGCGAAGCCCGAGAACTCGAACTCGCCGAGCAGCGTGTTGCCCTCGGCCTGGCGCGACTCGCCCTGGTAGATGCGCACGGCGATCGCCTGCTGGTGGTCGCGCACGGTGGTGAACACGCGCGTGTGGTCGATCGGCACCGGGCTGTTGCGCTCGATGATCGGCTCGGACAGACCGCCGGCGATGCCCATGCGCAGGGTGAGCGGCGTGACGTCGAGCAGGTAGCTGCCGGCCTCGGGCGATGCGAGCGAGGCTGCGTGGATCGCCGCGCCGATCGCGACCACCTCGTCGGGGTTGATGTCGGTCTCGGGCTCGCGCTGGAAGTAGTCGCGCACCGCGCTGCGGATCGAGGGGAGCCGCGTCGGGCCGCCGACCAGGATCACGCCGTTCAGGTCGCGCGTGGTCAGGCTCGCCTGCTGCAGCGCCTCGTCGCAGACCTTGAAGGTGCGCAGGATCAGGTCGCGGACGAGCTTGTCGAACTCCTTCCGCGTCAGCGTGTAGTCGACCGCGATCGCCTTGCCCTCGTGCTGGGCGAGGTCGGGGATCGAGATCTTCGCCTCCTCGCGCTCGGCGAGCTCGATCTTCGCCGCCTCCGCCGCCATGCGCAGCTTGGCGAAGGCGTAGGGATCGGTGCGCACGTTCACGCCGTGCTCCGACTGGACGCGATCGGCCAGGAGGTCGATCACGCGGTCGTCGAAGTCGTCGCCGCCGAGGTAGGTGTCACCGGAGGTCGCGAGCACCTCGAACACGTCCTTGCCGATCTCGAGGATCGAGACGTCGAAGGTGCCGCCGCCGAGGTCGTAGATCGCGACTTTCTGGCGCAGCTCCTTGCCGTAGCCGTACGAGAGCGCCGCGGCCGTCGGCTCGTTCAGGATGCGCAGCACGTCGAGGCCGGCGATGCGGCCCGCGTCCTTCGTCGCCTGGCGCTGGTTGTCGTTGAAGTACGCGGGCACGGTGATCACCGCGCCGGACACGGGCTGGCCGAGCGCACCCTCCGCGATCGCCTTCATCTCCTTCAGCACGAAGGCGGAGATCTCGGGCAGCGAGAACTCCTCGTCGCGGATCTTGATGCGGACGCCGTGGTTCTCGCCGGGCACGATCTCGTACTTGCAAACCGCGCGCGCCTTGCGGACCTCCTCGCTGAAGAAGTAGCGGCCGATCAGGCGCTTCGCGGACGAGACGGTGTGCTTGGGGTCGAGGATGATGCGCGCCTTGGCGCTGTTGCCGACCTCGATCTTTCCGTCCTCGTGGAACGCCACGACCGACGCGATCACGCGCTCGCCCTTCTTGTTGGCGAGCACCGTGGGCTTGCCGTCGAGCATCGCGCAGACGCACGAGTTGCTCGTGCCCAGGTCGATGCCGATCGTGACATCCTTGCTCATTCACGCGCCCCAGAGCGTGGGTGGGGTGCCCACGCGACCACTTGTCGGTGTGCGTTTCATCGGCAAGCGTCCCGAGCCGACTGAAGCGATTGACCCCGTCCCGGCACGGTGTTATCCCGACTCCCCGCCGTTTCCCCAGGAGGCCTTCGCCATGTCCGGTCACTCGAAATGGGCGACCATCAAACGCAAGAAAGGCGCTGCTGACGCCAAGCGCGGCAAGATCTTCACCCAGCTGATCCGCGAGATCTCGATCGCCGCGGGCATCGGCGGCGGTGACGCCAACGCCAACCCGCGCCTGCGCCTGGCGATCCAGAAGGCGCGCGCCGTGAACATGCCCAAGGACAACATCGAGCGCGCGATCAAGAAGGGCACCGGCGAGCTCGGCGGCGAGAACTTCGAGGAGGTCCGCTACGAGGGCTACGGGCCGGGCGGCGTCGCGGTGATCGTCGAGGCCACCACCGACAACCGCAACCGCACCGGCGGCGAGATCCGCCACATCTTCAGCCGCTTCGCCGGGAACCTCGGCGCGACCGGCTGCGTCGGGTTCATGTTCGAGCGCATGGGCGTGCTCGAGTTCGACCGCTCCGCGGTCGACCCCGACGCGCTGATGGAGGCGGCGATCGAGGCGAATGCCCGCGACGTGGTCGAGGAGCCCGAGACGATCACCGTGCAGACCTCCCCCGAGGACTTCGGCGCGGTGAAGGAGGCGCTCGAAGGCCGCTCCTTCGCCCCCGCCAGCGCCAAGCTCGCGCTGGTGCCGAGCTCGACGGTCAAGCTGGCCGGCCCGCAGGCCCAGCAGATGCTGAAGCTCTTCGAGGCCCTCGACGAGCACGAGGACGTCGCCGAGGTCTTCGCGAACTTCGAGATCTCCGAAGAGGACATGAACGCCATGTCTTAGCGGGGCCCGGCGCGGCGAAGCCGCGCCACCCGCTCTTCGCTCGGCTCCGCCTCGCTGCGCGCCTGCGCCTTCGGCGCCCGGCTTGCGGTCGCTGCGTTGGGGCTCGTCTGCGGTACACTCGTCCCGGTCGCTCTGACTGGGGGGTCGAGTGCGGGTACTGGGGATAGACCCGGGCTCCAATGCGACGGGCTACGGCGTCGTCGCGGTCGAGGGCAGCTCGCTGCGCCGCGTCGGCGGCGGAACGATCCGCGCGCGGGGTGAGACGCTCGGCGAGCGGTTGGCGCATCTGCAGCGCGAGCTCGCGCGCGCGATCGCGGCGCTCGGGCCCGAGGTCGCGGCGCTCGAGGCGGTGTTCAGCGCGCGGAATGCGCGCTCCGCGCTCGTGCTCGGGCACGCGCGCGGCGTCGCGCTCGCGGCGTGTGCGAGCGCGGGGCTTTGCACGGGCGAGTACACGCCCCAGCAGGTCAAGGTCGCGGTGACCGGCTACGGCCGCGCCGAGAAGCCGCAGGTGATGAAGATGGTGCAGCGGCTGCTGGGGCTGGCCGACGCGCCGCCGAGCGACGAGGCCGATGCACTGGCCGTCGCCATCTGCCACGGACTCTCGCTGCGCAGCCCGGCGCGTCTCGCGCTGCGCGCGCTGGCGGAGGGCCCGCGGCCGTGATCGCGCAGCTCGAAGGCGTGCTGGTCGAGAAGGCGCCCGATGCGATCGTCGTCGACGTGCACGGCGTCGGCTACGAGCTGCGCGTGCCGCTCTCGACCTTCTTCGCGCTTCCCGACGAGGGCAAGGTGGTGCGGCTCCGCGTGCACACGCACGTGCGCGAGGACGCGTTCTGGCTGTTCGGCTTCGCGACCGACCTCGAGCGCACGCTGTTCCGGCTGCTGCTCGGCGCGAGTGGCGTCGGCCCGAAGCTCGCGCTCGCGATCCTCTCGGGTCTCTCGGTCGAGCGGCTGGTGGCGGCGCTGCGCGCCGGGAACCTCGCCGCGCTGGTCGGCATTCCCGGCGTCGGCAAGAAGACGGCGGAGCGCATGATCGTCGAGCTGCGCGACCGCGTGGGCGCGCTCGAGCTCGCGGCCGAGCCGGCGGGCCCCGTTCGCGACGACATCACGGCGTCGGCGGAGAGCGCGCTGGTGAACCTGGGCTACCCGCGGGCCCACGCCGAGAAGGCGGTGCGGCGCGCGCTCGAGAGCCTGCCCGAGGCGCCCGGGCTCGAAGCTTTAATCAAGGAGGCGCTGCGTGCCGCGAGCGGATGAGCGCCAGAGCGAGCTGCGCGGGGACTCGGGCGAGCTCGAGCGCGGCGTCGAGGAGAAGCTCCGCCCGGGCTCGCTGGACGAGTTCGTCGGCCAGGACGCGCTGCGCGAGAACCTGCGGGTGTTCGTGCGCGCGGCGCGCGACCGCGGCGAGCCGCTCGACCACGCGCTCTTCTACGGCCCGCCCGGGCTGGGCAAGACCGCGCTCGCGCACGTGATCGCGCGCGAGATGGGCGCGCCGCTGCGGGTCACCGCCGGGCCGGTGATCGAGCGCGCGGGCGACCTGGCGGCGATCCTCACCAACCTCGAGCCGCACGGGGTGCTGTTCATCGACGAGATCCACCGGCTGAGCCCCGCGGTCGAGGAGATCCTCTATCCGGCGATGGAGGACGGGAAGCTCGACCTGGTGATCGGGCAGGGGCCGAGCGCGCAGACGGTGAAGATCGACCTGCCGCGCTTCACGCTGATCGGCGCGACCACCCGCGCGGGGCTCTTGACGTCGCCGTTGCGCGACCGCTTCGGCGTGATCGCCCGGCTCGACTACTATCCCGCCGCCGACCTGGTGCGCATCCTCGCGCGCAGCGCGCGCATCCTCGGCATCGCGCTCGACGACGCGGGCGCGGGCGAGATCGCGAGCCGCTCGCGCGGCACGCCGCGGATCGCGAACCGGCTGCTGCGCCGCGTGCGCGACTTCGCCGAGGTCGACGGCGCAAACGAGATCCGCGCCGAGCTCGCGCGCTTCGCGCTCGGCCGGCTCGAGGTCGACGAGGCCGGGTTCGACCGCATGGACCGCCAGCTGCTGCGCGCGCTGATCGAGAAGTACTCTGGCGGTCCGGTCGGACTGGACACGCTCGCCGCGGCGATCGGCGAGGACCGCGGCACGATCGAGGACATCTACGAGCCGTTCCTGATCCAGGAGGGCTACCTCGACCGGACGCCCCGCGGCCGCGTCGCCACGGAGCGCGCCTACCGCCACTTCGGAGTGACCCCGCGGCCAGGCGTTCCCGGCCGGCAGGACAAGCTGCTCTAGCGCGACACCTGCGACACGTGCGCCAGGCGCTCAAATGGACGGGGTGCGCGGTCGATCTCTAGCAGGTGCGCACTGCCGTGCGGATTCTCGCGTTCTTCCTGGCCATGCCCTTGCTCGCCGCGGGCGTGTCCGGCGAGCTGCTCCAGCGCGGAGGCGAGAAGCAGCTCGTCGAAGTGAAGACGCAGCTGCGCCGGCAGACCGCCAAAGGCGGCGCCGCGGGCGCGGCCGCCGAGGCGGTGGCCACGCGGCTCGAGCTGCTGCGCGGTCCGGCGCACTACGGTCTGGCCGGCGGCGCAGCCGTGCTGGTGCTCTTCGCGCTGGTTCCGGGCCGCCGGCGGATCAAGGTGCCCAAGGGCAAGAAGAAGGACGAGGCGCCCGTCGCCGCCGAGCCCGGGAAGGCGAAGAAGGCCGCGACCGTCGCCGCCGACGAGGGCGTCGCTCCGACCGGCAAGGAGAGCAAGCGCCACCAGAAGCAGGCCGCGGAGATCCTGGAGAAGGAAGGCCCCGAGGCCGCGGCGGAGTACCTGCTCGGCCGCAACATGAAGGACGAGGCCGCCGACCTCTTGATCCGTGCCGAGCACTACCAGCGCGCCGCCGAGGTCCGCCACGACCAGAACCGCTTCGACGAAGCCGCCGAGCTGTACAAGAAGGTCGGCAAGGAAGAGCAGGCGGGGGCGATCTTCGCGCAGATCGGCCGCCACGAAGAGGCGGCGCAGTGCTACTTCGCCGCGGGCAAGTTCTCGGTGGCGGGCGAGATGTTCGAGCGCGCGGAGAACTTCCGCGAGGCCGGAAAGTGCTACCAGAAGATCGGCTTCCACCGCCATGCCGCGCAGGCGTTCCTCAAGGGCGGCGCAGAGGCGCAGGCCGCGGAGAGCCTGATCGAGGCCTTCAACGAAGAGGGCGGAACCGCCGGCGCGAAGAGCGACCAGAAGGCCAAGGAGATGCGCGGCATCGCCCGCAAGGCCGGCGAGATCCTGGTGAAGCTCGAGCGTTTCGAGGAGGCCGAGAACCTGTTCGTGCGCGCCGAGGCGTTCGGCCCGGCCGCCAAGGTCGCCTTCCAGACGGGCAACTACAAACGGGCGTCCGACCTGTTCTTGCGCGTGCGGCGCGGCGACCTCGCCGCGAAGGCGCTCGAACGCCTGGGCGACGAGACCGGGGCCGCGCGGCTGATGGGCGAGTTCCTGCGCGACAAGGGTGAGGACGCCGAGGCCGTCGAGTACCTGGTGAAGGCCGGCGAGCACGCCGCCGCCGGCGACCTGTACCGCAAGCTCGCGCGCTTCGGCGAGGCCGGCGAGGCGTACGCGCGCGCGACGGACTATCCCGCCGCGGCCGAGGCCTTCCGCGCGGCGGCCCAGCTCGAGCCCGCGGCGGACGCCTACGCGCAGTGCGCGAAGTTCGCCGAGGCGGCGACCTGCTACGGCCAGGTGGGCAAGAAGGACAAGCAGGCAGAGATGCTCGAGAAGGCGGGCAGCGTCTTCGAGGCGGGCAAGATCTTCGCCGAGCTGGGCGAGAGCGACGCGGCGATCCGGCTGCTGCAGCAGATCGCCTCCGACGACAGCCGCTACGGCGAGGCCTGCTCGATCCTGGGCCGCATGTTCCAGAACAAGGGCATGCACAGCCTGTCGGTGAAGAAGTTCGAGGAGGCGGCGGGCTCCGACTCGGTCACCCGCCAGAACGTCGAGGCCTTCTACGAGCTCGCGCGCGCGCACGAGCGCCAGGGTGACAACGCCGGCGCGGCGGAGATCTACGAGCGGATCCTGAGCTTCGACTACCACTACAAGGATGTCGCCGCGTGCCTCGAGCGCTCGAAGGCGGCCGCGCAGAAGAAGGGCGGCGACTCCGCTCCCCCGCTGACCACTCCGACGCAGACGCCGCCGCTCGCGCAGACGCAGAAGCGCTACGAGATCGTGCGCGAGCTCGGCCGGGGCGGCATGGGCGTCGTGTATCTCGCGCGCGACTCGGTCTGGAGCGCGAGGTCGCCTACAAGGTGCTGCCGGAAGGCCTGCGCGGGAATCCGAACGCGCTGAAGAACTTCCTGCGCGAGGCGAAGGCGGCGGCGCAGCTCAACCACCCGAACATCGTCACCGTGTACGACGCCGGCGAGTCGGAGCACGGCTTCTACATGGCGATGGAGCTGGTCGAGGGCACCACGCTGAAGGAGATCCTGCGCCAGCGCGGCGCCGTGTCCGCCAACGCCGCCGCGTACATCTTGAGGCAGATGGCCTCAGCGCTCGCCTACGCCCACGGCCGCAAAGTGGTCCATCGCGACGTGAAGACCGCGAACACCATGTGGACCACCGAGAAGCACGTGAAGATCATGGACTTCGGCCTGGCGAAGCTGATGGAGGAGGTGCGCAACGCCACCACCATGATCTCGGGCACGCCCTTCTACATGTCGCCCGAGCAGACCCTGGGCCGCGACGTCGACCACCGCACCGATCTCTACTCGCTGGGAGTCACCATCTTCGAGCTGGTGACGGGCGAGCTCCCGTTCCAGAAGGGCAACGTCCCGTACCACCACGTCCACACCCCGCCCCCGGACCCCCGGTCGATCAAGGCCGACGTCCCCGAGGGGCTGTGCAAGCTCATCCTGCGCTGCCTCCAGAAGGCTCCGGCGGACCGTTTCCAGAGCGCCAAGGACCTCCTGGACGAGCTCGATCGCCTGAGCGGCCGCGCCCCCGCCTGAGCGCGGCCCTCGTGACCGGCTCATCACGGCGTAATGAAAACGTCACTCCGTCGGCCTAGAATGCGAGCGCTCGGGGTGGCGTCCCCTCGGCGCCCGAAGGGCCGATGTGCTCCAAATCACAAGACGAATCCAGAACTTCGCGATTTCTTCCGATTTCACTCGGTACAAGCAGCAGCTGGCACGCAGGTTGCTGAAGCTCGTCCCGTTCGTGGGGGGGATCACAGTTCATGGGGCTTCGACTAGAGCTTCGGCGAGTGGCAGGGGGGCAATCTTGCTGAGGGGCGTCGAGCAGACCATTGCGACGCCGGTCCAGTGTACCGGGATCGGCCTTCACACCGGAGAGCCGGTCGAGCTCTCGCTCAAGCCAGCGGCCGCGGGCACCGGGCTCCTGTTCGTGCGGAACGACGGCGAGCATCCGGTGCGCTTCCCGGCGCGCGCCGAGTGGGTGACCGACACGACGCTCGCGACCACGCTGGGCAACGAGGACGCGCGGCTGTCAACGATCGAGCACCTGGTGTCCGCGCTGCGCGGGATGGGCATCGACAACTGCACGATCGGCGTGTCCGGGCCCGAAGTACCCATCATGGACGGCAGCTCCGCCGCGTTCGTGTACCTGATCCAGCAGGCCGGCATCCGCAGCCAGGCGCGCACGCGCCGGCGCATCGTGATCCGCCGCCCGATCGAGGTGCGCGACGGCAACCGCTACGTGCGGGTCATGCCCTCGCGCGAGTTCAAGCTCTCGGTCGAGATCGACTACGCGCACCCGGCGATCGGCCGGCAGGCGATCGAGTCGCTGGTGCTGACGCCTGAAGTCTTCGCGCGCGAGATCGCACCTGCGCGCACCTTCGGCTTCCTGAAGGATACGCAGCGCCTGCGCGCGCTGGGCTTCGCCCGTGGCGGCTCGCTCGCGAACGCAGTCGTGCTCGACGAGACGCGCGTGCTGAATCCCGAGGGACTGCGCTTCCGCGACGAGTTCGCGCGCCACAAGGTGCTGGACCTCGTGGGCGACCTGGCGCTGCTCGGCGTCCCGCTGCAAGGGCACGTGAAGGCGGTCCGCGGCGGCCACCAGCTGCACCAGGCGCTGGTCGCCGAGATCCGCGCCAACCCGTCCTGCTGGACGCTCGAGACGCCGAGCGCGGAGCGCGAGCTCCAGCCCGAGGCGGGCGTGCTGCAGCCGGCGCTGGCCCGCTCCGGCCGCAGCTAGTCGCCCTTCGCGGCTCTGCGCTAGAGGCCGAGCGCCCCGATCACTGCACCCGCGACGCGCAGCAGGAGTGCGCGCGCCGGGGGGCAGAGCTGGACGGCCGACGCGATGTCGCCGCTCGCGCGCAGCTCGAGCTTCGCGGTGGTCGGCCAGGCGGCGAGCAGCTCGAGCAGGAGATCGCGCAGCTCCATCCGACCCCCGGCGAGCACGCGCGCGGAAGCCTGTCCGAGCGTCTGCTCGCGCCACACGTCGGGCGCCAGCACGCGCAAGAGCTCCGTGTCGAAGGTGCGCAGCGCGCGCTTCAGCCGGCGCTTCGCCCGCCGTCCGATGTCCTCGCCGGTCTGCGTCGACTCGTCGCCGGGCTGGCTCCACACGCCGCGCAGCGCGGCGTCCGAGAGCAGCCACGCCGGACCCACCAGCGCGGTCAGCTCCTGCTCGAGCGGCGCCGCGAAGGCGGGGTAGGGGCGCGGCTCGCTCGGCTCCGGCAGCGCTCCAGCCTCGGAGACCGCCAGCAAGAGCTCCGTTGCCGCGGCGACGGTCGGGTCGGTGGGCGCGCCGACCTCGACCAGCGGCGCGCCGTCGATCGGGCTCGCGCCGCCTGCCGGTCCCAGTGCCTGCAGCACCGCCACACAGGTCTTCTGCGCGCGCTCCCGTTTCCAGTGCGAGGCGATGCGCTCGAGTGAGCGCCACGAGCTGCGCCGCCCCGGATGGCGCTCGAGCAGACCGCGGTGCGCCTCGACCGACTCGCGGTGTGCCGCCGGATCGAACGCGGTCATGTCGGCCAGGGCCTCGCGCGCGCTCTGGCGCAGCGGATTGCACTCCAGCGCGCGGCGATAGCAGCGCTGCGAGCGCTCGATGTCCTCCAGCGGTCCCGCGTAGGCGCGGCCGACCGCCTCCCACAGCTCGGCCTCGACCGGGCGCTCCGGGTGCGCGCCGTCGAGCGTCCGCTCCAGCAGCTTCACGGCCTGGCCCCAGTCCTCGAGCTGCCCGAGGTTCCCCGCGAGCATGCGCGCCGCAGGCACGTGGGTCGGGTCGCAGCCGAGGACCTCCATCGCGCGCCGCGCGGCGGGGCCGTTCTGGCCGAGCGACGCCGACGCTTCGGCTGCGGTCCACAGCAGCGCCGCGCGCGCCTTCGCGCCCTTCACCGCGGCGAGCGCCTCGGTCGCGAGGTCCAGCCCTGCGGCGGCGCCGTCGTCGCTCCGCACCAGCTCGAGCAGCGCGACCCACGCCTCTTCGGGCGCCGACTCTCCGCCGGTGATCGCCTCGAGCCGCGCGCGCGCGCCGGCGCGCTCGCCGTGCTTCAGCTCGAGCTGTGCGGCGCGCAGCGCGAGGCGCGCCGCGAACTCCGCGGGGACGTGCTCGCTCCAGGCGTCGAGCTGCAGCACCGCGCGCTCGCCCTCGCCCAGGCGCTCGAGCAGGTCCACCGCACGCGCGCGCGAGACCTCGTCCGCCGGGCGGATCGCGAGCACCTCCTCCAGCGCGGCGGCGGCGCGGTCGAGCTGGCCCAGCCCCTCGCAGGCCTGCGCGAGCTTCACCAGCCGGTCGGCGCGCTCCTCGGGCGTGAGCTCGAGCGCGCGCAGCCGCGTCTCGATGCAGTCGCGCGCGCGCGCGTGCGCGCCCAGCCGCAGCGCCAGCGCAGCCATCTGGTCGAGCGCATCGGGGTGCGACGGCTCGCGCTCCAGCGCGAGCTCGAGGTAGCGGTAGGCCTCGGCGAAGCGCTCCTGTGCCAGCGCTGCCTGCGCGGCCGAGCGCGCGACGCCGCCGAGCTTGTCCTCTTCGGGCGAGCCGCGCAGCAGCGAGGTCGCCAGCCCGAACGCGCGCTCGGCCTCGGCGAACTCCTGGCGGGCGAGCGCGATCTGCCCGGCGCCCAGCAGCGCCGGCAACTGCGCGGCGTCGCGCTTCAGCGCGGTGCGGAACAGCGCCCATGCGCGCATCGGGTCGCCCAGGCGGTCGCGCGCGAGCTCGCCCGCGCGGGTGAAGAGCGCCGCCGACTGCGCCGGCTCGCTCTCGAGCTCGGCCAGCGCCAGCACGTCGTCGAACTCGCGCGCGGGGTCGCACAGCCGACCGTGGAGCATCGTGCGCAGCTCGAGCGCCTCGCGGCTGCGCGGCTCGCGCGCGAGCGCGCGGTCGCACGCCTCGCGCGCACGCGACGGATCGTCCAGCTTCGCCAGCGCGTCGCGCGCCAGCTCGAGCCAGCGGGCCGCGGTCGCGAGCTCGCCGACGTCGCACAGCGCCGCGTGGCGCTGCTCGAGCGACTCGCGCCAGCGCCCCTGCTCGGCCAGCGCCGCGGCGTAGCGCTCGCGGTCGTCGGTGCGCAGCGCTCCGCTCGCGGCGAGCGCCGCGAGCGACTTCGTGGCGAGCTCCTCGTCGTGCAGCTCGTCCCAGGCGATGCGCGCGAGGCGGCGGTGCAGGCTCAGTGCCTCCTCGCCGCTCTCCGCGGCGATCTCCTGGCACAAGAGGTCGCGCGCGCGCTCGAAGGCGTGGGCGCGCTCGAACACGCGCCGCGCCTCGCGCACCATCGAGATCTGCTCGTCCGCCGCGCCGAGCGCGCGCTCGGCCGCGTCCACCGCCTCGGTCCAGCTCTCGCGCCGCGCCGCCGCGAGCTGCGCCAGGCGCAGCCAGCGATCGGCGGCCATCGGACCGTCGGCGTCGCGGGCGAGCAGCGCTCGCAGCGACGCGGCCTCGTCATCGTGGCGGTCGAGGTGCGCGCAGAGCTCGGTGCGCAGGTCGTGCGCGCCCTCCAACCGAGTCGACTGCGCCAGCGCGCGGTCGACGTCGGCCAGCGCCGTGGCGGCGTCGCCCAACGCCTGCCAGCGCAGGCGCGCCGCCTCGAGCCACAGCGCCTCGCAGCGCTCCGCGCCCGTCGCCGCGAGCCGCTCGAGCGTCTCCGCGCGGCGCGCCTCGTCGCCGGGCCGGCGCAAGAGCCGCGCCAGGGCCGCCAGCCCCTCGCGATCGTTCGCGCTGCGCGCGAGCACCCGCTGCCAGGCCGAGATCGCGCGGTCGGTCGAGCCAAGCGCCGTTCCGAGCCGCTCCGCGATGCGCCGCTCGAGCTCCGCGCGCTCGGCCTCGGGCGCGAGCGGGAGCGCGCGCTCCGCGAGCGCGCACCAGTCGGCGTCGCGGCCCAGGTCGGCGTAGAGCGCGAGCAGCGAGCGCATGCGCTCGAGCTGAGCCGAGCGCGGTGCGGCGGAGTCCGAGTCGAGCCACATGCGCAGCTCGAGCGCGGCCTCCTCGCGCAGCTCCGGCTGCGAGGCGAGCAGCTCGATGCGCTCGCGCTGGCTGCGCATCCGCTCGTCGGCGCTGGCCTCGGGGTGCCGCGCGAGCGCGCGCAGCAGGTCGACGCGCTCGCTGGCGCGCCCGAGCCGCGCCAGGAGCTCGCTCTGGGCGCGCAGCCAGGCGAGCCGCGGCCGCGGCTCGCCCGAGAGGGCGCGCGCATAGCAGGCGCTGGCCTGCGCGAGCTGCCCGCCTTCGGCCAGGATCTCGCCCTCGGCGGCGGCCAGCGCCGCGCGTTCGGCGGCCTCGCTCGCGAGCGCGGCGAACGCGCGCACCGCCTCGAGCCGGCCGCCGGGCGAGCCCGCCTGGCGCTCGAGCGCGAGCCAGCGCGCGCAGGCGTCGCGGCCGAGCGGCGCGAGCGCGTGCAGCTTGCGCAGCCAGGCGAGCTCGGCCGAGGCGTCGTGCAGGCGCGCCGCGGTCGCGCAGGCCTCGCGCGCCGCGCGCAGCCGCTCGTCGCCCGCCTCCGCGGCGAAGCGGGCCGACAAGAGCTCCAGGAGCTCACTCTCGTCGCCGGACTCGCGGACCAGCGGCTCGAGCGCCTCGAGCACCTCGCGGTCGAGCGGAACCTCGGCGCGCGTGCGACACAGGATCGTGTAGGCCGGCTCGCTCTCGCCCGAGCGCGCCAGCGCCAGCCCGAGCCGGCGTAGCTCGGCGGGAGGCAGGCTCGGATCGTCGGCGAGCGGCCGCAACAGCGCCAGCTCGCGCGCCTCGTCGCCTAGCGCCCGGGCGGCCCGCAGACCGTGCTCGCGCAGGCCCGGGTCCGCGGGCAGCTCGCGCAGCACCAGCTCGAGCGCGCGCTCCGGCCGCGCCAGCGCGCCCTCGTACAGGCCGAGCAGCTCGCGCACCCACAGCCGCCGGCTCGCGGCGGTGCCCGCGCCGCCCTGGCCCAGCACGCGCTCCAGCCCCTCCGCGAGCGCCTCGGGCGAGGCGGCCTCGCGCAAGAGCGGCAGCCGCAGGGCGAGCAGCTCTGCGTCGCGGCCGTCCGTGCCGAGCAGGCGATCGACCACGTCCAGGCGCTCTCCGGCCGGCCGCTCGGCGCTCTCCAGCGCCGTCAGCCAGCGCCGCAGCCAGCGCGTGCGCTCGGGACCTTCGCCGCGGCGCGCGCGCTCCGCGCACAGCTGGATCTGACCGGAGGCGTTGCCCGCGCGCGCGAGTGCCGAGAAGAGGAGCTCGTCGACCGCCGGGTCGGCGCCCTCGGTGCGCGCACCCGCCAGCGTCTCGGCTGCGAGCCGCGCGTCGCCCGCGGCGAGCTGCAGCCGCGCCAGGCGGAGCGCGAGCGCCGAGCGCTCGCCGGGCCGGAGCTTCGGCTCCGCCAGGCGCTCGCCGAACAGGCGGCGCAGCTGCTGGCCGCGCTCGGCGCGCTCGAGCAGCGCGGAGAGCCGGTCGAAGGCGTCGGGATCCGCGCCGCTCTCGCGGAGCAGCGTCCGCAGCACTTCCTCGCCCCGGGCGGGGTCGCGGACGGCCTCCGGGCCGTCGACCCAGAGGCGCGCCAGCTCGAGCCGCGTCGCCCGGCGCTGCTCGGCGCTGCCGCTCTCCGCGAGCTGCTCGAGCGCGCGGACCTGCCGCTCGGGCGCGCCGGCGGTGGCGCAGAGCTCGGCCACGAGGCGCAGCTCGTCGGGCCCGAGCGCGCCGTCGGCCTGTGCGCGCTCGAGGTCGGCGAGCGCACGCGCCGGGTCGCGCACGCGCTCCGCGAACAGCCTCGCACGTTCGACCAGGAGCGCGCCTCGCGCGCCGGCGTCGGGCGCATTCGCGATGCTCTCGTCGAGGAAGGCGAGCTGGTCGTCGCTGCTGCCGTGCGCGCGGAGGATCGCGAGCAGGGCGCTGCGGACCGTCGCCGCGAGCGGCCCGGGGGCACCCTCGCGCGCGCGCTTCAGCGTGGCGATCGCCTCGGGCACGCGCTGGTCGCGCTCCTGCAGCGCGGCCAGCCGCAGCAAGAGCTCCGTGCGCTCGGCGCCGCCGACGTGCTCCTCGCGCATGCCGAGCCAGGTCTCGAGCTCGCGCGTCTCGCCGCCCGCCTCGAGCGCGCGCGCGAACAGGTGCTCGAGCCGCCCGTCGCGGGTCGGATCGGCGAACTCGCGCAGCACCGCGACGGCGTCCGTCGCGCGGCGCAGTCCCTCGAGCAGCAGCCCGGCCCGGCGGTGCGCGAGCTCGCGCCGCCGCGCGGGGTCGCGTTCGCGCGAGAGCCGGCGCGCCAGCACCTCGCACAGCTCCTCGATCCGGTTCTGTTCCGCCAGCATGCTCTCGAGCAGGTCGCCCGCCGCGGTCGACTCGGGCTCCCGCTCGAACGCGGGCTGGAGCACCGAAGACGCCTGCACCAGGTCGCCGAGCTCGGCCAGCGTGCGCGCCAGCTCGAGCGCGAGCGCGAGCGGCGCACGCGGGCCCGCGGCCTCGAGCTGGGTGCGCAGCTCGCGCGCGAGCTCGGGGAGCTTGCCGGTGCGCCGGTAGTACTCGACCAGCCGCGCGCCGAGCGCCTCGTCGTCGGGCGCGCTCGCGCGCGCGGCGCGATACCAGCGCTCCGCGCCCTCGTGGTCGCCGTCGTCCCGGGCGAGCGCGAGCTCGGCCAGCCGCACGCAGGCGAGGGCGTGGGCGCGCGGGCTCTGTCCCTGCACCAGCGCCTCGAGCGACTCGAGCCAGCGCTGCTCCTGCGCGGAGTCGCCGTCGTCGCGTGCGAGCTCGGCGAGCAGCCCCAGCGCTTCGGGCGAGGGAGCGAGCTCGAGCCAGCGCTGGGCCGCGCTGCGCGCGCGCGTGCGGTCGCCCAACCCGCGCGCCGCCTGGGCGACGTCGGCCAGCAGCACCGCTGCGCGCTCGGGCGGGGGTTCGAGCGCGAGCTCGCGCTCGGACACCTCGAGCAGCGCGCGCGGCTCGCGCGTGCTGGCCGCGAGCTCGCGCATGCCGGCGAGCGCCGACGCGCAGCTGGGATCGGTCTCGAGCGCCTCCGAGTAGGCGGCGTGCGCCTCCGCGGGCGGCCGCCCCTGCTCGAGCTGCAGCTGCGCCAGCTCGCACAGGAGCGCCGCGCGGCCGCGCCCGGCCGGGGCGGAGCGCGCGAGCGATTCGATCAGCGCGCACAGCTCGGCCGCGCGGCCGGTCTGGCGCAAGAGCTCGCGCAGCTGCGCGCCGGCCGCGGCGTGGGCGGGCACCTGCTCGAGCGCGCGGCGGTAGGCCGCCTCGGCGTTTCCGCCGTCTCCGAGCGCGTGCAGGTGCAGATCGCCCAGCTCGACCATCAGGTCGGACGCTTCCTCGTTGCTCTCGGCGGCCGCCATGCGCCGCTCCAGCACCTCGGCGCGCTCGGCGTGGCGGCCCATGCGCGCGAGGCAGCGGTCCAGGATCGCCAGCGCCTCGCCGTCGTAGGGGTCGTTGGCCAGCAGCCGCTCGAGCTTCTCGACCGCCTGCACCGACATGCCCTCGCGCTCGTAGAGCACCGCGAGCTCGAGCAGGCGGATCGGGTCCGGTCCCTCGATCGCCGCCAGCTTCTCGAGCGCGTCGAGCGAGGCGCGCGCGCTGCCCGCGCGGCGGTGGACGCGCAGGCGCAGCTTCTGCACCGCGGCGTCGTCGGAGGCGATCTCGCCCGCGCGGTCGGCCCAGTAGGCGGCCGCTTCGACGTTCTGGGCTTCGTCGAGCTGCAGCGCGGCGGCGCCGACGGCGAGGCTCTGCCGTTCGACCGGATCGTGCACCAGCTTCCACAGCGCGCGCTGCAGCTCGTCGACGCGCGCGTAGTTGCGCGCCGCGCGCTCGATCTCGATCAGCCGCTCGTGCGGCCCGCGGCGCTCCGGGTGCGCCGCGACGACTTCGCGCAGCAGCGCGCCGCGGCGCGCCGTGTCCTCGGTCGGCAGCAGCCGCGCCATCCGCTCCAGCACGTCTGCGCGGACGTTGCCGGTCAGCCCGGGCAGCCGGCTCTCGTGCAGCGCCAGGGCGCGCGCGCGGTCGCCCGCGTCCTCGGCCAGGAGCGCGGCGCCCTGCACCGCGGGGTCGCAGCGCGGGTCGAGCTCGAGCGCGGACTCGAAGCGGCGGCGCGCCTCGTCCTTGTCGCCGAGGCCGCGCCAGAGCTGGCCGATCTCGGCCAGGAGCTGCGCGCGCTCCTTCGGTGCCAGCGTCAGCGCCTCCTCGGCCTCGGCGAGCTGCAGCGCCGAGGTCGCATCGCCCGCCGCCGCCAGCATCCGCCGCAGGCTCGACAGCGCGGCGGCGTTCTGCGGTTGCATGCGCAGGAGCTCCTCGTAGCGCGCGCGCGCCTGCGCGACGTCGCCCAGCCGCTCGGAGTAGATCGCGGCGGCGCGCTGCAGCACCTCGGCGCGCTCCGCACCGGTCGGCGCGAGCACGGAGAGCCGGCAGTCGTAGACGCTCGCCAGCTCGCTCCAGGCGCCCTCGAGGTAGAGGTGCTCTTCCAGAGTGCGAAAGGCGCGCGCATCGGTCGGGTTCGTGGCGAAGCCCTGCAGCAGGCGGCGGATCTTCTCGGCCTGCTCGGGAGAGGTTCCGGGGCCACGGGTGCGCGGGCGCGGCTGCATCCCGGCTTCTTCGGAACGCGCCCCTGCGAGCTTGACCGCGTCGGGGCTCAAACCGGCGATTTTTCATGGGCTTACGGCGAAGCCATGCGCGCGGGAAAGCTTGAAACGAAATTCGCGCCTGGGTTAGCGTTGGGTCCGCTTGGAATCCGCACCCAACTCACCCCCGGCCGCGCCCGAGGCGGGAGCTCCGCTCGCGCCCGTGGAGCGCCGTCGCCGCCTGCGCGACTGGCGGCTCGCGGCGCTCGCGCTCGGGGTGCTGGCGCTCCTGTTCACGGTCGAGCAGGAGCTGCTCACGCGCGCCCACTCGCTGCCGCTCGCCAGCGACACGGTGCTGCTGGCGATCCTGAACGTCAGCGTCGCGCTGATCGGGCTGCTGGTCTTCCTGCTCTCGCGCAACGTGGTGAAGCTGTTCGTCGACCGGCGCGCCGGCCGCTTCGGCTCGAAGCTCAACACCCGCTTCGTCACCTCGTTCGTGTTCGCGACGGCGCTGTCGTCGACGGCGCTGTTCGTGCTCTCGGCGCTGCTGGTGTCGCGCGCCGTCAGCGTCTGGTTCGAGCTGGAGCTGTCGGACAGCCTGGGCCAGTCGCTCGAGGTCGCTGACGCCTACTACGGCGAGGCGCAGGAGACCTCGCTGTTCTTCGCGCGGCGCATCGCCAGCCAGCTCGGCGAGCGGGGACTGCTCGCGCCGAGCTCGCTCGAGCAGCTCCACAAGTTCGTGTCGGAGAAGCAGGCCGAGTACGACCTCGGCGTGGTGGAGGTGTTCAACCGCGACCTCGAGGAGCTCGCCACCGCGACGCATCCCGAGGTGGCGGTGATCGCCTTCGAAGCGCCCACCTCGGCGCTGATCCGCGCCGGGCTCGAGGGCGCCGAGCGCAGCGTGATCCAGGGCGCCGGCCCGGGCGAGCTGGTGCGCGCGGTGGTGCCGGTGCACGCGAGCGGCGGGGCGCGCGAGATCGAGGGCGTGGTGGTGGTGAACCGCTTCCTGCCCCACGGCATCAGCGCGCGCGTGGCGGGCATCCGCGAGGCGCGCGCCGCGTACGAGCGGCTGCAGCCGCGCAAGGGCACGTTCGAGGGCAGCATGCTGCTGCTGCTCGCGATGATCACGCTGTCGAGCGTGCTGTTCTCGTCCTGGATCGGCTTCCGCCTGGCCAAGCAGGTCACCGAGCCGATCGAGCAGCTGGCGGGCGCCACTGCGGAGGTCGCGGCCGGCAACCTCGACGTGCGGGTCGAGCGCGGCGGACGCGACGAGATCGCGGCGCTGGTGGACGGCTTCAACCGCATGGCCACCGACCTGGCCCGCAACCGCGCCGACCTCGAGCGCCGGCGCACCCAGATGGAGATCATCCTGGGCGCGGTGGGCGCGGGCGTGCTCTCGCTCGACGCGGACTTCGCCGTGCGCACGATCAATCCGCCGGCGCTGCGCTTGCTGGGCGTGCCGCAGGGCGAGTGGGTCGGGAAGAAGCTCGGCGAGATGCTGACCGGGCCGGTGCTCGAGGCGCTGTCGGGGCTCCTGCACCGGCTGGCCTCGGGCCCGCAGGAGACGCTGCGCCGGCAGATGCCGATCGCGGTCGCAGGCGAGGTGCGCACGCTCAACTGGACGGCCTCGCGCATGCACGACGCCGCGGGCACGGCCGCGGGCTTCGTGGTGGTCGTCGACGACGTGACCGAGCTGATGCGGGTGCAGCGCATGGCCGCCTGGCGCGAGATGGCGCGGCGCATCGCGCACGAGATCAAGAACCCGCTCACGCCGATCCAGCTGTCCGCGCAGCGGCTGCGCCGCAAGCTCGCGGGCAAGCTCGCCGACCCCGAGTCGGCGGCGCTCCTGCGCGAGAGCACCGACGCGATCACCGCCGAGGTCGAGGCGATGAAGCACCTGCTCGCGGAGTTCTCGAGCTTCGCGCGGCTGCCCGCCACCGATCCGGTGCCCACCGACCTGAACCGCGTCGTGGCCGAGGTGGTGGAGCTCTACCGCGGCAACGCCACGATCGAGTTCACCACCGCGCTCGACCCCGCGGTGCCGCGGCTCGACCTCGACCGGCAGCAGATCCGGCGCGTGATCCTGAACCTGATCGACAACGCGGTCGCGGCGATCGACGAGGCGGGCCCCGGGCCGCGCAAGGTCGGCGTCTCGACGCGCGTCGACGCCGCGGTCGGCACGATCCACCTCCAGGTCGCCGACACCGGCGCCGGGATCAAGCCGGAGGATCGCAGCCGGCTGTTCGAGGCGGGCTTCTCGACCAAGCGCGCCGGCACCGGGCTGGGCCTGGCGATCGTGTCGCGCATCGTCTCCGACCACTCGGGCTACGTGCGCGTGGCCGCCAACCGACCGCGCGGCAGCCGCTTCATCGTCGAGCTGCCGCTGCGCACCGAGGCACCATGGCCACGATCCTAGTGGTCGACGACGAGGAGAGCGTGCGGCGCTCGATCGCCGACGTGCTCGCCGACGAGGGACACCGCCCGGTGTTGGCCGCGGGCGCCGACGAGGCCGACCGCGAGATCACCAGCCAGCTCCCCGACCTGGTGCTGCTCGACGTGGCGATGCCGGGCCGCGACGGGCTCGAGCTGCTGGAGTCGCTGCGCACCAGTCACCCGCAGCTGCCGGTGGTGATGATGTCGGGGCACGGTACGATCGAGACCGCGGTGCGCGCCACCAAGCTCGGCGCCTACGACTTCCTGGAGAAGCCGCTGTCGTACGACAAGCTGCTGCTGCGCATCGACCACGGCCTCGAGCGCGCGCGGCTGGCGCAGGAGAACCGCGAGCTGCGCGAGGCGCTGCTGGGCGAGAACGAGATCATCGGCGAGGCGCCGGTGATGCAGAAGCTGAAGGAGCAGATCGAGATCGCGGCGCCCACCGACGGCTGGGTGCTGATCACCGGCGAGAACGGCACCGGCAAGGAGCTGGTCGCGCGCTGGGTGCACCACCGCTCCAAGCGCGCCGAGGGCCCGTTCGTGGCGGTGAACTGCGCCGCGATCCCCGAGGAGCTGATCGAGAGCGAGCTGTTCGGCCACGAGAAGGGCGCATTCACCGGCGCGATCCAGAAGAAGCGCGGCCGCTTCGAGATGGCCAACGGCGGCACGATCTTCCTGGACGAGATCGGCGACATGAGCCTGATGACGCAGGCGAAGATCCTGCGCATCCTGCAGGAGCACCGCTTCGAGCGCGTCGGCGGGACGGAGACGATCGAGGTGAACGTGCGCGTGATCGCGGCGACCAACAAGGACCTGCAGGCGGAGATGTCGCAGGGCCGCTTTCGCGAAGATCTCTTCTACCGGCTGAACGTGATCCCGTTTCACGTACCGGCGCTGCGCGAGCGCCGCGAGGACATTCCGCGCCTCGCCGAGCGCTTCCTCGCGGAGTACGCCGCGGACGCGGGGCGCCCGCCCAAGTCGATCGCCCAGAAGGCGCTGGCGAAGCTCCAGGAGTACCCGTGGCCGGGCAACGTGCGCGAGCTGCAGAACCTGATCGAGCGGCTGGTGCTGATGACGCCCGGCGAGGTGATCGAGCTGACCGACCTGCCGCCGCAGGTGAGCTCGCCGGACCGCGAGCGGCTGCTGCGCGCGAGCGCTTCCGCCGACACGCTGGCCGAAGCCCGCGCCGCCTTCGAGCGCGAGTGGCTGCTCGAGAAGCTGGGGACGTTCGGCTGGAACATCTCGCGCACCGCCGAGGCCGTGGGGCTCGCGCGCGAGAGCCTGTCGCGCAAGCTCAAGAGCCTGCGCATCGACGTCGACGCGGAGCGCGCGCGCGATGGCGAGTGAGCTGCGCGAGGCACGCGCCGACGACGCCGAGGCGATCGCGGGGCTGGCCGCCGCGGCGCTGCCCGAGGCCTGGAGCGCGAGCGCCTACCGCGCCGCGCTGGCGCGCGAGGAGCGCGCGGCGTTCGTGATCGCGGAAGGCCCGCGCCTGCTCGGCTTCGCGCTGGCGCTGCGCGCCGCCGATGAAGCAGAGCTGCACTCGATCGCCGTGGCGGGGAGCGTGCGCGGCTGCGGCCTGGGCCGCAGGCTGCTCGACGCGACGCTCCAGGCGCTGCGCGGCGCGGGCGCGCGCAAGGTCTCGCTCGAGGTGCGCCGCGGGAACGCCCCTGCGCTGGCGCTCTACGCGGCGAGCGGCTTCCGCACCTGCGGCGAGCGCGCGCGCTACTACCGCGACGGCGAGGATGCGCTCATGCTGGGGGTGGCGCTTTGATCTTCACGCGCGGCGTGGTCGCGCGCGCCGACGCCACGCGGATCGAGCTCGCGGTGCCCGACTGGCCGGGCCATCGCGCCGGGCAGTTCGCGATGCTGGGGCTCGATCCAGCGCGGCGCCACCGCGATCCGCTGCTGCCGCGACCGATGGCGGTGTACCGGCGTTCGGGCGATTTGCTCGAGTTCCGCTTCAAGCCCGTCGGGCGCGGCACGCGGCTGCTCGCGGAGCAGCCGCGCGGCGCGGAGCTGTCGGTGCTGGGGCCGCTCGGCAACGGTTTTGCCCCGCCGTCGCCCGGTGACTGGCTGGTGGGCGGCGGCACCGGAATCGCCTCGCTCTACGAGCTCGCCCGCGACGCGCCGCGCGGCGTGCGGGTGCGGCTGGGCGGGCGCACGCGCGCGGACATCCTGGGCCTCGACGACTTCGCGGCGCTGGGGATCGACCTCGCGCTCGCCACCGACGACGGCTCCCACGGCGCGCGCGGCTTCGTCACCGAGCTCGTCGCGCCGGCCGCGGGCGAGACCGTGTACGCCTGCGGGCCGACCCCGATGATGCGGCGCGCGCACGAGCTCGCGGCGCGCGCGGGTGCGCGCTGCCTGGTCTCGCTCGAGAACAACATGGCCTGCGGCTTCGGGGTGTGCCTGGGCTGCGCGGTGCGCACGCCCGACGGCTTCCGCTACGTGTGCACGCACGGGCCGGTGTTCGCCTCGGACACGCTGGGCTGGAGCGCCGCGTGAGCGCCGCCGGCGAGTGCGATCTCTCGACCTCGCTCGGACCGGTCGCGCTGCGCAACCCGGTGCTGCTGGCGAGCGGCACCTGCGGCTACGGCGCCGAGCTCGCGCCGTTCGTGGCGCTCGACGAGCTGGGCGGGATCGTGGCGAAGTCGCTCACGCTCGAGCCGCGCGCGGGCAACGTGCCGCCGCGCATCACCGAGGCACCTGCCGGCATGTTGAACGCCATCAGCCTCGAGAACGTCGGGGTGGAGGCGTTCGTGCGCGAGAAGCTGCCGGCGCTGCCTCCGGGCACGACGGTGGTGTCGAGCGTGTTCGAGACCGAGATCGAGCGCTACGCCGAAGTGTGCAAACGCCTCGACGGAGTGGCGCGGGTGGCGGCGCTCGAGCTCAACGCCAGCTGCCCGCACGTGAAGAGCGGCGGGATCGAGTTCGGGCAGGATCCGAAGGTGCTCGCGGCGCTGGTGCGCGCCTGCCGCGCGGCCAGCGCGAAGCCGCTGCTCGTGAAGCTCTCGCCCAACGTCACCTCGATCGCAGAGATGGCGCGCGTGTGCGAAGGGGAGGGGGCGGACGCGCTCTCGCTGGTGAACGCCGTCCAGGGCATGCTCGTCGACGTCGAGCGCCGTCGCCCCATGCTGCGCAACGGCCTGGGCGGCCTCTCGGGTCCCGCGATCCTGCCGATCGCGCTGCGCATGGTGTACCAGGCGCGCCGCGCGGTGCGGCTGCCGATCTGCGGGATCGGCGGCATCGCCAGCGGCGAGGACGCGGTGGCGTTCCTCCTCTGCGGCGCGAGCGCCGTGCAGGTGGGGACCGTCGGCTACACCAACCCGCGCGCGGGGATCGAGGTCCGGGACGGGATCGCCGCCTACTGCCGCCGCCACGGCGTCCGCGCCGTGCGCGAGCTGGTGGGCGCGCTCCGCGACTGGGGCCCGGACGACTGATCGAGCGGAACTCCGCGCAAGCCGAAGGCGCGCAGCGAGGCGCAGCCGAGCGGAGGCGCAGGCGCGAGGCGGCCCTCGCGCCGTCCAGCGCTAATTCTCAAAGAGAATCAAGAGTCTACGTTGCCCGTCACACGCCGGTTTGGTATCTCTCCCTCGCCATTTAGATTGAGACCGTCCTGGGGAAGGTGGGCTGCGCGTCCGCCTTTTTTTGTCGCTTGCTTCTGATCCGGGCTCGCAAGAGCTTCGAGCGAAAGATCCATGTCTCGAGCGAACAGCGCGATGTACAAAGACATTCCAGAGACCCTCCGGCGCGTGGTCGAGCCGGTGGTGCGCGCCCACGGGCTCGAGCTGGTGGACGCGGCGCTCGGCCGCGGGCCGACGCGGTCGCTCCTGCGCGTGGTCGTCGACACGCCGCGGGGTGACGGGCGGGTGCTGGTCGACGAGTGCGCCGCGGTCTCGCGCGAGCTGGGCCACGGGCTCGACGTCTCCGCCCTGATCGACGGCGCCTACACGCTCGAGGTCTCGTCTCCGGGCGTCGACCGCATGCTCGCGCGCGAGATCGACTTCGAACGCGCGGTCGGCCGCAAGGTGGCGCTCGAGACGCGCGAGCCGATCGCCGGACGCCGGCGCTTCAAGGGGGAGCTCGTCGCGTTCGACGGCGCGGTCGCGACCGTGCGCGGCGACGGCGGCGACACGCGCATCGAGTTCGCGGCGATCGAGCGCGCCCGCGCCTTCCATCCCATCGACGCGCCGCAGAAGCGGAAGAGGTGAGCCCGTGGAAGTGGACCTGAACCGCATCATCGACCAGGTGGTCAAGGACAAGAACATCAAGCGCGAGGTGGTGATCGACACCCTCGAGAAGGCGATGCTCACCGCCGCCCGCCGGAAGTTCGGCCCCGAGCGCGAGATCGAGGCGCAGTTCAACAACGAGACCGGCGAGGTCGAGCTCTTCGAGTTCAAGACCGTGGTCGCCGCCGCGCCGGCGAACGAGTCGCAGATCTCGCTCGACGACGCGCACCGGCACGACCCCGACGCGGAGGTCGACGACCAGATCGGGATCAAGCTCGACACCGCCGAGTTCGGCCGGATCGCCGCGCAGACCGCGAAGCAGGTGATCATCCAGGAGGTCCGGGGCGCCGAGCGGCAGAACATCTACGACGAGTACAAGGACCGCAAAGGCGAGATCGTGCACGGCATCGTGCGCCGGATCGAGAAGGGCAACCTGATCGTCGATCTCGGCCGCGGCGAGGCGATCCTGCCCCGCAAGGAGCAGGTGCCGCGCGAGATGTTCCGCGTGAACGAGCGCATCCGCGCCTACGTGCTCGACGTGCTGCGCGAGTCCAAGGGTCCGCAGATCATCCTATCGCGCGCCTGCACCGAGTTCCTGCAGAAGCTGTTCGAGCAGGAGGTGCCCGAGATCTACGAGGGCATCGTGCGCATCGAGGCGGCGGCGCGCGAAGCGGGCGCGCGCTCGAAGATCGCGGTGGTGTCGAAGGACTCCGACGTCGACCCGGTCGGTGCGTGCGTCGGCATGCGCGGCAGCCGCGTGCAGGCGGTGGTGCAGGAGCTGCGCGGCGAGAAGATCGACATCGTGCCGTGGAGCGCCGACCCGGTGAAGTACGTGGTCGCCGCGCTCGCGCCGGCCCAGGTCGTGCGCATCATGGTCGACGACGAGAAGCGCTCGATGGACGTGATCGTGCCCGACGACCAGCAGTCGCTGGCGATCGGCAAGAAGGGCCAGAACGTCCGCCTGGCGGTGATGCTGACCCGCTGGAAGATCGACATCAAGAGCGAGATGGCGATGCGCGCGGTGCAGGCCGAGCTCGCGCAGGCGCTCTCCGCGGTCGACGGCGCGGGCGACTACGAGGCGAAGATCCTGCTCGACCACGGTGTGGCCAGCCTCGACGAGCTGGCCGACTCCGAGGTCGAGCTGCTCACGCAGATCCCGGGCATCACGGAGGCGGGCGCCCAGACGGTGAAGGCGCGCGCTCGCGAGCTCGCGGCCGAGAAGGCCCGGCGCGAGCGCGAGGCTTCGGCCGCGGCGCCGGCGCCCGGCGGGACGAGCTGAGCGCGACCGGAAAGGGAACGGGCGAGCGAATGGCCACCAAGGGAATGAGAGCGTACGCGCTGGCGAGCGAGCTCGGGCTCGGGCGCGAGGAGCTCATCAAGAAGGCGGCGGAGATCGGCATCGAGATCCGCAATCCCATGGCCAGCCTCGACGAGGAGCAGGTCGCCACCATCCGGCGCAGGCTCTCGTCCGCGCCCGCGGCCGAGACGGTGCAGAAGCGCGTCGGCACGGGAATCATCCGCCGCCGCAAGCGCAAGACCGAGGGCGAGCCCGAAGAGGCGGTGGCGGCGGAAGATGTCGGCGCGCTCGAGCCGGTGGCCGAAGGAGAGTCCGCCTCCGAAGCCGAGGTTCGCGCAGCCGCGGCTGCCGCGGAGGGAGCCCCACTGGCGTCCGAGCAGCCGGCGGCCGCGCCGCGCCTCGTTGCTCCGCTCGACCGCCCGGTGAAGGTGGTCGAGGATCCGCTCGCCCCCGCGCAGCAGCAACAGGCTGCGTCCGAACCAGCTCCGGTCGCCCGCCCCGCGGCTGCGGCCGCAGGCGGGGCAGCGACGTCTCCGGCCGAGGGGGAGGAGACGACCGAGACGCCGGTGCGCAAGCCGCAGCGCGCGCGTCCGGTGCGGACGGACGTGACTCTGCGCGAGCAGGAGACGATCGCGCGCATGATGCGCGGCGGGAACGTGCAGGCGCAGCTGGAGCGCCGGCGCATGCTGGTCGAGCAGCAGTCGCGCGCGCAGTCGCAGCGCCGCCGCGTGACGCCCGC
>Ga0306922_10000799_pt1 | contig 27013 bp, 33 predicted proteins | sample sta12Cox44000082_FD_203758 | JGI IMG/M metagenome (GOLD analysis project Ga0306922, IMG submission 203758) | Lab enrichment of tropical soil microbial communities from Luquillo Experimental Forest, Puerto Rico - statoxic.12C.oxic.44.000.082 (v2)... | ecosystem: Environmental > Terrestrial >... | reverse complement strand
CAGGGTCGATCAGCATCGCGGTCGATCGCCTTGTCGCGAAGGGCTTGGTCAGCCGGGTCGAGAGTGCCGAAGACCGACGCGTTCGGATCGTGTCCCTGACCTCGCAGGGCAAGGATCTGATCGTTGCCGCGTTCCGGAAGCATTCCGGGCAAATGAAGAGAGTATTCTCTGAACTGAGCGCGGAGGAGCTTCGCAGCCTTGAAGCGTCGCTCAAGAAAGTCGGCAAGCGCGCTGCGGCGCTGGGGAGTAAGGAATGAGCGGCTCCATGCCCAATCCGCGTTAGACACCTTCTCGGGTGCGAGCCGGCCAGGACCTGAGACGGCTCTCTTTGCTAAACCGTTGTACGGGCTGAAGCGCGCATTAGGGCTCGCAACTTAGAAGGGAAGTACTCATTCACTTTGAAGGAGGCGCCTGACGTCTCGTTTGCCGTGGAGGATACGAATAATGTGGATGCCGTCTTCCTCCAGGGCGTAATAAATTCGAATCGCTTCAAATCCAGCGACCGGCCATGAGCGAAGATTTTGGAGACGCGGATTGCCAGAAGAATATCGCGGACCTACATTAGGATTTTGGCTTAATGATACGCCTGACAGCTTCCCGGAAGCGAAGGGCGATCTCGGGAGCTTCTGCAGTAAGGAGGTAATAGCGGAACTGACGAACGATGTCGTCGCTGGCGGTCTGTCGATACAGAACCTTCACGAACGCCGGCCGGTCTTATGTTCAGCGAGGAGCGCATCTGTTCGCTTACTTAAGGAACTCCAAAACTCATCTTCCGTGAGTTGTTTTGAGGCAAGCCCTTCAGCGAGCAGGGTATCGAGTTCTTCCGGTGTTCCCGCGAAACCTGGCACGGTGCGTTGCTCAACGGCCGTTAAAGCAGCCTCGACAACCTCCTCAACGGATTTGTAGGCACCGCGGTCGAGGACAGCTCGAAGCCGGCGCTCTTGTTCCGGTGTGAGATGAATCGTCATGTGTTGCTGCTCCGTGGGTTCGTCGTCTTCAGGGTAGGGGAAAAAATGACTTCAGGCAAGTCGAATGGGGCTTCTGGTTGGAGAACTGCACGCCTTGATGAGGCGGATATATATTAATGATAACGCCGAGCAACAGGACTGCCGTGACAGTGTGGGATTCTAACCAATGACGGGGCAGCGTTCTAACCAACTGAACTACGTCCCCAACCGTGGAATCAACAACTTAGCGTAAATCGTTGCAAACAAGTCGTTTGCAAGATTCGCATACAGTGCACCGGCCGCCTCGGTTGCCCCTGACTGCAAGCTTTCCTGGCAGAACCGCCTGTAAACCGCCTGTAAAAATCAGTGCCCTCATGCGAAATTCATAGTAACACAGATGTGGCAAAGAGGCGAACGAGCATTTGAGCGGAGACCTCGGCACATGGCGTGTGCCGCATTTTCCTGTGCAATTGTGCGAATGGTCTACAATATGCGGGCATGGTCAACCCCAGACTAATCGAGGCTTATCAGAACACAGAATTCGTCGTTGAAGCCGCTGACGAGCAAATCGTTCTTCGGGTGGGAGAGCCCAACCATCGAATTGACTCGTTACTTAGAGCTTGCGGTGAGACGAATGGCGCATACATAACTGCCTGCAATCCCCAGTCGGTCAGGCTGGGGTCCCCGGAAAATGCCAGGCGACATGAAATGCTACAGGATCGGGTGCGCAAGTTAGGGCACCAATTCTTTTCCGGACGAGGAATTGGAAGGGACGGAGACTGGCCAGCGGAGGAGTCGTTATTCATTGTAGGCGTCGGACGAAGACGTGCACTTGAGTTGGGGCGTGATTTTGGCCAGAACGCAATCGTCTTCAAGGAGATTGACCGAAGCACCGAGCTGTTGTTGTGTATCGCGCCAGACCCGGACACGTGACGAAACACGCTCCCGAGCTGGCTAGTACCTGTCGAATTTAGGCAACACAGAGTTGGACCGTGTACTCAGAGTTGTAGTACATGGGTAATATACAGCTTAGCTTCTTTTGCGGGGAACTATGATTCCGTAAGGGTTTCGATTGCGAGAGGAAGATCGTCGGGATAAATATTGTCGGAGTTCGCCCAGTTCCTTATCCCTTCCAAATCCTTTCCGAAATAGTCTAGAAGTGGCCGATTGACGACTTCGACCTCGCCAGCGGGCGATATCCGCGCCACCAGGCCTGGAATGCCGTCCACAATCATGCGGGCATTGAACTCACTGGCACGCAGGGCTTCCTCGACCCTCTTTCGATCGTCGATGTCGGTTCCCGTGCTGTACCAGCGTATGATCTGGCCGTGTTCGTCTTTTAGCGGGTTACCCTGAATCAGCCACCATCGATATTGTCCGTCCTTCATCAAATTGCGCGCTTCGTATTCGAACGGAGTTCCGCGCAAAAGCCCCTTTTGTCGTTCGGCTAGTGCACGGCCCAGGTCGTCCGGATGAAAGATTCGCGTATGGAGGGTCTTGTCGTGGGCCTCGCGCATCGTGAGTCCGGTCTGCTCTCGAAACACCTGGTTTAAGTACAGTATGGTGCCATCCGGCGCCAGCACCGCGATGGACTGGCGAATGGCATCGGTGATCGTGCGAAGGTTTTCCTCACTTTCCTGTAGCTTCTGCTCGGCGCGCTTCCGGTCATCGATATCTGTACTTGTGCCGTACCACCTAACGACCTTGCCGATTTCATCGCGTAACGGCTGTGCGCGAATGAGGAACCACCGATAGGCTCCGTCATATCGGCGAAGGCGCGCCTCGGTCTCGCCTGGTTCTCCTGAGGCCAGCATCTCTCGCCATCTGTTCATTAACGGCGGTAAGTCCTCTGGATGGAACGCGACTTGCCAGCCCCAACCATGCGATTGCTCTGGAGATAAACCCGTGTACTCATGCCAGCCTTTGTTGAGGAACTCGTTCGTACCGTCAGGCAGATTGCACCAGGCGAGTGCGGGGATCGTGTCAATCGCCTGACGTAGTTTGGTCTCCGACTTCTTGATTTCTTCGAGCGCTCTCTGCAGGGCAACTTCGCTTTCGAGTAGCTTTTTCTCACTCTCATTGCGCATGCCTGTATCTCTTGTCGGGGTGCTCGCTCATGTTTCCGCCCCCGAAGTGGAGAAAGGAGGCCAAACCTCGTGAGACGCGGATGGTCTCAACCGCGACAATCCCGATTAATTAGGATGTACCAGCCCCGCCCGTAAAAGTCCAACCGATACCTTGGTACTGGTCGTACCTTCGTCGAATAGACTCGGCCTCACGCCTCTGGCTTAATCGCGGCTGTGGTTTCAAATTCGAAGTAAAGGAGAACAAGAATGACCGCGATTAAAACGCCCGAAGAAATGACCAAGAATCGACGCAGTTTTTTGAAAACAGGATTAGCAGCTGCCGGGGCAGTAGGAGCCGCCTCGCTCGCACGAGGCACCAAGGTGTATGCACAGCAGCCCGGTCTCACTGCAGGCGATATTGCCATCCTGCAGTTTCTGGCGGCTGGAGAAGCCCTCGAAGCAGACTTTTACACTCAATACAACGAATTGGGAGGAATCCGGGACGGCGAAGAGCCCGGAGGAAGCGGCAATCCGATTTACACCGAAACTCTAAAGAGAATCGATCCTAATATCCCACAATACATTCATGACATCACCGACGACGAGGCGAGCCATCAGAATTTTATAAATGCGTACTTGGTCTCGAGAGGTGCCGCTGCCGTTGACATGGAACCATTTCGCACGCTAACAGGCAGCATGGCCAGGGGATCCAGCGGAAAGTTGCGGCTGACCAACCTGATGCAGCTCACGGTGGATACCAGTTGGTGGACGCGCTATCGCAGCAGCACGAATAACCCCGACGTCAATCCCACCGCCTTCGAACAGGCAGTCCCAGATCTCCATAACGGGCAGTTCACTGCCATTCCAAGGACAGACGCCGACCTCTACCCACACGAGCACATTCAGGCCATTGCCAACACGGCGGCCTTCCAGATCCCGACTGTGGAACAAGGCGGCGGCAGTTTGCGTGCGGCGCTGGCACAAAGAGCTACAGACGTGGAAGTGCTACGACTCCTCGTCAGCATGGGACCGGTCGAGATCATGCATTTCCAAACTTTTTCGGACAAGGCTGGCAATGCACCGCCGCTCACGGACCCGACCAACGGTTTGACATTTCCCAACCTCAACTCCGGCAGAGATCCTAATAACGGATCCAAGGGCGATGCGGTCAGGCAGATGTTCCAGACCAACCTGATCATGCCGGAACCTTGCCCCTTCATCAGCACCAGCCTGCCGGCATGTTCGGTAATCCGTCCGACGAAGACAGCAGGGGTAGCCACCGGAGCGGTCAAGTTTCTGACTGCTATGGGACTCTTCATTGGCCAGTCGCCTGCGTTCTTCACGTATCTGAATGGTCTGGCCACAGCTGCGGACGCCGCAGTGCGCGAAGGCTAGCAGTCCTGCCTTATCCGGAACGGAACGAAGGCTACTGTTCGATTGCGGGACGGAAGAGGGCGCTAAGTGAAGATCAGATTGGAGCAATGCAATGAGGAGTGATTGTGGTCTTGGCTTCGAGTTGAAACGCCGGCGATGGTTAAGACTCAGCGTCGGTTCCATGTTAGGCATGAAGTTGACGGGGGCCTTGCTGAACGCTCAGTCCGTGGCTCAGAGCTGTGCCCCTCCCATTCCACAGAATCATGAACCATCCAACGGCGGGACCTGTCCGTACCCGATCCCTTGGCTCGATAAAAATGGTAATCACAACCAGCCCGCCGCGCCGAACGTGGAACTCTCCAGCATCTATCACTTCAAAGGAAGGCTGGCGCGCTGCAGTGGATTCCGCGGTATGGGCACCGACAATAAGGGCAACCGGCTGGCTTGGGGCACTTCCACCACCGACTACAGCTACATGGCCGGGGAATACTGGGCGTCACGGCAGTCCCAGAGAGGGATCTTTGCTCACACTTGACTAACCGTCTTCAAGGGATCGGCGATCCCGGCGAACCAAATACACGATTTCCATTCCCCAATTTCTCCCGAAGGTCTGTACTGGGTAACTCCAGTGCCGTCCGATGGACTAAGTTTCAGCTCTGATGGCAAGGTTGCGACCTTGCAGATGATCAACCTACCCATCATCGATCAACCTCGTTGGCCGGCGATGGATGCGGAAAGCACCCCAGCATTTCTAGATTTCAAATTGGTTTTTACCGCTGGTGAGGAACCGGTGAAATACGAAGATCCAATGCGACAGTATCGATTCGAAGGTTTCAAGGCCGTGGCAGTGCTCGAAGCCGAAGTTCGAGTGCCATCAATCAATTTCACCTTCAAAACGGACCCGCTAGAGACTTCGAGAGCCGATTTCGCCGTAATGGGCACCGAGGTAAACGGTAGATATTACCCGTAGCGTGCGGGGAGACATCGGAGAGCTTTGCCAGTTGCCCGGTGAGTAGCTTGGAGTGTGAAGAAGACGCAGATGATTCCGAGTAGATGAACGGAGGTTTTAATGAGCAAAGTATGGTTGGTAACGGGTAGCGCAAGTGGTTTGGGCCGCGAAATCGCAGAGGCAGTTCTTGGATCTGGTGATCGCCTGCTTGCAACGGCTCGCGATCCGCAGCGATTGAACGATCTTGTCGAGCGATATGGCGGACAAGTGTCCACGGCCTGTCTCGATGTTTCAAATGAGGCAGCTGCGAAGGCCGCGGCCGCCAAGGCTGTCGATGTCTTCGGACGATTGGATGTCTTGGTCAACAACGCCGGATATGGAGACACGGCCCCCTTTGAACAGGTGAGTTCAGAGAGATTCCGCGACTTGATCGAGACGAATTTCTTTGGGGTCGTCTACATGACGCGAGCTGCTATTCCAATTATGCGTCAGCAAAGGAGTGGGTGCATCCTGCAGATCTCGTCGGTTGGCGGCCGGCTTGCGACCCCGGGAAATGCCTCCTATCATGCCGCGAAATGGGCCGTAGGCGGCTTCACCGAGGCCGTTGCTCAGGAGGTTGCACCCTTCGGAGTAAGGGTATGCGCTCTGGAACCGGGTGGCATGAGGACCAACTGGGGCAATCGCGCGGTTGCGGATGTCCCGAATCTCTTGCCGGAGTATGAACTGTCTGTCGGCGCCTTGCTTAGAACGCTCGCAGCGTATTGGGGACATGAGACGAGTGACCCTGCAAAGGTCGCTCAAGTCATCCTGCATCTCGCCACCAAAGACCAGCTTCCCACACATCTGCTGCTCGGCAGCGACGCTGTGCAGTATGCCCGGGCTGCCGAGGACAAGCGCGAGTCCGACGCCAAGGAGTGGCAGGACGTCAGCTGTTCGACTGACGTGGAGGCCGTACTGGGGCAGCACGTTTTGAGTGCCACACTTGGAGGTTACAAAGATGCTTCGAAGTACTAGTGAGACAGCGTCCTTCGCCCTTGCAATCCTTGTTCTTGTGGCCGCGGCATTGGGCCCGAACAATCTTGCGGCTGAAGCATTTAGCAACGATGACAGAACTGCGCCACAAAGGTCGCTCGGTCCAATCAAGCAGATCAACGCCGGATTGCTGAATGTGGGCTACGCTGAAGCCGGACCAGCCAATGGGGCACCCGTAATCTTGCTGCACGGCTGGCCTTACGACATTTACAGCTTTGTCGACGTCGTCCCAATATTGGCTTCGGCCGGTTACCACGTCCTCGTGCCGTACGTGCGCGGCTATGGCAGCACGCGTTTTCTTTCGGATGACACGTTCCGCAACGGACAGCCAACTGTAGTGGCTCTCGACGTCATCAATTTCATGGACGCGCTGAAGATCGATAAGGCTATCATCGCTGGTTTTGACTGGGGCGCACGGAGCGCCGACATCATCGCGGCGCTTTGGCCCGAACGCTGCAAAGGCCTGGTTTCGGTCAGTGGATATTTGATTGGCGATCAAGCATCCGGCAAGAACCCTTTGCCACCTGCAGCCGAATTCCAATGGTGGTATCAGTATTACTTCGCGATTGATCGCGGATGAGAGGGCTACGATAGAAACCGTCACGATTTCGACAGGTTAATCTGGCAGCTTGCTTCGCCGAAGTGGAAATTTGATAGCGCTACATTTGATCGTAGCGCAGCGGCATTCGACAATCCGGACCATGTTGCAATTGTTATTCACAACTACCGCTGGAGGCTCGGCCTAGCCGAAGGTGAGTCGAAATACGACGATTTGGAAACGCGGCTCGCGCAGGCCCCGGTGATCGGCGTGCCCACCATTACGTTTGAAGGCGACGCCAACGGTGCGCCACATCTTGATCCGAGCTCATATGCCAAGAAATTTGTTGGCAAGTATGAACACCGGACCATTAGGGGCGGAATCGGACACAACCTTCCACAGGAAGCTCCGCAAGCATTTGCCCAAGCAGTTATCGACGTCGACGCGGTTCATCAGCGTTAGTCTGCGTACATCCTGTATATGCACAGTCCGCAGTCAGTAGACGCGACCACCCTTTGGCGACACCTACTGCAGTTCAAACCCTTTTGAAGGCGGAGGAGCACCATGGAAAATGACAGAGATGGGATCACCAATCCTTGGAACCGTCGCAGTTTTCTGAAAACAGGATTCAACTTGGCTGGAAAACGCGTATTTCGTGGAAGTGGCTGCACTTCAAGCCGTTTGCGACTAAGCTGGTCTCAGGGGGACTCTGGACAGAAGAGCCACGCGTGTCTACGGTATCGCCCTACCGGAGCAGCAGCCTGTAGATTTGAGGGTACAGAACTTTGAGTCCGAGGAGGACAGCATGGATCGGGCCTACAAGCAGGACATTCCCTCCGTCATCAAGCGCCTCGAGGGTCTGAGGGACGCGTTCGCTACCCTCGACTCAAAGACGGACTGGACAAGGCTCCGAATTGAACCCTTGCTTGAGCACGCGAAGTCGCTTGACTGTCTGATTCACACGAGACAGTTCGCTCGAGAGACAACGCGACTGAGAAGAGGGGTCGCGATGTTCCATGCCGACCTGGTCTACTTCAGGGAGAATCTTCAGGGACTGAAGAAGGTCCTAGAATCGGAGAGGAAGGCTGCGCCTCGGCGAGATTGATGCTTGACGGGATCGATTGTCATACCTGCGGTTCCTCAGCCGATTCTGTCCGCTGGACCAGCCATAGCCGGGCTGATCGGGTTCTGGCGGCGAGGTTAGCAGGCAGCTCTGCGATAACAGAGGTACAGTAGATTTTCTCGGCTCGCGAGGTTTCGCGATAAGGGCTGATTTTGGGTATCGGCCGTGACAGTGTGGGATTCTAACCAACTGAAGGAAGCAGCGATACTCCGTCTTTTACCAGATCGTCCGAAGCTGCCTCGAGCTGCGAATTCTCGCGTCTTTGGTCACCAAGGTAATTCCTTCGGCGAGTGCCGTCGCGCCGATCAGACGATCGCATGGGTCACTCGAATAGTCGTACGGAAGTTGATTAGCGAGTACAGCAATCTTTGCGGTCAGCGGACGGATTGACACACGGGAGGAGACCTCCTCGACATAGTCTTCGACCGTTCCGGTAATCTCGAGACGACCGTGACTGGCAAGCCAAGCCAATTCCCACAAGGAAATCGCCGAAATGGCAAGGCCGCCAGACCGGGCGGCCCTGCGGATCGCTCGGCTGGCTTCCTTCGACAATCTGGCCGGTTCACTTGAAAGCCAGACGAGCACATGGGTGTCGAGTAGAATCACCGCTTTGTCACCTCCCACTCGACCGGAATCGGGGATTCGATATCTCCCACGATTTTGACTCGTCCTTCCATGAATCCGAAGATGTCGCTCTGTGTTGACTCGACGGGAACTACCTTAACAACAGGAGCCCCGCGTTTCGTGACAACCACAGGCTCTCCGGTGGCTTGTACTCGTTTCATGACGGCTAGGCAGTGGGCTTTGAATGCGCCTGCTGGCATCTGTTTCATTTGGCTTCTCCAAATATCCATGGTCATTGTAACATGACCTAAACCTAAATTGTAGTTCCAGCCAAAACGGCCTTCCGATGAGCTCAGAAGGAAGCCCAAACCGTGATTCTCTTCAAATTGTCGAGGATAAGGAAGGAATTCGCCGTGACAGTACACCGCAAGGGGGCAGCGTTCTAACCAACTGAACTACGTCCCCAACCGTGGAATCAACGACTTAGCGTAAAACCTTGCAAACAAGGCGTTTGCAAGATTCGCATTCAGCGCACTGTCCGAATGAATTGCCCCTGACTGCAAGCTCTCCTGGCAAAACCGCCTGTAAACCGCCTGTAAAAATCAGTGCGCTCATGCGACGTTTATACTAACACAGATGGGCCTCTCCGTCATGTGACTGACGTCTTTTATACTCACGTCTTTTGGCACGTCCGAATGAGGACTCTGAGCGGGAAGGAAGGAGCTCTTCCAGGGAACTGTCCCGTGCTTCGCAGGTACCGAACGCGGCTGTTGCACCGTCACTTCAACGAAAAGCCGACTTTCCAGCCAAGTGGTTGGGGGCCCTCGTGAGTGCGCATGACGTAACGGACGACCGACTCCGGCAGCACGGCCGCGGTGACGGAGGCGTTTTGGAGATGTACGATGATATCGTCTCCGCTGGTCGTGGCTTCCGCCTCTATGCGCTCCTCAACCCCTCGCGGGAGAATCAGGAGACCTCGCTCAGCACCCGCGTGCTCGATCGCCGTGCGCATGAGCTTATCGATGAGTTTTTCCAGGACCATCTCGCCCGAGACTGCTTGCGAGACTTTGATAACAGTAGCGAGATCCAGGAGTTCGACCGGCGCCACGATCGTGCTCGTTGGGCCGGCACCCGACTGAGTGCGGGAATGGCTGCCGCTATGTGCATGGAAGCAACCGCCTCATTGTGGATGAATCCCCCAACGTTGAGAGTGAGCCCTAATTACTGCGTGGCTTCGACAGTAAGCCTTAGTCCGATTGCCTTGGTGACGGCGACCAGCGTGGACAGACGAGGATTGCCGTGCTCGGACAGAGCTCGGTAAAGACTTTCGCGCTCGATGCCGGCAGCTTTCGCGACTTTGGCGATACCCTGGGCCTGGGCGAGATGACGTAGCGCGATTAGCAGCACGCGAGGTTCATCTTCATCTTCCAACGCAGCTTTGAGGTATTCGGCGGCAAAATCCGGGTCTTTGCGGAGCCGTCGAATGATGGCCTCATCATGCGAAACACTAGCTTTACGTCTCATGAGCTTCCCCTCCTTTCGTTGTAATCCCTGAGGTATTCTAGCGCCCGCTCAATGTCTGCGGCCTGCTTTCGTTTGTCGCCGCCGCAGAGAAGCAACACGCACGCCTTGCCGATCATCGCGTAATACACGCGGTAGCCCGGTCCCCAATCGACTCGTAGTTCGTATAGTCCCTGCCGTAGAAACTTGCAGTCGCCGAAGTTTCCGGCAGCAAGCCGGTTGATTCGCGTCGCTATCTTTGCCTGAGCGCGGGCGTCTGCCAGTTCCGTCAGCCAATCGTCAAAAACGTCCTTGCCAGCCCGGGTGACGTAGTGACGGATTTCGATCACGTTTGAATTGTAACCTATAAGTCACAGAACGACAATGGCTGATTTCCAAGACTTGTCAAGTGGCTTTCGACGAAATGCGAATTGCCGAAACTGTTTGGCAATGGGCGCGCCAGAAACGAAAATGATTTTGTGCCGAAAGAGCCTTTTTTTAGGGGCCGCGAGTTCATCGTAAAACTCGTTGGTTAGTCCCGCACTGTCACGGCCAATTCTCTCCCTCATTCCAAAACATCACGCGCACAATGCATATATATAAAGGATGCTTTCAACTTTTCACTTGATCGAAGGCTTGAAGTGCGGCCACTTCTACGAATAGCGCGTTTTCCACCCAAGTGGAAGTTGCCTGTCTGTGCGTCGCTGCTGTCAACCGCCGGCATGAGGCGCGCAGGCATGTCGGGATGGAGGTCATTTCCCAGGAAGACCGAAGACTGGCGCAATTCACAATCACTAGCGTCTTGTCCGACCCGGAGCTGCGACGCCGTGTGGGACTTCTGTCGTTAATGGCGTTTCCAAGTCGTCGGCTTCCGGCCGAGAGTATCGGCTAACCAGCCCAGCACGAAATAACCCGCGATGCCCCCGGCGTTGTACATGAGTCCAGCCAATGAATCGAAACGCTAAGAGCTCTGTCTCACGAACGCGGGCTGGTCGTCTGTTTCTACATGGATTCCGCAGTACGCCGCAGAGTTAGCCAGCAAAGCACGCTCAGCATGCCGTGCTCATCCATTTTCCGATCGCGCTGTTTGTCATCGGAGCCATGTTCGATCTCTTATCGCGAGGGAAGCGCAATTCGCAACTTGCTAGCGCCGCATACTGGCGGATTGAGTGCCAGTGCGTACCGTGGCTTGAGCACGAAATCCTTCATCGGAGCGAACCGGATTGGACCTTTGCCAGAACCCGACCCCGGAGCGTACACTCTCATTACACCGGTTTACTGCTTCGAGTCGGCTCCGCTTCCTTCCCAACGCGGGTTCGATTTCTGCACGACCAGCGTCGGTCAAGCGCGGCAGGGGGGTCGCGATGGCTATCGGCAAACCCAGACGCCGAACAGTCGATTCGCCGATGATTCATAGCCGCACTCGCTGCGAACTGACTTTGGTGGTGATTCTTTCCGTCCTGACGATTTTCCTTTTTCCTTCGATGCAGGACCCGTACTCCGTTGTACGTGGGCCCGCCACTGCATTTCGGGCGGCGCGATCAGCTGCCATCGCCCACGCGTCCATCGTGCAAGGCGCAATGCACTCCATCCGAAATTCTCCAGGTTCGCCGCCGCGACTCGCGATACCAGCGGCGGGCATTTTCCTGAAACGGATCGTAGAAATCGGCGTTGGCGCCCAGTGTGCCAAGAAAAGGAGAAGACATTTTTGAGACTCTTTTTCTGCGACCGCCTCAAACGAACCAAAAAATCAAAAGCAACGCGATTAGAAGACCAGATTGAGATGTTTGGCTTGTGTCTGAATGAGTGCCTCTGGACCGAATCGTTCGGAGTTGTTGCATCGCCGGATGGCTAGTTCAGAAGCATGTTTGCAAAGCGGACCCACGTTGGCCAACTCTCCACAAACACATGAATGGTTGCCGCTTGACCGACCACAAGCAGCGGCAGTGCGTAGAGATAGGCAGGGTGGACTCGCTTCGACACAACCAGGTCGCGCATTACGCCGAGAAAAATCAACAAATCAACACCTAGGTAAAACCAATGTTCCGGCAGCAGGCTTCTTGGAAATCGCCCGAAGGCGGCAGCCGTAAGCGAGCAAGTAGCGATCAAGATGAGTCGGCGGTGCAATTCCGGTTGCTTCCCCCAGTACATCGAGAGTCCGAAGGACACAGAGAACGCCAGCATGTCGAAAAAAGGAATAATCAGAAATGCCGCAGTATTGCTACGGCCTTCTTGCGCTCGTAGTCTGCCCATCGCAACGGCGGTTGCGATCCCGATGATGGGAATTGCTGTGCCGATTGCGAGTCCGAACCACCCGAGTTGCCGGTGGAGTCTGACATTGCGCACCCTGACGAGCGCAGACTGCATGATGAAAAACGCCACCCACCCCGTGAAGAGCACCGCATGAAAATAAAGAACGGTTGGTCGCGGTGATGGTGGATGGATAAGACCTGTGTCGACCGTGCGGCTGAAGCCATACAAGACAACGACCGCCACGAGCAGAGACATGACGAAATAGAAGGAATGCCCGAGACCGCCGCCACGCGTTGCGCCCAACCTCCGACGATTAAATGAGACCTCAGGTTGAGGCAGCGAAGGTCTTGTTTGAATTGTGTCGCCCACTCGATGCCTCCTGATCCGTCGAAAACCGCGTCACAGGAAAACAGATCCCAAGGCTTGGAGTGTGTCTGAGAAAGCGTGTCTGGACCGAATTGTTGGAATCATCCAGATCGGAGTCACGCTAACCGGGATGTATGGAAGAGACCGGAAGGGATTTGAGCAGCGGTGTTGAGCGCTTAGATCCGACTACTGTATGGGTAAATGCAGTTTCTTGAGAAGTCCGATATATCTTGGATCGGAATGAAGATTCCTAAACAACGGATCACTCTTCATGTCGGGCAGCCCGGCGTCCCTATTTTTATAGCCGCGCTCCAGCCAGTCGAACGATTTGTCCGACTCGCCGCGAAACGCGTACACCTGGGCAATCTGAAAGCTCGCGTCCGTTCCATATTTTGCTATAAGAGCCCCAACGGCAGCGTCAGACTCTTGCTCTCTGCCGAGAGCATGGTAAGTCAAGGCCTGGCCCGTGAGTTTCGCCCAATCTAGAGTTTCTTTGTCGATTTCCGCGAGCGCCTGCTGGGGCTTCCCCTCAGCGATGAGAATCTTGCTCAAGGTGAGATGGACAAAACCGGCTTGGGGATTTAGATCCAGAGCCTTTTGCAGGGCGGTTCGGGCCTCATCGCGCCGATTAGCAGCGTAAAGCATGTATCCCAAGGTCGAGTGCGAATCCGTGCGAAGCGGGTCGAGAGCCATAGCCTGTTCGCCGAAGTGGATTGCCTGATCAAGATTGCCCATTAGCCGGGACAGATAGGAACGACGGCTAAAGACTTCAACGCTTCCCGGTTCTAACTGAGCAGCCTTCGTAACCGAAACCTCCGCGGCGTTCCAATCCCAATCGCAGTCGACTTGCACCGTTGCCAGGGACAGGTAGGCCAAAGCTAATTTCGGATCTAGATCAATTGCGCGCTGGGCGTCTTCGCGAGCTTTTTGAAAGCCTCCCGGTACGTTAGTAAGGCCAACCTCGGCCATTTTGCTCCGTACCGAGGCTCGCAAGGCCCAAGCGGGGGCGTATTTCTGGTCAAGGCTAATTGCGGTGTCGGCGTAAGCAAGGGCCTTGGCGAGTTCTTCTTTGTTCTGCCCACGCACGCTAAAGTAACTGGCTTGGAGGTAAGCCTGATAGGTCTCAGGATTCGAGCTGGGCAGGTTCGATGGAACCTGCTGACTATTGCCGGCCAGGAGCTGCAGTTGCATCGCATCGGTTGCGGCTCGCGCGATCTCATCCTGCACGGCAAAAATATCTTTGATCTCGCGATCGTAGGTCTGCGACCAGAGTTGAAACCCGTCGTCCGCCTTGATGAGCTCCGCGGTGATGCGTAGATGGTTGCCGTCTCGTCGCACGCTCCCTTCAAGAACATTCCTCACTCCGAGCTTCTTGCCCACAGAACGCAAATCTTCATTCTTTCCCTTGAACTGAAAAGCCGATGACCTTCCAGCCACCTTTAGGCCAGGTATCCTTGCAAGCTCGTGAATCAGTTGTTCAGAGAGTCCGTCAGAAAAATATTCCTGATCTCTGGCAGGACTCATATCCACAAAAGGAAGTACCGCAATGGAAATGTTGTTTGTTGAAACAGCGCTGGGTCCAGCCCTTGCAGACCGCAAATAGAGTCCGATGGCGGTCAGAGCGATGATCGCTAACACGGGAATAGCTGCAAGTTTCCAAAGGCGGCCGTTGTTAGTTGAGCTATTTGATTCGGACTCGGTCGCTCCCGTCCGCGACATTTCTTGTTCGCTTTCGTTCTTCTGAACCTGATTCGATGTGGGTCGATCTGACCGGTCCACGGGCTCTTCATCTCTCACCGAAGCAACAAACCGGTAACCGCGCTTCGGCTGCGTTTCGACAAATTCTGGCTTGTCGAGTCGGTCGCCCAGGATCCTGCGAATCTCCAGAATGTATTTCCGGATGACTTCGGGATTCACATAGGTGTCGGGCCACAGTGTTTCAAGAAGCTCCTCTTGGGTGATCAGACGGCCTGGGTTTTCGACCAAATAGCGCAAGACGTCGTAGACCTTTGGCGGAATGGCCAATCGTTTGTCGTCGCGCCAGAGGCATTGGTTCGCGGTATCGAGGCGAAACGAGTGAAATAATTTCATAGCCGACCTGATTTGAGATGGGGCGCCGCGACGCGTCGCGCTTAACCTTACTTAGAGTACTTGAGTTCTGTCGCGGATACACGGTTTGCTCACTTCGTGCAAGATCTCCAAATAAAACCCCTCGTTTCAGGTGCTTAGCTTCGGAACAAAAAATCAACGCGTTCTGAACGGGCGTTTCACACCTATGCCTGAGGGTCTCGGTACCGTGCAAATAGCGGCCAGGTCTTACATCGGAGCAATCCATCAAGGAGGGAAGTGAGAAGACCGCGCAAATCGGAAACAGCTGAATTGAAACGGGGGAAAAGATGAGGGTTGAGGTCGAAGTTCTTGGGCCGGTGGCGGAGCCGTACCATTGGATAAATGAGGAAAATGCCTTGGGTTTGCAGTTGCGGACCGGCTCGATAGAGGCGGGCGTACAGCGTTCCACGATGAGCCGCTTGAGGTTCGGAGAAGGCGAGATCGGATTGTACCCTCGCTACTTGGAACGATGGGTTGGTTCTGGCGATATAGAGCATTTGCTCCTCACAATTTCTGACAGTGCTCTGCAGGCTGCAAGCGATGGAGCAAGTGACAAAATTCAATTGCGGCACGAGCTCAGGCTGGTGGACAAGCGACTGGCCGCGCTGGTGACTGCTGTGAATGTGGAAAGAATCGCGGGATTTCCGAGCGGTCAACTCTTTCTCGATTCCGTGGAACACGCAATTGCCGCGATTCTTGTCGATGGTTACGCAGTGCGGCAACGTCCCGTTCGGAAATACCGGGGCGGATTGGGTCCAGCCCGGCTACGAAAGATACGAGAATTCGTGCACGTCAACATGGAAGAGGAATTGAGTCTCAGGGAGATGGCGCAGTCGGTGGGGCTGAGCACGGCCCATTTCTCACAGATGTTTCGTAAGTCGACTGGCGAGAGCCCGCATGGGTTCGTCTTGCGCCGAAGGATAGAGCGCGGCAAAGAGATGTTGCGCACGGCGGAGGGACGCATTTTGGACATCGCGATCGCATGCGGATTTAAGACACAGCAGCACTTTGCGCGGGTGTTCCGTAAGCTCTGCGGAGCCAGCCCGACAGAATATCGCGAGAAATTTGTTGAGGCACCGGGCAGCTATAGCATTGACGACCGCTCTCACAACACGCCGATGTCGGCCCGTACAGGTTCCGTAGGTGGACTGTAACCGTTCGCGTGATACGCGTGCTCGACGCATCGCAATTCAGTTGATTAACACTTTCGAAAGGAATTCCCAGGAATCGGTCTAGGGTCCGCGTTCTGGACACAACTTCATATTCGCTGTGCGTTTTACTGATTCAGTGGAAGGACCAGCGAAGCGGCAAAAGGTACAACTCGTTTCTTAAAAGCGGTAGCTGTGCACTGAGCGAAACAAGTACAAAGGATAAAATCGAATATGAAAAATCACGTTGCAGGAAATAGAACGGTCACGCTGCCTGCCGACAACTCGAACGAGGTTTCTGATCTCGGCGCGCTCCTCGACGCGCACCTGCGGAGAGAGTTTGCCGATCGCGATGTTAGCGCCACCATGGACACCATGGTCCCCGAGCCCCATGTGCACTGTGTCCCTGTCATAACAGGAGGCTTCGGGGGCGAAGCAGTCCGTCGCTTTTACAGCGAACATTTCATTCGGCAAATCCCCAAGGATGCAACCGTGACGCGCATCTCCCGCACCATCGGCAAAGACCAGGTGGTGGACGAGTTCATTGTGAGTTTCACCCACGACACCCAATGGGATTACCTGCTGCCGGGAATCCCTCCCACAGGCAAGCGAGTGGAGCTTCCGCATGTGCTGGTAATGAAATTCGAGAACGGGAAAGTCGCGCACGAGCACCTCTATTGGGACCAGGCTTCGCTGCTCGTGCAAGTGGGACTGTTGGATCCAGCGAGCCTGCCCGTCGTGGGCGTTGAGCAGGCCAGAAAGCTGCTGCGCGTGGCGCAGGGAAATGGAGATCAGTCCACGCCCGCCGCAATCGGCTAAAGATTCTTCATCTCAAGAGGAGCGACATGAATGTAGAAAAACAAGGTCGATCAGTAGCAGATTTTGCTCAGCGTGTTCGCATAAAACAGCAAAAACTCGCGGCCGATTTGAAACCTCATTACGACTTCATCGTTTGCGGAGCAGGTACCTCTGGTTCTGTCGTGGCTGCGAGGCTGGCGGCGGATCGGACTACACAAGTGCTCGTGCTGGAAGCGGGCGGCACGGATGAGACGGACTTGGTTGCCAATCCGACCAATTGGCCGATGACACTTGGAAGCGAACTGGATTGGCGTTTTGTAGCCGAGCCAAATCCGCATCTGAACGGCAGGGCTATTCCGTACTCCATGGGTAAAGTACTCGGAGGGGGCTCCAGCATTAATGTCTCGACCTGGTCTCGCGGACACCAAGCGGATTGGGATTTCTACGCTTCCCAATCTGGCGAATTATCGTGGAGTTACGATGCCGTTCTCGAGCTGTATCGCGACAGAATTGAGGCGTGGGCGGGAAGCCCTGATCCGGAATACCGTGGAACGGATGGAGTAGTGCATGTGCAGCCCGCCGCAAACCCTCATCCGTTCTCTTTCGCTTTGCTCGACGGCGCTCAGTCTTTGGGCCTCGAGCGCTTTCCGAATGCGAACGGTCGAATGATGGAATCAGCGGCGGGATCCGCGCTGGTCGACGAAACTGTTCGCGATGGAAAGAGACGCTCGATTTTCCGTTCCTACCTTCACCCTCTTCTGGATCAACCAAATGTTACGGTGCTGACCGGAGCATTGGTTGCGCGCATTTTGTTCCGTGGACGTCGCGCGATGGGGGTCGAGCTCAACTGTCAGGGGAAATCTTTCCGCATCCAGGCGTTTCGCGAAATAGTTCTTTCCCTGGGAGCGATTCACACGCCGAAGCTGCTGATGCAGTCGGGTATCGGAGATGAAGCCGAGTTAAAGAGGGCAGGAATTCCGGTGCTTCAGGGCTTGCCGGGCGTGGGTCGCAACCTTCACGACCACGTCTCATTTGGCTGCATTTGGGAAAGCAAAGACCAATCACTTCCCAGAGCGCCGAGAAGTCAGACTGCGTGCTTTTGGAAAACGAACGGAAGGCTGGATGCTCCCGACTTCTACGCGTATGCGAAGCACGGGCCGCTTGCAACGATGGAGAATACAATTCGTTTCAATCCTCCACCCGATTCTTGGTCCTTAGTACTGGGCATGAGGCCAAAGAGCCGCGGCACCGTTCGGTTGACAGGACCGGATCCCGCCGACCCTGTGACAATCGACGCAAACTACCTTGGTGATTCTCAAGATTTGAAGGACTTGATCGCGGGGCTCCGTACTGCGCGCGAGATTGGTAACTCAGAGGCTTTGCGTCCGTTTACTGTGCGCGAGATTGCGCCTGGCCCGCTGAATGGGCCCAACCTGGAGCGCTTCTTTCGGGATGGACTTACGACCTTTTGGCATCAATCCGGGACGGCGAAAATGGGGCGGGACGGGATGTCGGTCGTCGATGGCAGATTGAAGGTCCACGGTGTGGAAAGCCTCCGTATCGCAGACGCTTCCATCCTGCCTCGCGTAACGACCGGGAATACGATGGCGCCCTGTGTGGTGATCGGGGAGCGCGCAGCGGAGTTCATGCAGAGCGAACATAGATTAGAGACCTCGCCTACACGCATAGGTCAGGAACGCACAGCCGAATCCAGAATTTATTGAACGAATTGCAAGTTCGCCATAGAGGTTCCACAAATTTAGGTCCGCCACGAGAGTCCCAGACACAACTCCCTCTTTCCAATGTTGTTTTCTAAAACTGGAAAAAACCCGTCGTGACCTGCGGTGTCACTGCAGGCTACGACGGACCTTTAGAGGAGAAAAACAATGAATGCGGCATCGTCACAATTGAAGGCGTACAAGCGAGCCACGTCTCTCGAAACATCCAGGTGGTACATGGCGAGCTTGACGACGGATCTTGCAGACAAAAAGGATACAAACGGGGCGTTCTGTTTGGTGGAGGCAACGCTCGCATCTGGAAATGAGCCACCTCCGCATGAGCACTCGCGCGAAGACGAACTCTTTTACGTTCTCGAGGGAGAGTTTGACGTGTACGTCGGTGAGGAGGCTTTCAAAGTGAGCAAGGGAGAATGTGTGTTTCTTCCCAGGTTGAAGCCGCATGCATTTGCGATCCGCTCCCCTCGGATTCGCTTGCTCACTCTGTTTAGTCCCGCAGGACTGGAAGATGCATTTCGCAGTGCGAGTTCCCCAGCGCAAAACCTTGAACTTCCGACTGGCGCGCTCACTTACGCGAAGTCTGATCCAAAACACATCTTGCAACGCTTCAGTGAGTACGGGGTCCGCTTCCTGACGCAGGACGAGGTGGCGGACGAACTGCCTTTGTATCCCAATCCTATCGTCTCGAACTCCGGCAAGTGACCAGGCGTTCGACGAAGCCGGGCCAGACATCGACGGAACGACTCAGATGATTCGGCCCAGGGTCAGTCCTTCAGGCACAACTCAATGTTCTCGAAGTGGTTTGCTGTTCACGCTGTGAGAAGCGCCAAATTGACAAAGGAGATTTTGCAGATGAGAACGTTGTTTCGTTTTGCAACGGGAGTGGCAGTTGCCTTAACCATGTCGCTCGGTTGTTTCGGGCAACACTACAAGCAGACCGATCTCGTTTCAAACACTTCAGGCTCGGCGCCCGTTGCAGATCCTCAACTCATTAATGCTTGGGGATTATCCCGAGGACCAGGCAGCGCTTGGTGGGTTTCTGACCAAGCGACCGGCGTGAGCACGTTGTACAACGGAGCTGGCGAAAAACAGAGTTTGGTTGTCACAATCCCGCCTGCAGATCCGACGAATAAGAACACGCCAAAGGGTTCACCAACCGGCACCATTTTCAATGGGAGCCAGACAGATTTCTTGTTGGCACCAGGAAAGCCAGCCGTGTTCCTCTTCTGCACCGGTGACGGGACGATTGCCGGGTGGAATCCCAACGTGGCCATCGATCAGGGAGCGGCACCGCCTTCAACGCACGCCGTGACCGTGGTCAAGACTACCGATGGATCGGCCTACACCGGCCTAACCGTTGCTTCTGTCGATGGCAAGATTTACCTTTATGTGGCGAACTTCAGCGAAAGCCGCGTGGACATTTATGACAGCGCCTTCCAGCGCGTGAATCTCTCGAAGCACGTCGACCGCAGCTCCTCCGATGAAGAAGAAAGTTCTCAGGGAAATCCCTTCGTCGACGAGAGGTTGCCGCGCGGCTACGTCCCCTTCAATGTGCAGGCGATTGGCGACGATATCGTAGTTACCTACGTGCTTCATGAGCAAGGTTCGCCGTTTGAGTCAGACGGCCCGGGCCTAGGCTTCGTGGACATTTACAGTCCCACCGGGCAGCTGCTTCGGCGTCTCGAACATGGCGATTGGCTAAATGCTCCCTGGGGCGTGGCGCTTGCTCCGCTTGATTTCGGCCAATTCAGCCACGATCTGCTCATCGGGCAATTCGCAGGTGCCGGAGACACACAGTCAAGCGGGTACATCGCCGCATACGACTTGGCGACAGGAAAATTTCAAGGCCTACTGCAGGACGCTAGTGGAAAACCGCTAGCGATCAATGGAATCTGGGCAATCAGTGCTGGAAATGTCAGCCCCGGCAACAGCGACGCGTCCGCTGCACCCGCAGCACAGCTATATTTCACCGCCGGGCCGAATCAGGGCTCGAGAGGATCATTCGGTTATCTGACAGCAGTTCCCTCAGAGCTTACCGAAGGGAATGACCAGTAGTCGGAACAGTTCATGCTGTTTTCGGTGTGGAGTGTGCTTTCATGCACATTCCACACCACGATGATTCCTTCTCGGCTCTCTCATGGCCCGAGAAAATCTCAATGAAAGACCGGTGCAGGGCTGGCGATGGCGACATCTATAGTGCTCGATCCTTCTTGGTCAGACGAAACGACTGTAGTGGGGACATTCTTGCAAGAACGCTCGACGGAATTCGATGCTCGGTTCTTTCGCTGTTATGGTTTGCTGCACTTCGTTGCGTGCCGAGTCCTCAAAGGCAGTGAAGGAGTGGAAGAGGCAATAGAAAATTGTCGAGTCAAAGCCTCGCAGAACCCTCCAGACTTTGAACACGAAGGCGCCTTTCGCAGTTGGTTGGTTAGAATTCTGATGGACGAGGCATTAGCGGCTCGACGAAGAACGCGTATCGATTGAGATCTGCACCGGACTGCAAAACTTTTCCGTCTTCAACGACATCTATCTACGAGGCTGCTGCGATCAGCAAACTCGGGCCGGAACGAATCAGAAGTTCAACCGGCAATGCGTGAGCGAGGGTATCACCTGAAAATGAGCGAGGCTAGAGAGCAACTTGCTGACCGAGCGTCAGGTGGTTGTTACAGGAACCCCGAGATCGACAAACTGCTGCGGGGTTCGGTGTTGCGTGGCTCATCGAGTGCCGATCTGGGATGGAATCGATTCGTCGCGGGAATCTTGGCAACCGTGTCGCTAGCTGTGGTGAGTTCTGTTGCATCAGCACAAACATCTACTTCCCAAACCACACTTGTTACCGTCGAGAACTACAATCGCGCCCAGACCGACGTCAATTTTGCCGGAGTGGTCAAGAACGGGGGTTTCGGAAAATTCCGACATGGCCGCGAGCTTGCTCCTCCCGCTCAACAGGGCATTGTCCGGCCCAACCGCGACACGTTGTATTCGTTCGTGATTGTCGACCTTGACGCCGGGCCGGTGACAATTACACTGCCAGACGCCGGCAAGCGCTTCATGGGGATGCAGGTTGTCAATCAGGACCAATACACCCCGGCTACCTATTACGGCGCGGGCACTCACACCCTGACTCGAAGGATGGTTGGCACGCGCTATGCCATCGTCGGAGTCCGGATCTTTGTTGATTTTTCAAACGGGGAAGAGGTCCGGCAAGTCCATGCTTTGCAAGATGAGGTCGGGTTTAGCCAGAAAGGGTCCGGCACGTTTGAAGTTCCTCACTGGGATGAGGCAAGCCTGAAGAAGGTGCAGTCAGCGTTACAACAACTGGGAACTACGCTTTCCGATACGCGGCGCATGTTCGGCGCCAACGAAAAAGAGGTCGACCCGGTGAAGCATTTAATCGGAAGCGCCATGCTGTGGGGCGGCATTCCCGAGAAGGATACCCTCTATCTGCCGATCACGCCGGTTCGAAATGACGGCAATACCATTTACAGGCTGACGGTGAAGGACATACCTGTCGATGCCTTCTGGTCGCTCACGGTTTACAACAGTGAAGGTTATCTCCATCCGAACCCCTACAATGCCTATGCGTTGAACAGTCTCACGGCGAAGAAAGGCCCGGATGGTACGATCAACATCCAGTTTGGCGGGTGCGACGGCAAGATCCCCAACTGCCTACCAATCACGAAGGGATGGAACTACACCGTGCGCCTGTTCCGCCCGCGAGCGGAAATCCTCGACGGTACGTGGAAATTTCCGTTGGCGCAGCCCGGGAGTTGAACCGCTGTTCTGTTTATCCCCTGTAGTTCGCCAAAACTCTGGCCGACTGTGAAATCAATGACATAGCGCCCTTCTGTCACCGTTCTGTTATAACTTCTAGCCATGTTTCGATTCATCGGCCTGGGCGTCGGAACGCTGGTTCGCCTCTTGCGAGTCCGTCGGAGCCTCTTACTCGAGAATCTGGCGCTACGTCAACAACTCGCCGTCCTGAAACGTCGGCATCCGCGGCCAAGACTAGACCTGCTCGACAAGCTCTTCTGGGTCTCCATCCGCCGATTCTGGTCCAGATGGCAACAATCCCTCATTGCCGTCACGCCCGAAACGGTGGTGCGTTGGCACAGGGGCGGATTCCGTTTGTACTGGAAGCTGATCTCCAGAGTCAGGAGGCCCATCGGGAGACGACAGACATCGAAGGAAGTTCGGGAATTGATTTTCCGGATGGTCGTTGAGAACCCAACGTGGGGAGCGCCACGCATCCACGGCGAGCTTCTCATGCTCGGTTTTGATGTCTCTGAGCGAACGATCTCTCGTTGGATGAAACGGGCACTTCGAGATCCGGAGCCGGCCAAACGCTGGCTTACCTTTCTCCATAATCACCGGGAAGCGATTGCCGCGATGGACTTCTTCACTGTTCCGACGATCACCTTCAGCGCGCTCTATTGCTTTTTCGTCATCAGTCACGATCGTCGGCGCATCTTGCACTTCAATGTCACAAAGCATCCGACAAGCTCGTGGATCGTCCAGCAGTTGCGAGAAGCATTTCCATTTGGATCCGCTCCGAGGTTCGTCATCTTTGATCGGGATGCCAAGTATGGACTGGAAGTGCCCGCAGCGGTTCGATCCCTGAGTGTGAATCCTGTCCGCACCTCGTTCGAAAGTCCTTGGCAGAATGGAGTCGCAGAGCGTTGGGTAGGGAGTTGCCGTCGTGATCTCCTGGATCACATCATTGCAGTTGACGAACGCCACCTGAAACGGCTGCTCGCTGAGTATATTCGCTACTACCACGAGGACCGCACGCATCTCGGACTGGGGAAGGGAACGCCGGACGGAAGAACTCGCACCATAGCCTCAGGTCACGTCCTTGCTCATGTGCGACTGGGAGGGCTGCACCACCGGTACGATCGGGCCGCCTAATCCGAACCAACGTAGCGTCGCGAAAACGTCCCGAATCCTCCGTCCTTATATATCCAGATATATCCAGGTATACCGCTCGGGGTGCTCCTGGGAGAGATTCTCGGCGCTTGAAGGTGAAGGGATAACCTGGATGGGACAGCCGTCGCGGCAGGGAATCGCGCCATTTTCAGTGCGCAGAGAATTTTGGCGACCCACACCCCCGGCTGCGAGCAACTTCTGCGCCGTCACGGGGTTTCCGAGAATATAGCAGCGGGCCTTCATCGCCTTGCCAGACAGCGTCAGAACCTTGCCCCAGTTGAGATAGCCGACTTCGATCAGATTGCTACGCCCGGCGAAGTCCGTGCACTCCGCAGCATATGCATCCCAGCTGTCGCTCCCGTAGAGGCGGTCCATCAGCTTTTCCGTGCTGGCCTTGCCGAGTTCCGCGGTGAGATCCTTTACCGTTTTTTCGAAGGACTTACTCGAAATCAGGTCTACGTGCTCGGTCGTAATGGTCGTTGTAGTGCGCTCGATCCTTTCGAGGGTTGATCTTGTGGTGCTCATATGTTTCTCCTTTGGATTGAATTTAGTCGCTCTGGCATAATTGCCCTTACGACTATTAGACTAGTCATAATAGCCGATTGTCAAGCACAAAACGACAATTTCAACAGACTTAATTGTGTTAAGCTCGATGCTTGATAGGGGAACGAAATGGAGAGTCGAGATCAAATTCTGGATGCTCTGCGCCACGATCCACTCACGGTGGCGGACATTTGCAACCGTCTAAAGATCACCCGGACAGCCGTAAATGCTCATTTGAAACAGCTTATGGCCAGCGGCCTCATCCAAGCGGGTGAAATGCGACGGCTACCAGGCGCTGGCAAGCCAGCCATTGTGTACCGGGCCGCGGTGGGCAGTGAGGACGCGTGTTCGCGCGCCTATCGCCCGTTCTTCTTAATCCTGCTTAGCGTGCTTCGCGAGCGTTTCGGTGAGCAGGTGACGGGCGAGTTGCTGGAGGAGACCGGCCGCCGTCTAGCCAGAAGTGCAGGGCTCGGCCAGCCGGGTGATGTCAAGGCCGATTTGCGCGCAGCGATGGCGAGCGCAGACTCGTTAGGTGCATCCACAGAGTTGTCTTCGCAAGAGGGCGGCCTGCTGGTTCGGAATTATAGTTGTCCCCTGGGGGCGGCGGTTCGCGTCGACGAGAGCGTTTGCCGGGGGCTTACTGCTTTTTTCTCTGAAGCTACCGGCAAGCCAGCACAAACCCGCTGTCTGCGGGACGAGCGGCTGCTTTGCCAATACCTGATTGAGTTGCCCGACACGATGCGGGATGGGAGCGCCGACTATGAAAAGAAAGGGGCACGGTAGAACGGGGATCTATAACGAAGCGAAATTCACCGGTCTCGCGCACCTAGAACAGCAAGCAGGAATTCATGGACGTCCCTCTGGAACTACACATTGAGCGAATCGCTGCTGAACACGCCTTATTGGTACCGACCCCGAATTGCGTGCGACGCCGGCAGAGCAGCCAATGCGGCGAAGACCGCGGACACGACACGATCACATCGAGGCGCATGAAACGGAAAGGCTCCCGCTGTCGAGATTTTTGCCTTCGCATAAAGCTCCTTGCGGAGCAGTCCATGGGCTCGGTGCAGGCGAATTTTGACGTTGTCTTCTGTAAGGGAGAGACACGCAGCTTCCGATGTGCTCAACTCCTCTACGTCCCGCAGCATCACGACAGCCCGATAATTCTCAGGTAAGTTCTCAATAGCCTGTTCGAGGAGCCGGCTTAGCTCGCCGGAAGCGGCGTCTGATTCCGGGTTCGACCTTACTTGGGCTGCTTTGATGCTATCTTGTTTGCTCTCGCTCATCTCATCCCACTCTTCGAGCCGTTTTGCTCTACGTACTCGGCCCAACGCCTCATGCACAGCGATACGTGTCAGCCACGTCGAGAACGCTGAGTGTCCGGCGAATTGATCGAGATGCTGAAAGGCACGGACGTAAGCGTCCTGCATCACATCTTCTGCTTCGGTGTCGTTCTTCAGAATCGCCCGCGCCACGCGATATAGCCGCGTGTTGTAGCGTCGCATCACAACTTCATACAGTGCTGTTTCTCCCGCAAGAACGCGCTGGACAATTTGCTCGTCCGGCAGTGCTCCAGCAGGGTGTAGAGCTAAAGCTTGATCCGCCACACCTTATCCGCCTTCCTAGCTTCTTAGACTCTTTCTAACTAACGGAGTCGCGAGTCAGCAATCCGTTACAACAAATATTACGCCCGGGTCGCGTAACCGGACCCAATGCTTAAAACTCTATGCCGGTGAAAGGAGAAGTCAATCATGAATCAACGTTTGAATTCGAGCTGGTGGGCCCTCAGGATCGGATTGGGGGTCGCACCTTTTCTCGCCGGACTCGATAAATTCTTCAACCTTCTGACCAACTGGAATGTATACCTGAATCCTCTCGTGCTGCGCGTGATTCCAGTGGCTCCAGCCACGTTCCTGCACGCGATAGGTGTGGTCGAAATGATCGTGGGGCTCGCCATTCTTACCCGCTGGACACGTCTCGGGTCGTACGTAGCTTCTCTGTGGCTCATGTGCATTGCGCTCAACCTAGTTGCGATGGGCTCTTTCCTTGACGTAGCGGTACGCGATGTTCTCTTGGCGGTGGCGGCATTCACACTTGCACGGCTCACCGAAGTAAGGCAAGCATCGACGGCCGCGTCTACGGTTCCCAAGCAAGGACTATTGAGGGCAAGCGCCGCCTAAAGCGGAGCTTCCGATTGCGCTTGAAACAAACGCCTCTCACGAACCAGACCGCGGCCCTGGGCTAGAACCTCGGCCAAGGGACCACGGTCGGCTGGCGTTCACAGGAGCGGGGAAATGATTGGAAACGTTTCGGACACGCAGATAGTCAAGCTTATGAGGACTGAAGAGATTGCCGAAGGGACGATGGCATTTCACTTCACGCGACCACCGGGGTTTGAGTTTCGCCCGGGACAGTCGATTGACATGACGCTCGTCGATCCCCCCGAGACTGACGGGGAGGGCAATACTCGAGCGTTCTCCATCGCGAGCCCGCCCTTTGAGAATCAGCTGACGGTCGCCACTCGAATGAGAGATTCGGCATTCAAGCGGGTTCTGCGAAATGCCTCTCCGGGGCTGGAAGTGAAGATAGAAAGCCCGGGAGGGTCTTTCACGCTTCACAAAAACGCGACCAAGCCGGCGGTTTTCTTGGCAGGCGGCATCGGAATTACGCCGTTTCTGAGCATGGCTCGCCAAGCGGCCAAGGAAAAAGCTCTGCAGCGACTCTATCTTTTGTATTCGAACCGGCGTCCTGAAGACGCTGCTTTTCTGGACATCCTTCAGGAACTCGAAAAGAGCAATCCCAATTTCAAGCTGATATGCACGATGACCGACATGGCGAAATCCATGAAGGAATGGAAGGGAGAGACAGGTATAGTCGACAAAGAGATGTTGTCGAGACATCTGACTAGTCTGCAGGGTCCCATCTATTACATCGCAGGACCTCCCGCGATGGTTGTTGGCGTTAGAAAAGTGCTTGTGGACGCCAACGTTGACGAGGACGATATCCGAACCGAGGATTTTGCTGGCTACTGACAATCTTAA
>Ga0306922_10000798_pt1 | contig 27073 bp, 20 predicted proteins | sample sta12Cox44000082_FD_203758 | JGI IMG/M metagenome (GOLD analysis project Ga0306922, IMG submission 203758) | Lab enrichment of tropical soil microbial communities from Luquillo Experimental Forest, Puerto Rico - statoxic.12C.oxic.44.000.082 (v2)... | ecosystem: Environmental > Terrestrial >... | reverse complement strand
GCTTCTCGACACTCTTGCCGCTGCGATCAAGAAGATACTAGCTCGCGGCAAAGAGCGCGGATACTTGACCTATGATGAGTTAAACGCCGCGCTGCCGCATGACCAGGTGTCCTCTGAGCAGATCGAGGACACGATGACGATGCTGTCGGAACTCGGGGTCAATTTGATCGAGAGCGAGGAGAGCGAGGAGCCGGCGGCTGCCGAGGCCGAGGAAGCCGACAGCGAGGTCCGTGGCAATCTCGACGATGACGATATCGGCCGCACCGATGATCCCGTTCGTATGTATCTGCGGGAGATGGGTTCGGTCGAGCTGCTGTCCCGGGAAGGGGAGATCGCGATCGCCAAGCGGATCGAGGCCGGCCGCGAGATGATGATCGGCGGCATCTGTGAGAACCCGCTGACGATCCGCGCAATCATCGCTTGGCGCGACGCTCTCAACGAAGGAAAGATGCTGCTTCGCGACATAATTGATCTCGACGCGACATATGGCAGCGGTGGGTTCGAGCAGGTGCCGGCGGAGGCGGTTGTCATCGCACCATCCGAGGCTGATCCAGAGCCCAAGGCCGAAACCGGAAACGGGGAAGAACCGCCGGCTGAGCTCGTTGGGATCGAGAGTGAGCTCGCCGTCGAGGAAGCTGAGGGCGAGGAAAGCTCAGTCTCGCTCGCCGCGATGGAAGCGCAGCTGAAACCGAGCGCGCTCGCGACTTTCGACGTGATCGCCGAAACTCACAAGAAGCTGCGCAAGCTCCAGGATCATCGGATCAACGCCTTGCAGAAAGGCGAGATGCTGCCGCGGGCCACCGAACGCCGTTACGAGAAGCTCAAAGCGGCAATTATCGAGGATGTCAAGCGGGTGCGCTTGAACAACACGCGCATCGAGGACCTTGTCGAGCAGCTCTACGATGTCAATCGGCGGCTCGTTGCCGATGAAGGAAGACTGCTGAGGCTGGCTGAGAGTGTTGGGATCAGGCGCCCGGAATTTCTGCAGCACTATATCGGCAACGAGCTCGGCGCCAATTGGCTCGATCGCGTCGGAACTGTGTCAGGTCGCGGGTGGGCAAAATTGGCCGAAAAGCACTGTGCGGACGTGGTAAAGCTGCGCGCCGCCGTTGCGCAGATTGCCGCCGAGGCGAAGCTGCCGATCGCGGAGTTCCGCCGCGTCGTGCAAACCGTGCAGCGCGGCGAACGCGAAGCGAGCCGGGCAAAAAAGGAAATGGTTGAGGCCAATCTGCGCCTTGTGATCTCGATCGCTAAGAAATACACGAACCGTGGGTTGCAGTTCCTGGACCTCATTCAGGAGGGAAATATCGGCTTGATGAAGGCGGTCGATAAGTTCGAGTACCGCCGCGGCTACAAATTCTCGACCTATGCCACGTGGTGGATTCGCCAGGCGATCACCCGCTCGATCGCCGATCAGGCGCGCACGATCCGTATCCCCGTGCACATGATCGAGACGATCAACAAGCTGGTGCGCACCTCGCGGCAGATGTTGCACGAAATCGGCCGCGAGCCGACCCCGGAGGAGCTCGCCGAAAAGCTCGCGATGCCGCTCGAAAAAGTGCGCAAGGTTTTAAAGATTGCCAAGGAGCCTATCAGCCTCGAGACACCGATCGGCGACGAGGAGGATTCGCATCTCGGCGACTTCATCGAAGACAAGAATGCGGTGTTGCCGCTCGATGCGGCGATCCAGGCAAATCTGCGCGAGACGACCACGCGCGTCCTGGCTTCATTGACAGCGCGTGAGGAGCGCGTGTTGCGCATGCGGTTCGGCATCGGTATGAACACCGACCACACCCTTGAGGAAGTCGGCCAGCAATTTTCGGTCACTCGGGAGCGCATCCGGCAGATCGAGGCAAAGGCGCTGAGGAAACTCAAACACCCGAGCCGTTCGCGCAAGTTGCGCAGCTTCCTCGACACCTAAGCGCGCCAGACCCCTCGGGGCCCGTAGTTCAGCTGGTTAGAACACGCCGCTCATAACGGTGTAGTCGCAGGTTCGAATCCTGCCGGGCCTACTCGCCTCCCGGCTGCGCGGTCAGATCCGTCGGCTGTCGTAAGCCCGCTGCAACAAGGTTTGGCGTTGGCGACGGCGGCAGCCGAGATCACTTGGCGCGCAGTGTCGTTGGATCTGCCGCAGGTGCCGCCACATCGCTCTCCAGCGGTTGATCTGCCTCTGGTCTTCTTCGGGCATGCGGCGGCCCATATAGTATCCGCAATACCATTGGAACCAGCCGCGCGTGTCGTCAGGATGAAGCCAGCCCTTTGCCCGCCATACTGAAAGCGGCAGGCTGGCATCAACAACGAAATAATTGAGCGAGCAGTCAAGCCGATCCGGCGCAAGCTTTGCGTGCGTGAACCATGCCTCCGGGAACTCGTCCCTCGTATCGGTCATGTACTTGCCGCAGAATACGCCGAGGCGCAGCATCTGAGCGGGCGGCAGTTCCGGCCGGAAATCGGGGTGAAAATGGACCCCATCGGCTCCGTCAGCTCATAACGGTAGCCCTGCTGCATTTTGTCATCGACGATCACGATCCGATAAATGGTCACGACACCTGCGCTATCTCGCGCACCCGGGTCGATCGGGCGGCGGCGAGGTGGTCCTTGGCCAGCACGGTGTAGACGGCGGGCAGCACGAATAGCGTAAACAGGGTGCCGATCGACATGCCGGCGACGACGACGACACCGATCGAGAACCGGCTCGCCGCCCCCGCCCCGGTCGCGGTCAAGAGCGGCACGAGCCCGACCACCATTGCCGCCGTTGTCATCAGGATCGGCCGCAAACGGACCCGGGCAGCCTGCTCGATCGCGCGGCGACGGTCGAGGCCCTCGCTGACCTGCAACTCGTTGGCAAAGGCGACCATCAGGATGCCGTGCTTGCTGATCAGGCCGATTAGGGTGACAAGGCCCACTTGCGTATAGATGTTCATCGTCGCCAAGCCAAAAAACAGCGGGATCATCGCACCACAGATCGACATCGGCACGCTGACGAGGATGACCAGCGGGTCGCGCAAGCTTTCGAACTGCGCCGCCAGCACCAGGAAGATCACGATCAGAGCAAAGACGAAGGTAACCGCCAGCTGGCTACCCTCGCGCACATAGAGTCGGGTATCGGACAAATAATCGTGGCTGAAGCCGGGCGGCAGGCTTTTCACCTGCTGCTCGAGGAAATCGACCGCCTGCCCGGTCGTCACCCCCGGCATTGGCACCGCCTGAAAGGTCGCCGAGTTGAGCTGGTTGTACAGGGTCAGCGCATTCGGTTCGGTCGCTGTCCTTAGCGTGACGAGGTTCGACAGCGGCACCGGCTGGCCCGCGGCGCTGTTGACGTAGTAGCGGGTTAGTGTCTCCGGGGTCAGGCGGTCGGCCCGCGGCACTTGTGGGATCACTCGGTAGGAGCGGCCGCCGAGATCGAACCGGTTGACATAGTTCTCGCCGACCAGCAGCGCCAAGGTATCGCCGATCGACCGCATCGTGATCCCGAGCGCGTTGGCCTTCGAGCGGTCGATGTCGACATGGATAACCGGCTGGTTAAAATCGAGGTCGCTGTCGACGACGATGAACATGCCGCTCTTGCGCGCCGCGGCTTTGATCTTCTCCATCGCCTCGTAGATCGCCTGATAGTCCTGCGGCGAGTAAATCACCATCTGGATCGGCAACCCGCCGATCGTCGCAGGCAGCGGCGGCAACGAAAAGACAAAGGCTCGCAGCCCCTCGACGGCGTCCACCTTTCGCTGAAGCAGCGGTTTTAGCTGTTGCGCCGATCGGGCGCGCTCGTTCCAGGGCTTCAGGATCACGCCGGCGATGCCCTGGTTCGGCCCGAACCGGCCGTTGACGATAAAGCGCAGGTAGGTTTCGGGAAACGAGGTGAAGCCACGGTCGAGCTCGCCCTCATAGGCTTGGGCATAGTCGAGATTGGCGTATTGCGGCGCCTTGGTCAGCGCGAACAGCACCCCCTGATCCTCTTCGGGGGCAAGCTCGGCCTTGGTGTGCAGGTACATGAAAGCGATGCTGGCCAGCACCGCGGCGCCGAACAGCGCGGTCACCGGGCGATAGTCGAGCGAGCGCTCGAGGCGCCGCCCGTAACCGGCGGCAAGACGTGAGAAGCCGCGGTCGATCAGCCGAACAAAGCGGCCGTGCAGCATCTCGCGGCTCAAGAGCAACGAGCACATCATCGGCGACAATGTCACCGCGACGATGCCGGAGATGATGACAGCACCCGCCAGGGTAAAGGCAAACTCGCGGAACAAGGCGCCGGTCACGCCGCCGAGAAAGCCGATCGGCGCGTAGACGGCGGCCAGGGTCAAAGTCATCGAGATGACCGGGCTCGCGATCTCGCGCGCGCCGATCAATGCCGCCTGCGCCGGGCTGCGCCCTTGCTCGATATGGCGATAGACGTTTTCGACAACGACGATCGCATCATCGACGACGAGCCCGATCGCCAGCACCATCGCCAACAGGGTCAACAAGTTGAGGCTAAAGCCCATCGCCGCCATCAACGTGCCGGCGCCGATCAGCGACAGCGGGATCGTGACGATCGGGATCACCACCGAGCGGAGGCTTCCCAGAAACAGGAAGATCACGATGACGACGATGGCGACCGCCAAGGCGAGTGAGAATTTAACCTCGTCGATCGAGGCCTGAATGAACTTGGTCGAATCGTAGGCCACCTGCATAACGACCGAAGGCGGCAAGTTGCGTTCGATCTCGGGCAGGAGCGCTTGCACGTCGCGCACTAGTGTTAAAGGGTTGCCGGTTGGCGTCGCCTGGATGCCGATGAATACCGCGCGCTGGCCGTTCATCGCCACGCTCGAGGTCCAGCTCTGCGCCGCGAGGTCGACGGTGGCGATGTCCTCGAGCCGCACCAGCGCGCCGCTCTTGCTCTTGACCACCATCTGCTTGAACTGCGCTACGTCGGTGAGGCCGGTATTGGCGCTGACATTGGTGACCGTGAAATGGCCTTTCGCCTGGCCCGGCGCCGATTGGTAGTTGTTGGCCTGGATCGCGGCGGAGACATCGCTGGCGGTGATGCCGCGCGCCGCCATCCGCACCGGATCGAGCCACAGCCGCATCGCAAAGACCTGGCCGCCGAGGATGTCGGCCGAGGCGACACCGGGTACCGTGACCAGCAGTGGCTGCACGACCCGGGTCAAGTAATCCGAGATCGCAGCACTCGACAGCTCGTTGCTGGAAAAGCCGATATACATGACGGCGGTCGTCTGGCCGGTCGCCTTGGTAATTATTGGGTCCTGGGCTCCGGTCGGGAGCAGATATTTGACCTGCTGGACCTTGGCCATAACCTCGGTCAGCGCCTGGTCGGGGTCAAAGTCGAGCCGGATATAGGCGATGATCGTGCTGGTGCCCTGAACCGAGTTCGAGGTCAGGTAGTCGATGCCTTCGGCCGTCGCCACCGCCTGGGCCAGGGGCGTGGCGATAAAGCCCTGCATCAGGTCAGGCGAAGCGCCAGGATAGATCGTGGTGATGGTGATCGTCGTGTTCGACAATTTGGGAAACTGCCGGATCGGCAGCCCCATCATCGCCCGCAGCCCGATCAGCAGGATCAACAGGCTGACGACCAGTGCCAGCACCGGGCGGCGGATAAAGATGTCGGTGAATGACATGGCTTAGAGCCGCCCGTTGTCGTCATTCCCGCGAAAGCGGGAATCCAGAGTGGCCAAGCCGCGGCGCTTTCCTGGGCCCCCGCCTTCGCGGGGGCGACGATGAGCCGTTTTGAAGATGGGCTTTATCTTGGCTGGCATTTCAGTTGAGCGTCGGATTCGCCGGCGGTGCCGGGGCGGGGCTGCCAATCTTGACCTGGGCGCCGTTCTGGACCTTGACCTGGCCCGCCGAGACCACCCGCTCGCCCGGCTTCAGCCCGTCGAGGATCGCGACATTTTCGCCCCACCGCGCCCCGGTCTTGACCGGCGTGCGCACCGCCTTGAGGATCGGCTCGCCGTTCGCATCCTTACCGTCATCACGGATCACAAAGACGCTGTCGCCGTAGAGCGTGTACTCGACCGCGGTCGCCGGCAATACCAGCATGTCGGGCTGCGGCGGCAATACTACCTGGGCATCGACAAACATCCCGGGCAACAGCGCGTCATCCGGGTTCTGCATCGTCGCCTGGACCATCATGGTGCGCGTGTCGGCGCTGATCTGCGGCTCGATCGTCGTGATCTTCGCGTCGAAGGCGCGTCCCGGAAAGGCATCGGACCGTACCGCGACCTGCTGCCCGGCCTTGATCTCGGGGCGCTGCCGCCCCGGCAAGGTGAAATCTACGTAGAGCGTCGACAAATCTGTCAAGGTCACGATCGGCGCTCCGGGGGTCAGGTATTGCCCGACCTCGATTTGCCGCACGCCGAGCTCGCCCGCGAACGGCGCGCGGATCAGCTTTTGCGCGATCAGCGCCTCGGTCTTTAGGATCTGCGCTCGGGCTTGGTCGAGCTGGCTCTGTTTCTGATCGACGGTTTCCCGCGCTTCGTATTGATGTTTGGAAAGCTCGCTGGAGCGCTGCAGCGTAGTCTCGGCCCAGCGCGCCTGCGCCTGGTAATTCGCAAGGTCGCCTCGATCGGGGGCGTCGTTGAGCTGGACCAGCGGCTCGCCGGCCTTCACGGTCGTCCCCGGCTCGAAAAAGATCTTGACGACCCGGCCGCCGATTTCGGGGTTGATCGTGACCTGATGCACCGCGGCGAGCGAGCCGATGGCCGGGGCAAAGCGCGGCACCGTCTCGGTCTTGACCTCGACCGCGCTGATCTGCGCCGGCGGCGGCTTGTTGTTGGCGAAGAAGGTTGTGATCGCGTGCTCGCGGAACCGGCTGAAGCCATAAAGGCCGCCAAGCACCACCGCCAGCAGCAATCCCATGATGATGAACCAGCGGACGGTCTTCGGCCGCCGCGTGGTCGCGCGTCCGACGGCGCCGCGATCGTGCAGGGCGCGATCCTGGATCAGAGCTTCCGCGGGGACCATTCCATCGCCGTCCATAGGCGTACTCCACAATCAAGCGGGCGCGAGTTGGAACGGACGGTTTGCGTCCACGGCAAGCGCCGCTGTGAGCGCCGCCTCCTTCATGCCGATGCCGCGCAGAATGAACCGGCTCGCCTCCTCGACCAGCGCCGCCGGTGTTCCTTGATAGGGTACCGAGGCGCGGCCCGGCAGAAGCACGAACGCGACCATCGCCGCAACGTGCTGGCCGAACCAAAAACGGTTCGCCGACGCGATCGATCCGGATTTCAGGTCTCCGGCTGCAGTGGCCGCCTCGATCGAGGCGGCAAAAAGCGGATGCACCCGCTCGAAAATCCTGTCGAACAGCTCGCGGGCATACTCTCCGTCCTCGAGAAAGCTGTGCAGGACGAGGCGGAGCCGGGTGTCGAGCTCTGCCCGATCGACCCCGGCGCCGAGCAAAAAATACCGAACCATGTAATGGATCATGTGAACGAGCGTCGCGGTCGATGGTTCGAGTATCGCCAGTCGCTCGAGCGCCGGATCCCCTTCGCAGCCGAGACGCAGGATCTCATCGTAAAGGTGTTTCTTGCTCGGGAAATGCCGGAACAGCAGGGCTTCGGAAATCCCCGCCACCTCGGCGAGCTCCTTTGTCGTCGTCCCGGCGAAGCCCTTGCGGGCGAAAAGCGGAACCGCCGCCACGACGATAGCCTTGCGGCGTTCGTCGCTATCCAATCGGGTCGCAGCCATGGCGGCCCGCAAGTAAGCACTCACTCACCGAGTGTCAAGCAGAAGGCGTGTGAGGTCTATGCGGCTACCGGCCACCGGCTACCGGCCCGACATGATACCAAGTAGCCGATTGTCGCGTCGCTGATTTCGTCCGCAGTCGCCGACTAACGATGCCGGAAGGCACTATTCCGGTGCCGGTCGTAAGACGATGACGGGAGCAGCCCCGAAGCTTGCCCGAAGCGGCGCTCACGCGTGGGGGCAGAATCGCCGCTTCGCATTGCGACAGGAGGCCTTTCTGTGGCCTTTCTAAGGTGCCTCCGGCCTCCGGAATGGGTGGATCCCGGTCCTGCGTCGCGACCGCCAACGGCGAGGTTGCGCCGATAGCGGCGGTTGGACCGCCCGCGGACTAGCCTGAAGACGCGGAAGCGCTGGGCACCGCTGTTCCCCACTATTGCTGGCCCGTGCCGACGAGATAATCGATTAGTTCGGCACGGGCGGACACTAGCTCGACTCAGCTCCGCAGATAAAGGTCCGGCCGCAGCTGCTCGCGCGGCACGCCGGTGGCCCTCTCGACCGGGATGATCTGATGTGCCGGCACGGTCTTCCACTTGACCACAGCCTGCATGCTGATGCCGAGCATCCGTGCCAGCTTGCGAATGCTGCCAGCGCGCTCGATGGCGAGTTTCAGACCTTCATCCATGCCGCACATCATACCCGACAACTCCGGGCTGTCGAAAATCCCTTGACGGGGTGGGGGGTGACAACTTAGCGTTGGCACCGATGCCAAGCCGCCCATTGCGGGCTCGCAGCATCGAGACCCGTTCCGGCTATGCGCCTACCCGGGTCGCCTAGAGAGGAGACCGACTAATGTCGGATCACAACCCGTCGCCTAACGGCGGCTGGAACCCGTTGTCGCGCTCGATGTGATGACCGCGACGCAAAAGGCCTTCGACGAGAAGCATAGGGAATTTTACCGCGTCACCCGCGAATCGCCGGTGCAGCCGGACCTGTTGACGACCGGCTGGCACCTCATAACGCCGGCGATCGCCGAACAGCTGCTGCTCGGCAAAGCCAACCGTCAAATCTCTCTCGCCACCGTGGCGTATTACGCGCGCCAGATGATGGAGGGGAAGTGGAAGGCCACCGGCGAGCCAATCATCATCACCTCGGACGGGGTGATGCGGGACGCATACCATAGGTGCTGGGCGTGCTACCTGTCCGGCGCATCGTTCATGACCTTTGTGGTCGCGGACGTCGAACCGACGCCTGACCTGTTCGCCTTTATCGACAACGGGAAGTCGCGCACCGATGCCGATGCACTGGAGACGGCGGGGATGAACGGGCTGTCAAAGATTATCGCCAAGACGGTGAAGATCGCCGTCAACTACGAGCGCGGCGCGTATCATCCGCACACGAGGACCCGTATCCCCCGGATGACGCCGATCGAGGTGCTCGACTACGTGCGCGAGCGGCCCGATCTGCACGATGCCGTCAACGCCATCGTCTCAGAGCACAAAAAGGTCATCGCCGACCTGATGCCGCGCAAGAAGGACGTTGCGTGCTTTGCCGGGTGGCAGATCACTAGGGGGCACGGCGAGGATATTGCCGAGGAGTTCTTCAACGATCTCGGCAACGAGGACACCGTGCAGGGTCCCATCGGGCTGCTGCGCGTCAAGCTAATGGCTGATGCCGACGGCCGTGCCGACCTGTCCAAGAAGGAGGTGCTTGCGTTCATCATCAAGGCCTTCAATGCGTGGCACAGCGGCAGGTCGATGCGCCGGCTGATCCTCGGCACCGACGAGCCGTTCCCCGAGTTCGACATCCCGGAGAATGATGGAGACGAGGAGGAGCGGACGCCGCAGCAGCCTGGGTTCGCGGAGCGCCGACCCGAGGCATGAGTTCGCGGTAAGACTAGAGGAGCGGGCGACCCTTAGGGTTGCCCGCCCTTTGTCATCTAGGAGACCATCATGTCGACCACCGAGCCGCAACGCGGCGATATTGGTGCGCGCATCCGCATCGAGGAGCTGGCCAAAGGTCGCGGCATCGAGGGGATCACCTCCGACGAAGCCGAGAAGCTACTCGATCTCTCGCACCAGACGGCCTCGGCGCGCTTTTCCGATCTGAGGGTCGACGGCATCTTGGTGGCTATCGAGGCGACGCGGCCGACCCGTCGCGGCCGCCCAGCCAGGGTCTATGTGCACCAGGAATTTATGCGCTCGGTGACGATGCTAAAGCCGGCCAAGCGGATGAAGAAGGCTAAGTCGATCAAGAAGCGCGAGCGGCCGATCGAGCACTTCTCGGTGCCGCAACTGCCGGAGCTCACGCCGGAAGAGTGCGGCTTCCCCTCAGCCGAAACCGCACACCTGCCAGATCCCGAGCGGCCTGGGATGAACCGCTGGCAGGGCCACATCGCCAAATACGGCCAGGTGCACATCATGCCGCTGGCGAAGCGGCTGGAACGCGATCGCAACCATGCGGCGCGCCGGCTCAATCCCGCGCTGCGGGATCTGCAGCGGGCTCACGCGGCGTTTCTGCGCGAGGAGCGGCCGCAGCGTGACCCGGTTGAGCAGATTACCCCGGATGATTTTGCCGAGGCGATCGCGGCGATGGAAGGCGGCGATCGGTTGCGCCGGAGAGTCGAGGCGACGGTCGCCGAGATGACCGCCGACGCCGAAGCAGTTTGGCTCTATCTGGGCCGGCTCCATACGGTGCTGGCGAGCTTACCATCGACCACAGAGAACGCGTAGGCGCGCAGCGCCGAGACGTTCGGATCAGACCGTCGACCGTCGATAGGATGCGGCTGGTCCTCGCCTGCCTTCCATGGCCGGCGATCTCGGCGCTTCGTAGCCCGACTTGCAAGCCGACCGACAGAATGGCGCGACCGCATAGGCCTGCGACCGTATCCTCGGGCGGTGCGTCCAGCACCTTTCGCGTTTAAGCCTCTAAAAATGAGGTCGTCACGGTTTGATGGCCGGCCCGACGGGGATCGCGTGGCGCATGGCGCATGGCGGACCGGGGCTTGTAGAGCGGGAAAGGCCCCAAAGTGCCGGCGGATCGTCGCCCTCGCGGCGTGCTCCGTTCCCCGCATGAAGCGTTGCCATCGAGACCCGCTTTGCTCCGGCCTCGATTCGCAAAGCGGCGATCTCGAGCATCACCGAAACCTAAATTTTATCGGGGTCCAAGCCAGCGTGCCGAAGTCGTGCCGTAATCTTGCGCATCTTATTGAACTCGACACCAAATGAAGAGCCTATGCCGAGCATATCACAAAATTCTTTGCCCGTCACATTACGTAGTACTTCAGCATACTTTATTATCTGGAGATGAAGCTCGGCAGTGTAATCGTTGCGCGGTGCGCTCTCGATCGCCATCCGGATATTGTTTACAGCTTGGGTTGGGTTCATGGCTTGTGGCCTTCGAGGGTTTGACGATGCCGAATAATACCGCAACCGATTATCGTGCACAATATGATTCGTGCATAATATGCACAAATCTTTAAGTGCCTCCTCCCGCCCGCGGGCGCTCCGATTAGCTCCAGAGAGTATCTAGCTGACGACCGCCCTGCATGCGTATAGCGCGAATTACGAACTGAGCGATGTCTGGCACCGAATAGTCTACAGCGAGCTCTACAACCCGTTCCCCAGGCGCTCGCCGTTTACGCCAATGGATGTATGGGTAATCCAGAATTCGCCGAAACGTGTTCTCATCACGCGGGTGTGGATATGGTTTGGTGCAACCGCTGTTCATCGGGCATAACCAGATGCGCTCCCGATGTGCTTCGACTAGAGCACGCGCCGAGACCTCGATTACGGTGTGGGCGCGATCTCGATAAGTGCCCGCTTTGAGCAGCCTTATCAGGCGATCCCGCGTAAGCCAGAAGAAAACCTTTCGATTCAGCAACCGATACCAGTCGGTAGGCGTAAGGTGCGACGGCAAGCATCGGTGAAGCCCCACATCGTCCATCGGCAACTGATCTCGGACAACTGCCGGCGGTAGTCCCTCCCTGTCCAGCGGCACGCTCGCGGGCCGGCGTCGTTCCTCGATGTGAACGCGGGCAGCACCCTTGACCCCGTAGAGGTCCAACAACGCCGTTGTGCTCAGCAAGCCTCGGTGCCTGATCGACGGCCAGCTCCTGTCTTCGGCCATGTGATACAAGGTCGGGCAGTCGGAGAGCAGTTCTTCAAGCTCAGTTTCGGTCACCACGCCCGCCTGTCGATGACATTCCGCCAACTGAAATTGGTGGAGATCAAGCTGACAGGAACACCGGTCACGCGCTCTACTTCTTCAATGAAGCGCAAGGTCTCGGGGGTAAGCTGCTCGAAGCGATATGCAGCTTGGTTTTTCGCATCAAGGTAGTCAACGAAGGTGAGCGCAATATCTGTCGGGCCATTGAGGAACGTTGAGCGGCGCAACTGCTCCCAATCGAAGTTTGCTACCCGCCTCTGCCTTCTCGTTGTCGTGGTCGTCTCGATCTTCATCAGGCGTTCCATGTCAATACCGCTGCGCCTGGACAGTTGCTCGTATGTGACCGGCGACGCCATCGGGCCGGACGTTTCACCTTCCATAGCGGGGTCGGCGACCCGAATGGGATATGTCCGACATACCATCACGACGCGGCGAACGCGGGTCACCGCTATTCCAGCGTCGGCAAGACAACCCGCCACAGTCGTATCCCGCGAGGTCACATGCGGGTATTCGCCGTGATGAAGGCTGAGCGTCGTGCCCTGCGTTCCCTCCAGGAGCACGGAACATCCGAGGGCGAAGGCCCGTTCGGGAATTTCCTGGGTGTCCCTGACATAGGGCCGCAACTCTGGCACGTCCTTCGCCAATCGGACCACAGGATCGCTCCTTCCACCCCGGCCGATGATCTTACGCGCGCTCGCCGCGCCCACGCCTTGCCCAGTGGAACCGATGCTCGCGAGCATTCGCGCCTCGAAATCTCGATCGGCATCCTCGATAATCATTGCGTGCGGGTGGATCGAGAGCCGGTCGGCTGCTACGTCATGCTCGGCGATTTCGGCCAGCAATCCCTTCGGATACAGCACCGCTCCCCCTCCGATGACGAGTTTCGCGTTCGGCGCGCGACCAGTTCCAGATGGCAAATGGTGGTAGACCTCGGGATTCGGCTCCCGATAGACTTGGTGGCCGGCATTCGGCCCACCTACGCGCACGAGGAAGTCGTATTCAGCGGCGATGTAGCCGACGATGTTGCCTTTCCCTTCGCTCCCGTATTGCCCGCCGACCAGTACATCGACGAGCGCCGTCCGGTTGCGCGAGTACAGGCCCAAGAGAGCCGTAGCTCGGACCAGCACCGCTTCCGGCAAGCACCGATCCGTAGCCACCACGAGGTCTGCCAGTTTCGCTAATTCGACGATCCCCCTCTCGGTCTTGTTCTTCTGCATTTCCCGGTATTCGGGCAGCTCCCGAGTGCGCTCGCCTTTCTGAGCGTATCGCTCCCGAAGTTCGTCATCTTCTGCATAAAGATGGACATGGTGGACTGCCGGGCCGTATGCCTGCCTGATCGCCTCGATCTGACCGGAAATGCGCACAGAGTCGACGACAAACATCCCGCTGGGGGTGGTGCCGGCCTGCGCCGCCTCGATTACCCGGACGAGACCCTCACGTACCCAGGCACCATTATCAGCGCGGTCCAAGCGGTCGCCCGCCCGTTGAAGCGCGCGGCGCTCATCTTTGACTCTCGGTAGCCGCTCCTTGATGAACTCCCGCGTTCGGACCAGGTGCGCGGCATACCGGTCGCGCAGTAGCCTCGCGAGGGTCGATTTGCCAGCGCTAACCGGTCCGGATAGAACGACGATTCGGAGGGGGTTTCCCGATCGGCTCAAGCGAACAGCTCGGCGGTGGCTCGCCTGGGCGGCAACTCGTGGACGGTGACCGGAACGCCATTATTAACCAGAACTGTGCGGACGATCTCCGCAACTGTCTCCCACGATCCGCCGGACTGGCCCTCGCCGATACGGGGCATATGAACACTCGCTGAGTGCCGCAGCGCATACGCCAAAACCTTCTCAAAGCACTCGGCCAGGGCAACATATCGAATCCTGGGCGATGACGAGGGCCCGTACCCTTGTTGACCCACGAGGCTCGCGATCGTAGTAGAGCGCCCGGCCTGCGCGAAGTGAACGCTGCCCAGACGCGCAGCCCTTGGAACAGAAGTAATCCACGACGAAAAAGACTCCTGGGGCCTGGGGTACCTCCGAGCAGTCGATCGCGCGACGCCACCGCCCCAGGTTCGCGCCTGATCGTTAACCAGTTGACAGATTATCTTCTCGCCCGGTGTCCTCGGGTCTAGCACGTCACCGTGGACGAGCTTCATTCCCTGCCGCCCGGCGGTACTGCTCAGAAACCGAATCAGACCAGCAACGCGAGGGTGCTGCGCACCGGGATAGCGAGGAATGCCGACGCATTCGATCGTCAGACTCTCGTATCCGAACCAATTTTCGACGGTATGATCGGTATACCCAATCGCCGTACATTCATAGACCACACTTCCTTCTGGTATTGCTCGACTGGCAAGGTAAAGATTCGGTGCTGTCGAAGATGGAATAGTGTAGTCGATGCGATATGTTGTTACCCCCCTCGGTCCAGTCGTAGGAGACGCACAAAACATGATGATCGGTTCATTGGTTACTTTCGTGACACGAATGAGAAATGCTTCAACCGACACATCGAACCGGCGGCACTCCTTTATTAGTTCTTCTATCGTGGGAAGCTGATTCCTCGGCGGGAGGCTTCCCATCGGCATTACGAACTCGGCAGCAGCGAGATTGCAGAGCATTTCAAGTTGCCAATCGTCAGGATCGCTGCCGTCGCCGCCGCGATGGCGGGGTGCGTCGCCTACATCGGGGAACAGCGCATGGGCGATTTCATGCGCGATGGAAAACCGCAACCGCTCTCGTGGTTGCGTCGGATTAAATTGGATGCGCAGCCCCTTGTCATTCGAGATTGTTCGCGCGTCGATCACGTCCGCGTTCGCCTCGACTGCTATGTTCAATAGCTTGGCTATCGCAAGCGGATTGAACGGCGGGCCCTCCCACCCTGCATCGCGGGCGCGCAGGACGAGTTCCCGCGCCTTCCGCTCGATCAGCCCTACCGGATCGTCCTCGCCCCCAGCAAAACGGACGACCGACCGGTTGGTCCACTGCATCGCTCTGACGGATTCGACCAATACAATCTCCTGGCTTATGGGGGTCCCGCCCGCATCATGCCGCGTGGTTGGGTGTGTAGAAACGCCCCGTTCGAATGGACGGTGGAATTCATCGACGTTCAGGCGCTTACCTGGGAAATTTTCTATCAGCTCTGCTCCCACAAGATGCACCGGGACGAGACGACTCGATTCGGTTGCTCGCCTAACTTCGTAAAGGTCGATGGTTCATGTTCCCGTAGTGTTCTCTCACACAGAGATCGGTAAAGCAAGGGTGGCGCGCGCCGAGAAGTGGATGTCGGCTATGGGGCCAGGCTGTCCGAAAACTCGCGCGTTCAATTTGCTCGTGGAAAGTTCTTCTTAATTTGGTCAATCTGAAAACCAAAAGCGCTGGCGATGGCTATCCGAGGAAGGCGATAGAGAAACCGGTTCTACGCTTTCTTGACTCGCGCGCGTTTTCACGCGGCCTGGGGCATGGGCGGTCGTTGCCGTTGAGGAAACGATAGTCGCAATGCGTAGAAAGCGGCCATCGGATGGGAGCGTGCCAGGTCGGGTTCGTCGCCTCTACGACGGGGCCCTACCGAAGCGGGACGGGCGCTCATTCCTAGCCCCGCCTGTCGTCTGCGTCGACCTTCACCCACCCCGCCCGCAGGAACGACTCGGCCTCGCTCTCCGACATCTCGACCGTGCCGTCGGCCGCGACGTTGAGAAGGAGCATATTGCGATGGCCGATGCCGGGAGGGACGCGCAGCCGTACCCGACGCCGGCGCTCGGTCTCGCCGCGACAAAGCTCTTCGGCGCGCTGCCGGTAAAGCTCAAAGATCCCGCGGTTGGAGCTGGGGCCGCCGGCGCCTTGCTTGTACCAGTCAAGCATTTGCGCGGTCGAGTCGACCTGGTCGTCGTGCTTGCCGTGCGGGAAGACCGTCATCTCGTGCAGATAGGGTGCGAGCCACGATGCCGCGTCGGGCAGGTGGACGAAACCGTTCTCGATCATCGCTGTCTGGGCGTGCATGCGCATGACCTTGTCGGTTTGCGGCTGGTAGCGGGCGACCGCGTAGAGGCCCTCATGAATTAGCTCCTGGATCAGCTGGGTCCCCGAGGCCTTGTCCTCGATCAGCACGACAGAGGGCCGGAATCGCTCGTATTGCGCGCGCACTTCGCGCTTCAGCTCTGGGTATTCCATGCGCCGGCGCACCAGGTCGACGAGATAGAGGTTATTGCCGGCAATGCCCCAGGTCGTGCAGACGCTGAAATCGCTGAGCTCGGTCGCCTTGTTGGCAGTGTCCCAGCTCTGCACGATGCGGTCGAAGCTCGGGGGCAGTGCGCTCGCCACATAGTGCTTGAACCAGGCCGCCTTGACCAGGCCGCCGCCCAATGGCGTCGGGGCCTGCTGGTACTGGCCGGCGAAATTGTATTCGCCGATCATCTGGCGGAGGTGCTCGAGCATCGGCAGCGGCTCACGCGCCGGATGCAATGCTTCGCCCTGACGCCGGGTCAGGAGTTTCGGTCCCCAGACCGTATCGATGAGCTGTGCTTCGTCGACCTCGGCGATCGCCGGAAAGTTCACGATCTCCCAATCTTCCTGGGCCAGCACGTGGCCGACCAGATCATCCTCGTGCAGGCGGTGCATGATCAGCACGATGGCACCCGCGAGCTTGTCGTTCAGCCGGCTGTAGAGGGTGTGGTCGAACCACTCATTGGCCGCCCGCCGCTGGGTCTGCGACAACGCTTCCTCTGGCTTTAGCGGATCGTCGATGATGATCAGGTCGGCGCCGCGCCCGGTCAGCACCCCGCCGACCGAGGTCGCGAGCCGGCAGCCCTGCGCGGTCGTCTCGAACTCGGCCATCGCCTGCCGTTCCGCCGACAGCCGGGTCGGGAAGATCCGCCGGTACCAGTCGCTGGCGAGGATCCGCCGGCAGTCGCGCGACAATTTGTCGGCAAGCTCCTGCGCGTAGCTGGCGCAGAGGATCTGCGCCGCTGGGTCGTGCCCGAGACACCAGGCCGGAAAAGCGACCGAGGCCAGCAGCGACTTCAAATAACGCGGCGGCAGGTTGATGATCAACCGGCGGATCTTGCCGGCGCGCACTGCCATCAACTTCGCGGCGATGATCTCGATGTGCCAGTTCATCGCGAATTGGGCCCGCGGGCTCAGCTCGCGCAGACAGCGCTGCGCAAAGCTGACAAAATCGAGCCGCAGCAATGCGTCGTAGCTTGTCCAGGTGAACTTGCCGGCGGCCGTCATCATCCGGACGGCGACCCGGCGGTCTCGATGCCCCTCTCTCGCAGTTCCTCCTCCCAGGCTTGCCGCAGCCTTGCGATGAACGTCGCCATCACCTCCTCGTCCGCCGCGGTGAACGGGGCGGGCTCGGGTGGCGGCGCCACACCGGCCTTTTTCTCGGCGTCCTTCAGCGTGTCGATCAGCATCTTGGTCGCGCGCAGATCGGCGCCGGTCGATTTGTTGACCAGCTGAGTGGCGACCGCTTCGCGCTTGGTGATCTCGCGGCGCTCGCCGTCGATGGTCACGGTCACCTTCTCGTCGAGCGCCTCGATCAGCAATGCCGGCAGGTTCTTCGGGCGCGGTCCGCGCGGGTTGCCGGACTGGCCTTTCTTGAACCGGGTATGCACCGGCGGCTTGCCGCGGCCGACCTCGTAATCGCGCTTGTTCTCGGACATTTTGTTTTGGGACACCGCCGCCCTCTTGCCTAAACGGAGATCCGCGCTACATAACAGGATTATGCGCAATTGTCAATTAGGGAATTATGATAACAGCAATGAGCGCCATGCCGCTTCCCTGCCATTACCCTGCCAAGCCTTCGATTTTTGCCGAGCGCCGTGCCCAAGTCTATGATCGCACGAGGTTTTTCGGCGTAGGGGGAGCTAAGAAAAAATTTTTACCCGCGTTTTCCCTGTGCGGCAGGGAACGGAGGTCATGGTCCGCGATATGATACCCGCCAAATCGTTCCGTTGCCGTCCTCGCTGACCAGGAGCGCCCCGTCATTTGCGACGGCGACGCCGACTGGACGACCCCAGACTCGGCTGTCGCTGATGACGAAGCCGGTCAGGAAATCCTCGTATTCACCGGTCGGCTGCCCATCCTTGACGAAGATGCGGACCACCGCCGGGTGGACGGTCGTAAGGTCGTAATGAAGTGGCGGGGTATTTTCCACAATTATGCCCGGCTGCAGGATTGGCGCACCCGTTCCCGGATTGGCGCACGGGCGCCCGGCGATACTGGTGTGGGTGATCCTGGCGATCCTCCCGGTCGGCTCTCCGTCGGGTCAGCGACGTTCTGCGAGCCCAGTCGCTTTTGCGCAAGATCGACGATCACCTGAGCGATTATCCCTGACGATGGCGCCGACCGCGCCGATGCCGGCCCATACCGCCAGGGCGATGCCCACCGAAAAGGTTCAGAAAGAGACCCGCACTTTCTGCTTGGCATTTCTACGGCGTGTTATGCTTTGGCAGCGCGAGTTGACCCATCATCGGAGGGCACAACCGAGGCCTGATGAGGGAAACCCTCTTCTACATACTGTCGAGCTTCTGGATCGGCGCGGTACACGCGGCAACGCCCGGGCACGGGAAGACCATTGCGGCAGCCTACATCGTCGGAGCGCGGGGCAGACCGATCGACGCGGTGATCCTCGGTGTCTTCGTCACGCTGTCGCATACGACCGGCATCGTGCTGGTCGGCGTTCTCGCCTCGCTGGGATCGGTCTGGCTCGTACCGCAGAGGGTCGAGGCCTATTTGGCGCTCGCCACCGGTCTTCTCGTCGTCGGGCTCGGGTCGTGGATGCTGTTGACCCAGCGCGACATCCTCGCCCTGGCAATGGGCGCTCCTTCCATCACGCCCCCTGCTTACGGCACTGACCACCCGCATGGCGACGCCGTTGGCCATGCCCATGCCCACGCGCATGACGATGACCCCGACCGCCGGCACGCAGAGAGCTTGGCATGGCACAGTCACGGATGGGGGACCTATCACTCTCATCGGCTGGATTTGGTGACGGAAAGGCGTCCCGAGCTCGGCGTGCTGCTGGCTCTTGCCGTCGTCGGGGGAATTCTTCCCGACCCGAGCGCGTTGGCGATCCTGCTCGCCGCGCTATCCAGCGGAAGGGTCCTGCTGGGGCTTGCGAGCGTCGTCGTGTTCAGTCTCGGCTTCGCCGCGACGCTGCTGATCGTGGGCATCATCGCCGCCCAAGTGGGAGAGAAGATCCTCGGATGGCTGAGCAGCATCTGGGCGATGCGCGCTCAAATAGCGACCACGCTGCTTATTCTCGGCATGGGCGTCGTACTCACGGTCAAGGCAGCCGCTCAGGTCGCGGCGCTGACAGGGTGATGGCGCCGGCGGCCTTCGTCTCGTCCGGCGCGCGTCTTACCGATGGGCGTACCGCGCCGGCAACATGCCGACATACCCGCTGATATCGGCATACCAGACATTGCCGCTGCGGTCGACCGCAAGACTGCAGGGTCGTGCGCCCTCGCGCGGCAGCTTGAACGTCTCGACCCGGCCATCGCCCAATCGGCCCAAACTGCCGCTGCGCAGCATTCCGAACCATACGGTTCCGTCGCCGGCAACGGCGAGACCGGTGAGCATCGGGCTTTCCTCGGCCACGTCGAACTCTTCGAATGCGTCGTCCTTCAGTCTACCGATCCGGTTTTCGCGAAGCTCGATGAACCAGACCGATCCATCCGGCCCGACCGCGACGTCCGACGGGGCGGCGGCAGGGGTCGGCAGATCGAAGGCCTTCATCTCACCATCGGGCGTAATGCGAAGGAGTTGATTGCCCGATCTGAGGGTTGCCCACGCCGTGCCATCCTCCGTCACCGCCACCCCATAAGGATCTCCACGGGGAGACTCGAACACGTGCCGGATGATCTCGCCATCCTTCAACCGGGTGACGCTGTAGCCGGTGGCCTCGGCAAACCAGACCGCGCCATCGACCGACACCGCAAGCCGGCCAAGACGAACAATGGGGGTCCCAAGTGGAACGCTGGAAATCTCACCCGCAGGAGTGATGCGCGAGATCGCCCGCGCGCTGTTGTCGGTGTACCAGGCATTGCCGTTGGGCCCGACACCCAGCCCGATCGGCTCGACATTGTTGCTCGGGAGGGGAAGTTGCTCGAGCCGTCCGTCGCGTATGCGGCCGATGGCCGCGGCGAGATCGATCGTGAACCAGATCGTTCCGTCGGGCGCGGCGGCAATCGCCGTGGGCGTGTCAAGAGGCTGAGGCATCCGGTATTCGACAAACTGCACGCTCGTCCGGGCCAGATAGGCGAAGTAGGCCGCCCCGCCGCCGAGCGCCACCACGGCCGCGGCCCCGAGCCACAGGCGCCAGCCTCGCATCGCGATGCGAATGCGACTCACGAAAGGGAACGGCGATCAGACGCCCCGCCGGAACGCTGCCGCTCCAGCCAGCCTACGAGCAGGACCCCGCCCATAATCAGCAGCACCATGAAGGCGATACCGCCGCCGAGGCCGACCGGATCGAGGCGCGACAGCAGGTTTCTGCCTTCGAGAGCGCTGCGCCAAACTTCGGGATAGGGGAGCAGAGAATAGACGGCGTAAAGCGTCTGTGCCTCACGCTGGTCGCGAACGAGAGGCCCAGCCTCGAGATGGGCGGGCAGATTATTCTCCTTGAGGATCCAGCTCTGTCCCCCGTCGTCGCTGCGGTACATGCCGCGATGCGTCGTCACGACAAGCGTGGTCGCTGTCTCGTCGGCGGCGATCCCGCGCACATTTGTGGCTGCCTCCGGCAGCGATCGTCCGACGGCGCGCCAGCGCACACCCAGATCGTCGCTGATGAAGATCCGATCCGCGCTCGCCGCCCATGTTCGGTTGGGCAAAACGGGGTCCAGCACAACGGTATCGACCGGTTCGCCACCCGAGCCGATTGCGCGTTCCTGCCATTGATTGCCGCCATCCTCGCTCGCCATGAGCTTGCCGCCGATCACCACGAGCAGCAACTCTCTAGGCATTGTCGCCACGGTGAGCGCTGCGATTGGAGTATCGGCGGCCGGCCCGTCTCTCAGCCGGCGATAGCTCTGCCCGCCGTCCGCGCTGATGAACAGCTCCTTCTTACCCAGGAGATAGATGCGATCTGGTGCCGATCCGAGGGCGATTTCGCGCCCGGGCGCCGCACCGTCCGGCGCGAGGGCACGGGTCCACTGGCCGTCGCGAAAGCGAAAAACACCGGTCGGCGCGGCGCAGATCACGCTCGCTCCGTCGGGTGAGAAAGCAATCGCGAAGACCGCTCCCGAGATCAGCCCTTGCGCCTCGGGCGACCAGCTGCGCCCACCGTTGCTCGAGCGATAGAGGCCGATATCCGTGCCCATCAGGAGATGGTTCGGATCGCGCGGGTCGACCGCCACTGTCAGCGCAGCGTTGAGAAACAATCCTACATCGGCGTAGAGCCACGTCCCACCGAGATTGCGGGAGCGAAAGAGGCCTCCATAGGTGCTGGCATCGTGGGCGTGAGCGGTGGGCGCGCAGCTCAGCGTCAGCATTGCGAGCGCCAACGCGCGGATAGCGGCGCCGATCACTCGATGTCAGCCTTCGAGAGAAATGCGAAGAGCCGTCGCCGGTTCTTCGCAACTCAACGCCTCAAACGCCCCGCGTCATGGCTTGTGCGACTTCTCGCCGGGCACCAGCGCGAGTTCCGCCATGCGCCCACCATTGAGCGCGACCCAGGAGTTCTTGGTGAGCGGATATGCGTCGGTATAGGTCAGCGGCTCGTGGGCGGAGACACAATTCTGATAGCCGCCGGTGATCTTGTAGCACTTCTCATATGCCAGGATCTGCTGAACCGTGTCGGTCTGCTGAATGTTGGCGGGCATCCAGTCGCGAATCCCCTCCCATGAGGAATAGGCGTCGGAGCCGAAGACGAGCTTGCCGATGCTGGTCGGTACTTCGAGCAGCTGAGAGCCCGCGGTATGTGCGCGGAAGGCCGGGTGGATCTTTACGCCCGGCAGGATCTCGGCCTCGCCGTTGACGATCACGGCTTTGCCGTTCAGCACCTTACCGAAGATCTCGGCCACGGTGAGCGGCTCATAGCCGCAGGCGGGGGTGCGAAAGCAGCCGCCGGGTGAGTTGTTGACGGCCGCGATCTTCGGGTTGGGATAGTTAAGCGCCCATTCGATCGCGTTCAACTCCTCGCGTTGGATGTAAATCACCCCGTTGGGGAAGTCCGACAATTGCCCTGCGTGGTCCCAGTGACCGTGGCCGATCACGATCTTCGTCACGTTATTGGCGTCGAAGCCGAGAGCCTTGAGCTGATCAGGCAACGGCGCCCAATGCTCGGTTCCCGTCATCTTGTGGTATTCCTGCTGTTTCCAGCCGGAATCGTAAAGGATCAACTCGCTGCCGCATTTGATCACGCCGACATTGACCGGCAGATCCACGGTATTGATGTTGTGTTTCCAGTCGGTGCTGCCGGGAATAAAGGCGCGATCGGGCATGAAAGACCCCATCGGCACTTTCATGAAGCGGCTGCTCTCGACTAGCCACACTGAACAGTTCTGCTCTTGAGCCGCCGCGCTGTTCATCGCCGCAAACCCGGCAAACCCAACAGTCGCCAGCGCCCCGGCGAGCGCGATCCGTCGTACTTGTTTCCTCACCTTGCTTCCCCTTCTTATCTCTGGGCTATTACCCCGAAGTGGCCTCCTTCGCCGCAGCCCCGGTAGGGCCGGCGACGCGTCTCAATTTGGTTTGTACTCGCCCGGCCAGAGGACATCGCCCACCTTGAGCAGGTCCTCCGCTGCGCGCTGGCTCATGCTTTGCGCCTCGATCAGATGCTCGACCTTGCCATCCGCGGCGACTTTGACCATCTCGGCCGATGCGGTCTCGTAAAGCCCCAGCGCCTCGAGATACCAATCGTGCGCCTTCCGCATCGAGGCCGGCACTACCAGGGCCTGCGCCTTGCCGGCTGCGGTCCTGAAGATCTCGCGAAGCGGCAGCACCTGCGCCTCGAGCCGGTGCGCGTCGTGGTGCTCGATCACATAGGCAACCCCCGCGAAACTCAAGTCGACGGCGGAGACCTCGACAACTTCGCTGTGGATCGGCCACAACGCTGCGGCATAGGCCTCTTCCTCCGCGCTGAGTGCATTCTGCTCCGGCCCGGTCGTGCCGCCGGCCACGGGCGACGGGACGACGCGCGGCGTCAGCTCGCGTTGGATGGCAACGCCGACCATCGCGACAAGCGCGAAGAAGACCGTCGATAGCGCGTAGACTCGAGCACGCGGCAGGACCATCGCCGGCTTCCCGAAAACGCCAAACGAACACCGCAACTCGTAACCGTATTCCTCGGCCGACGGCCGGTCAACGAAACATTGCCGGACGATCGGCTAGCCCAACTGTTGCGGCGCTTCGATCTCCCGGTATGCTTTGCTCACAGTCACAGAGCGCATGGAAGTTTCGATGGGCACGTTGTTAGCCCTTTGCTTTGCCTGCTCGATCGGCCTTTACGCGGTCGACGCCGCAGCCCAAAGCAGAGGTGACCATGATACGTTCCACGAGTGGTATCAGGGCCTCAGGAGCCCGGAGGGTGAGGGCTGCTGCAATGAGCGAGATTGTCACCCCGTCGCTTCGCGCTACACACTGGAGGGGCCGGAGGGCGCTTTTGTGCTGGAAATCCTGATTCGCAACCGCTGGGTCAAAGTTCCCAAGGACCGGATCCTCCCGCAATCATCCCCCGACGGCGGCGTGCACGCCTGCTATAGCGACCCCGCACCCTATATGACGGAAATGACGCCCGGCCTGATCATACGTTGCGTCATCGTCGGAGGCTTGACCTAGGCCCAAACGCCGGTTGCGCACGCGGCAGAGTGCCCACTTATCGGGGTTGCCAACTCGGGGCGTCGGTGAAGAGCCCTCCGTCGGCAAATCCGATCTCGTAGATCAGGAACACGCCGAAGACGAAGCTGATCAGTCCGGAGACCACGCGCAGTCGCAAGTTGAACCGGGGCAGACTGGATGAAGTGAAAGCGAAGGGCGCCGACAGGCCTGCGGTAATCACCATCATCCCCCCGATCGTCCCGGCGCCAAACAATAAAAGGTAGGCCATGGCCCAGACCGGGTCATGTACGAGAGTGAGCACCAGCAATGCGACCGCTGCCGATCCCGCAAGGCCGTGGACGATCCCCACCGCCAACGGCCGCAGCCACCGGTAGAGCACGAGCCCGCGGAACCTCGCATCCAGCCAGGCCAACGGCGTCTCGTCTTCGCGGTGGCCATGTTCATCCCCGCCGCCGCTCCGTGCGTGCCGATGAACGTAGTCACCATGAGCGTGGACATGGTCGCGCGAGTGTGGCGATCTTCCCTGCGGCTCCTGGATCAAGCTTGCGGCCTGACGGATCACGCCGCCCATGCCCGTCAGCGTCAGCACTCCGAGTAGAATGAGCATGATGCCGACGCCGAACTCCATGGCGAGGCCAAGGCGGGGCGGTATGACGACGCCGAACAGAATGATCGCGCCGCCCACGACAAGGATCGTCAGCGTGTGCCCGATCCCCCACACCGCACCGATCATCGCCGAACCGCGCAGATTGTGCTGACGGCTCACAATGGTGGCGATCGCGACGACGTGATCCGCATCGGTGGCGTGTCGAATGCCCAGAAGAAATCCCAGAAAGAGCAGAGAGGCAAGGTTGCTGACTGCATCAGACAATTCGTTACCTCGGCAATTCCCGTCGCTAGCCTTTACATACCCGGACGCGACTCAAGGTGTCACCGGGCCTGTCCAGGCTAAATCTTTGAGTTCGACCGGCGCGCCGGGAACGTCGACCCCCCACGGTCTTGCGCTGCGGGGTGACGCTTGATACCCAGTTCGGAGGGCGACTCTCGACCCTTTCGAGACATTCGGCGCCGCTGATGGGGGGCGACAGCCCATGCCCCGACCTTCCCGAAGTCGACCCGGATCGGCCCAATCGGGGACCGTGGCAAGGCGGCTGACAGGCGTCATTCGTCGGGGAATCCGGCACGCCGGAGGCCGAGATCCATCGTCCTTTCGCGGAGTGCCGCATACGCGGGCTTGGTTTCTTGCGGATAGTAGGCATGTAGCGCGGCGAATGAGCTTATCCGAGGGTGCAGTTTAAGTGATTCGGCGAGAGCGGTCTTCGCATCTTCGATATCACCCTTGAGACCGAGCGCCCCAGCCAGCCAAAGATGAATAAACCAGAGCCGGGGGTTCGCTGCGCGCGCCGCGCCGAGATGGCCGATCGCCTCATCGACATGCCCCAAGACCAAATGAGCGGCGCCCAGAGCCCAATAACGGGCGGCGATCGCTGGGTCGTGTGGATTGAGCCGGATTGATTTTTCGATATGCGGTATTCCGGCCTCCGGCTGCCCGAGCCACATCAGCACAAGACCGAGCTGCATCTCCGCAGTATTGTTATTGCGGTCGAGTGTCAGGGCCGCTTGCAACTCGGTGCGTGCTTCGGCCAATCGGCCTTCCATTCGCCGGAGCACACCCAGTCCATAATGCGCCAGTGGGCTGTCCGGATCGCGCACGAAAGCTTCGGAGAGCAACTCTTCGGCGCGCGATTCGTCGCGCTCCACAGAGGTGCTCCACCCATTGACGAGAGTGTGGACCAAGGCCACCGCCAGGCCAATTTGTGCATCGACGGATCGTGGGTCGAGCGCCGTCGCCTGCTCGAAAGTCTGTTGAGCCTCCCGATAATTCGCGCTCGAGGCCGACCGATAAAGCTGCGCCCAACCGCGCATGACGAGATCGCGAGCATCAGGATCGACTTCTCTTTCTTGCTCGATACGGCGGCCGACATCCCGCACCAGTTCAAGGTTAAGGGACCGCGCAAGACGGCCGGTGATCTCGCTTTGGGCTTCAGCCAGGTTCCGCCGGTCCGTCTCGAACCGGTCTGCCCAAACATGCGAGCCGCTTTCGGCATCGATGAGCTGCACGTTGACTTGGACCTGGTCGCCGGACCGGCGTGCGCTGCCTTCGATGACATAACGGACACCGAGTTCGCGGCCGATCTGCTTTACGTCGGTGGGTTTGCCCTTATAGGTGAAGGCAGTATTGCGGGCGATCACAAAGCTGCCGGAAATTGGCGACAGATCCGTCGTCAGATCATCAGTGATACCGTCGGCGAAGTATTCCTGGTCCGGGTCCCTCGACAGGTTCTCAAAGGGCAGTACTACAAACGACAGGCGCGGTGCTGGGTGATTGGCCGCGGTTGTTGCGACCTGCCCGGCCGGCTGCGGGACTGCCGGAGTTGGCGGAGCTCCTTTTGGCCAGACCCACCAGGCCACCAGTAGGACGCACAGCATCGCAAGCGCAGCCGCTGCGATGATGAGGCGCCGCAGGCTTCTGGTGCGGCCCAACCGCGCCGCCGCCGCAACCAGCGGTGTCGATGCAATTGCATCGACGCTCATTGCGAATGCGCGCACCGGCCGCGCGATGTTCTTGACGCTCTGCTCTCCTCTGTCCTCGAAACGGGTAGGCAGCTTGTCCCTGATCTGGTCTCGTACCACTCGCGAGATACAGATCCCGCCGGGCTCGGCCAGCGCCTCCAACCGTGCCGCAACATTGACGCCATCGCCGAAAATGTCGTCCTCCTCGACGATCACGTCGCCGAGATTGACGCCAATACGAAACCTGATGCGTTGGTCGTCGGGCACCCCGGGCTCACGGTCGACCATCCCCCGCTGCACTTCTACCGCACAGCGAACCGCGTCGACCACGCTCGCGAACCCGGCCAAGAAGCCGTCGCCGGTGTTCTTCACAATCCGGCCACGGTGCTCACCTATCTTCGGATCAACCAGTTCGCGCAAATGCGCGTGAAGGCGCTCGTGGGTCCCCTCCTCGTCGGCACCCATCAGCCGCGAGTAGCCTGCGACATCGGCGGCGAGGATAGCGGCGAGACGGCGAGTGGCGAGCATTGCTCACCCGAGGCGATCAGTTCTTTAAAGGAGTTTACCCTAAAATTGCCTAAGGCCCAGTCTTATACGTGAACCGAGCCCCGGGAATCTGCCGGCTTTTGGGTCACGAAGCGGTCGAAGTTCTCAAGGTGCGGTAAGGACCCGGTTGGGGTCGAACCTACCCGTTCCGGGGCGAGGGCGGGAAGGTCTGGAATCGGCGCAACCCCGTTATCCCGATGCGTCTCGGCGAAGGACCGCTCACCACGTGCGCCGTGACAAGGCGGCGCTTTCCAGTGGGTGCAAGGCCCACCCGGCGATTCGCTCCAGCCGGAAGCAACCGGAGCAGGCATGGAGGAGACGAAATGTCTGAAGCCTTCGGATAG
>Ga0306922_10000796_pt1 | contig 27092 bp, 23 predicted proteins | sample sta12Cox44000082_FD_203758 | JGI IMG/M metagenome (GOLD analysis project Ga0306922, IMG submission 203758) | Lab enrichment of tropical soil microbial communities from Luquillo Experimental Forest, Puerto Rico - statoxic.12C.oxic.44.000.082 (v2)... | ecosystem: Environmental > Terrestrial >... | reverse complement strand
GGGACGACGGCCGTCCGGACACGGTTACGGCATTCGAACGGGTCGGCAAGGCCTATCTTGCCTTTGCGCGCGAGGAGCCCGCCTTCTATTCGGCGATGTTCGAATCCGGGCTTTCCGTCGATGTCAATGCGAACCTGCAGGCAGCCGCGGAACGCGCTTTTGCCGTGATCAGGGCCGCAGCCGAGCGGCTTGCGGCATTGGCGCCGCCCAATGTTCCGCGGCCGCCCGCGTTGATGATGGCATTGCACATCTGGTCGATGTCGCACGGCGTGGCCTCGCTGTTTGCGCGCGGCGATGCGGCACGCCGCAAGCTGCCGATGTCGGCGGAGGAATTGCTGGAAGCCGAGGTGCTGATTTATCTGCGCGGATTAGGCTTTCCGACGGACCGCAGGGCTTCCAACCCTGAATCGTCGGATCGAAAGTCCTCCGGTAAACCTTCCGGACCCTGGGGAACCGCAAAATAAATTCGCAGGCGGCGATGGCACCCGGCTTGACAAAAATTCGGGATGGTTTAGCTATGTAAATGTTATTTACATTCACAACGGCGCGCATTGCCGTGATGGAGAAGGCAAATGGCCTACACCGCAGATGTCAATCGATGGCGCGGCCCCGTTCAAGAGCCCTACCGCCCCCACATGTTCGATACGCCATGGCACCCCGGCTGGATTGTTTTCACCGTGCTGGGTTTCCTGATCTGGTGGCCAATCGGCCTTGCCCTTCTCTTTTTCACACTCGGGAGCAGAAAAATGGGTTGCTGGAGTCACGAGCGCTGGGCGAACAAGATGGAGCGGATGCAGTACAAGATGGAGCGGATGCGCAACCGCATGGAGCGCGGCGGTTTCCCGTTCGGGGCGCCCTCGAGCGGCAACCGCGCCTTCGATGAATACCGCATGGAGACGCTGCAGCGGCTCGAGGAGGAGCAGAAGGAATTTCGTGAATTCCTCGATCGGCTCCGCCACGCCAAGGACAAGGAAGAGTTCGACCTGTTCATGGCGCAGCATCGCACGCGGCCGAATCCCCCGTCCGACGGTCAGCCGCAGGCCTGAGAGGATTAGCCTCAGGCGTAGTGCCCCAACGGTCCTGACGGCGATAGAACCGCCCGTTTGCGAAAGCAGACGGGCGGTTTGATTCCGGCCCCAAAAAAGGTCCATTGGTCTACCCCGAGGGCTATCAGCGGGGGCTCACCCAAAATCTCCTTTGGTAACCGGGTGTTAACCACGATTGGCGTCTGGTTAGAGGCGTAAGGACGCGCGGAATAGCCCTCGTTTTGACACGTTGGCAGGGGATGCAGGCCTCGGCTTCCGGACGGGCCTCCCATGTGACACATCACGGCCTACGCGCTGGCACTTACCGCCGCGCATTTATCGCGGCTGTAGATTCGGCAGCCATTGCACCGGAAGCATTTGGCAGTCGAAAGGATTTGGGACACTTGCGTTGAGAGGACATCGCTTATGAATCCGGCCGACGTGGCGCAGTCCGCCTTGCCGCTCCCGAATGCCGACGTTTCGCTGATTGCCCTGTTCTGGCAGGCGCATTGGATTGTGAAGACGGTCATGCTCGGACTGCTCGCCTGCTCGGTGTGGGTATGGGCGATCGCGATCGACAAAATCCTGCTTTATTCGCGCACCAAGCGCGCCATGGATCGCTTCGAGCAGGCGTTCTGGTCGGGACAATCGATCGAAGAACTTTATCGCGCGCTTTCGGCCAAGCCGACGCAATCGATGGCGGCCTGCTTCGTCGCCGCGATGCGCGAGTGGAAGCGGTCGTTCGAAAGCCAGGCGCGCTCCTTCGCCGGCCTGCAGATGCGAATCGAAAAGGTCATGAACGTCTCGATCGCGCGCGAAATCGAGCGGCTGGAACGCCGGCTTCTGGTGCTCGCCACTGTCGGTTCGGCCGGCCCCTTTGTCGGCTTGTTCGGCACGGTCTGGGGCATCATGTCGAGCTTTCAGTCGATCGCTGCGTCGAAAAATACCTCGCTGGCGGTGGTGGCGCCCGGCATTGCGGAAGCGCTTTTCGCCACTGCAATCGGCCTTATCGCAGCCATTCCGGCAACAATCTTCTATAATAAATTCACTTCCGAGGTGAATCGGCAGGCGCAGCGCCTGGAAGGGTTCGCAGACGAGTTCTCGGCCATCCTGTCACGCCAGATCGACGAGCGTGCGTGAGGGCCGGGCTCAGGGTATGGGTGCCGAGGTGCGGGACGAACTTTGGAAACGTTAGAATTGGGCCACTAGTGTGAGCAGCAGAACATGGCGATGAACATGGCAGGCCCGCCGGACAGTGGACGGCGAGGCCGGCGGCGCGCCGTGATGGCGGAGATCAACGTCACGCCGATGGTGGACGTGATGCTGGTGCTCCTGATCATCTTCATGGTCTCGGCGCCGCTTTTGACCGTCGGCGTCCCGCTCGATCTGCCGCAGACCCAGGCCAAGAGCCTGGAGCAGGACAAGACACCCTTGCAGCTGTCGGTTGACACCAAGGGGCGGGTCTTCATCAACGATACCGAAGTTTCGATGAACGACTTGGTGCCGAAATTAAAGGCGATCACCGATGCGCGCGGCGGCCTGGACGAGCGTATATTCATGCGGGCGGACAAGAAGGCGGACTATGGCACGGTAGCGCGCGTGATGGGCAAACTGTCCGGCGCGGGGTTCAAGCGGCTGGCGCTGGTCACCGAAGTGGAGCAGGGGTCCTAAGGGGTGAAGGTCGACAAGACACTGGTCGCGTCTGTGGTCCTGCACGTCATCGTGATCGGGTGGGGGCTGGTGTCGTTCTCCTCCAGGGTATTCGAATCGAACCCGGAAGAATCCTTGCCCGTCGATATCATCTCCTCCGACCAACTCGCCCACGTGATGGCCGGCATGAAAACCGGCAAGAAGGAAAATCCGAAGCCGTTGGCTGAAAAGGTTGCCGAGGCCAAGCCCGTCGAGGATGCGGTTGGCAAGATCACCGAAAAGGCGCCGGTCGTCACCGACACCACGCCGCCGCCCCAACCGAAGCCCGTGGAAAAGCCGGTCGAGAAAAAACCCGATCCGCCGAAGCCGGTCACTGAGGCCAAGCCAAAGGAAGAGCCGAAGGTGGTCGAGAAAAAGCCGGAGCCGCCTCAAGTCGATCCGATCGCGGAAGCCCTCAAGAAGGAAGAGAAGAAGCCGCCGAAGCCGCCAGTGCAGGCCACCGCGCCGCCGCAGCCGCAACAGAAGCCAAAGGATCGCACCTTCGACCAGTCGAAGATCGCAGCCCTGCTCGACAAGCGCGATCCGTCGCACCAGGCCACGACCGGTGAAACGCTCAATTCCAATGCGGCGCTCGGTCTGGCCAAGGGCAGGGCCGCGGACAATTCGGCCACCTGGGGCTCGATGTTCAAGGCGCAAGTCGAGCGCTGCTGGAAGAAGCCCTATGGCGGCATCGAGAGCCAGAATCCCGAGGCCGCTTTCACGATCCGGCTCAAGCGTGATGGCACGCTTGAAGGCATGCCGGTGCCGGAAGGCACGCCGGGGACGCCTTATCTGCGCGTCTACCAGGAGAGCGCCTTGCGCGCGATCATCGAGTGCCAGCCGTACAACCTGCCGGCGGCGTTTTTCGATGAGTGGAAATATTTCACGCCGGTGTTCACCGAACGAAAGATCTGAAAACCCCTTGCTCCCGGCGATTCATGTAATGGAATGAAGCCCCCGCCAATGATCGACAAAAATTCATCGCGCCAGATGTCACTCCGATTGAGCCGCCGAAACCTCCTTTCCGGGATGGCTTCGCTTGGCATGCTCGCAAGCGTTCCCACTCGGCACGCTTTCGCGCAGAAACGTATTCCGATTCCCGAAGGCGAGTTCGTGCCGTTGCCGATCGCGATTCCCAATTTCACGCCGGGCACGCCGTCCGATGGCGAGGTCGGCGTCGGCGTGACCCAGGTCATCACCGCCAACCTCAAGCGCAGCGGACTGTTCGCGCCGATCGATCAGGCCGCCTATATCGAAAAGACCGTCAATATCGACGCAGCACCGCAATTTGCGAATTGGCGAACCATAGCCGCGCAAGCGCTGGTGACCGGCCGCATGACCCGTCAGGCCGACGGACGGTTGAAGGCCGAATTCCGCCTGTGGGATGTTGCCACCGGCCAGCAACTGATCGGCCAGCAATATTTCACCTCGCCCGAATACTGGCGGCGGATCGCGCACATCATCTCCGACCAGATCTACGAGCGGCTGACCGGCGAGAAGGGCTATTTCGATACCCGCGTGGTGTTCGTCGACGAGACCGGCGCCAAGGAGCGCCGCGTCAAGCGGCTCGCGCTGATGGATCAGGACGGCGCCAACGTGCGTTATCTGACGCGCGGTAGCGATCTGGTTCTCACCCCGCGCTTTTCGCCATCGACCCAGGAAATCACCTACATGGAATTCGGCCAGGGCGATCCGCGGGTTTATCTGCTCAACATCGAGACCGGCCAGCGCGAGATCGTCGGCAATTTTCCCGGCATGACGTTCTCGCCGCGTTTTTCGCCTGATGGCCAGCGGGTGATCATGAGCCTGCAACAGGGCGGCAATTCCAACCTGTTCGTGATGGATCTGCGATCGAAATCGACCACGCGTCTGACCGATACGCCGGCGATCGACACCGCGCCGTCCTATTCGCCCGATGGAAGCCGCATCTGCTTCGAATCCGATCGCGGCGGAAAGCCGCAGATCTATGTGATGCCGGCCACCGGCGGGCCCGCTCAACGCATCTCCTTCGACCAGACCACCAACGGTACCTACTCGACGCCGGTATGGTCGCCGCGCGGCGACTACATTGCCTTCACCAAGCAGGGCGGCGGCCAATTCTCGATCGGCATCATGAAGCCCGATGGCTCAGGCGAACGGATTCTCACCTCCGGCTTCCATAACGAAGGACCGACCTTCGCTCCGAACGGACGCGTCGTGATGTTCTTCCGTGATCCCGGTGGCAACGGCGGCCCGTCGCTCTACACGGTGGACATTTCCGGACGCTTCGAGCAACGGGTCCCAACACCCGGATTCGCCTCCGATCCGGCGTGGTCGCCGCTGCTTTCGTAAGATTTGCATCGCATTTTCCGGATGCCTCCGTCAGGCAGGGCGGCAAACCTTGCCTAGCTTGCTGATTTGGCAGGCAGATTCTCGTTTTTCTGGGTCAGCGAAAACGCCCCGGTAACGATGTTCCCTCAGAAAGACTTCATCAGCGCTGGGTAAGACTTCGCCGGCAAAGGACGCGCGCGCACACGATGCAGTTGGCGAAGCACCCAACAGAGTCCGATCAGAAAATGTCGCCGGCGATCAACGCGGCGCTGGTGGATTCGTTGTTCATGAATCCGGCGCCGATGGTTTTCGGTGCGTTCGGGCCTGCGATCGCCGGTTCCGTCATTGCGACCGTCACAGGCGATGTTCTGAGCTGGCTGTGCGTGCCGCTGTTCATCGTGGTCGGCGTCGCGCGCGCGCTGCAGATGTACCGCTACAAGAAGCGCAATTCTCCGCTTACCACAAGCGAAGCGGCGATCTGGGAAGAGCGCTACAAGCTCGGCGCCTTCGCCTACGGCATCGTTCTCGGTCTGTGGGTCTGCGTAGTTCTGTTGCGCACCTCGGATTCGGCCGCGCACATGCTCTGCATCACCACCGTCGTGGCCTACACCTCCGCGGGCGTGGGCCGAACCTTCGGCCGGCCGCGGATTTTTCATGTCATGCTCGTGCTGGCCTGCGGGCCGCTGATCGCGACGCTGATGTTCGTCGGCGGGGTCTACCATTTCGCGCTGGCCCTTTTGAGCCTGGTCTTTTTCGTCGCGATCCAGAGCATCACCACCAGCCTTCAGCGCATCTACCTCAATGCGTGGATGGCGCGGGAACGCGAAGCGGCGCTTGCCGGCCAGTTCGATACTGCGCTCAACAACATGCCGCACGGACTATGCATGTTCACCGCCGACGGGCGCCTTGCGGTGATGAATCACCGCTTCAGCTCGATGATGAAGCTGCCTGACGATCTCGTGCATAGCGGCGCAAGCGCATCCGATATCGTCGATGCCTGTATCGAGGCAGGATCCGTATCGCAAGCGAGCGGAAATATCATCCTCGCCGAAATCGAGGATTCGCAAGCCAAGGACATCATCACCACCGATCCCGGCGTGGCTCCCGGCCGCTCGCTGTCGTGGACTTTTCAGCCGATGGCCGGTGGCGGCGCGGTCGTGCTGCTCGAGGACATCACCGAACGGCGCAATGCCGAAGCCAGGATCACGCATCTGGCGCGTTTCGACGAGCTGACGGGCCTTCCCAACCGCGTCAATTTCCGCGACGAAATCGAGCATCTTCTGGCCGCCCCGCACAACGCCTCGCAGCTGTCGGCGCTGTTGTTCATCGATCTCGACCAGTTCAAGCAGGTCAACGACACGCTGGGTCATCCCTGCGGCGACCAGCTCCTGTGCGCGGTCGCCGAGCGACTGCGCACCATGTTGCGCCCGGAGGATTTCGTGGCGCGGTTCGGCGGCGACGAGTTCGTGGTGTTTCAGCAGAACATCAGATCGCCGGACGAGGCTGCGAGCCTTGCCCGCCGCATCGTCGATCAGCTGAGCGAGCGATACAAGATCGACAATCACCTGGTCGAGATCGGCGCCAGCGTCGGCATCGCGATGACCGAGCCGAAGGGGGTGAGCGCCGATACGCTGATGAAGAACGCCGACATGGCGCTCTATCGTGCGAAGGCCGACGGCCGTGGCACTTTCTGTTTCTTCCGCGACGAGATGGCGCAAACCGTCGAGGCGCGACGCATCCTTGAGCTCGATCTGCGCAAGGCGCTGGCAAACGAGGAATTCGAGTTGTTCTTTCAGCCGCTCGTCAACCTCAAATCGGGACGGATATCGACCTGCGAAGCGCTCTTGCGCTGGAATCACCCCGTGCGCGGCACGGTTTCGCCGATCGACATCATTCCGGTCGCCGAGGACATGGGGATGATCGTCGACCTCGGTCGCTGGATCCTGCGCCGGGCGTGCATGGAATGTATGCAGTGGCCGGAAGGCGTCAGTGTCGCGGTCAATTTCTCGCCGCAGCAATTCCACCAGCGCGACGTATTGAGCGAGGTGCGCTACGCGCTCGACGTTTCCGGATTGCCCGCCAGGCGACTCGAAATCGAGATCACCGAATCGACGCTGTTGCGCAACACGCAAACGACGCACGACGTGCTTGCGCAGCTGCGCGAGCTTGGCGTGCGCATTTCGCTCGACGACTTCGGCACCGGCTATTCGAGCCTCAGCTATCTGCATAATTTCCCGCTGCAGAAGGTAAAAATCGATCGCTCGTTCCTGGAAGGAATCGACAGCGATCGTCCGCTGCGGCTGTTGCGCGGCGTGGCGCGGCTCAGCGCAGATCTTGGCATGTCAGTGGTGGTCGAAGGCATCGAGACCAATGAGCAGTTGGAGCTGATCAACGCCGATGGCACCGTCACCGAAGCGCAGGGTTATCTGTTCAGCCGCCCCGTTCCCGCCATGCGAGTGCGCCAGCTCCTGAACGCGTCGCACGGTCGCCGGACCGACGAGGATCAGCCGGGACCGAGCCGATCCATCGCCTGAAAAAATTCAGGCTGAGCGGCGCTGTTTTTGCTCGCGTGCCGATTTATTCCCCGCCCAAAAAGCAAATCTTGTTTACTTGCTGCGGTTAACCCTAACGCCTCGATTGTTTTGCAGTTGCGGTAGGAAACCATTAACCTTCAGATTGTGGTGGACTTGAGTTGGGTGCGTAGGGGGGCAAGTGAGTTCGATTCCCGAGTTAAGAAATCGGCCCCCAGAGCGCAAAATCGAGCTACTTGATCAAGTCGATTATCGCCTGGCGGTAACCGAGGAGGAAAAGGACGAGATCTATCGACTTCGTTATCGCGCCTATTTCAATGAGGGCGCGATCGAACCCAATCGCGAGCGCAAAATCACCGACCGTTTCGACGACCTACCGAATTCCTGGATTTTCGGCGTCTATTTTGACGGCATGCTTTCAAGTTCACTGCGGATCAGCATCGCCTCGCCGGAATGGCCCGATACCCCGTCGATGAGCGTCTTCCCCGAAGTCCTGGGTCCGGAGCTTGCGAAGGGAAAGGTCATGGTTGACCCGACGCGCTTCGTCGCCGATCCGGCACGGGCGCGGCGCATTCCGGAATTGCCCTATATGACGCTGCGGCTTGCCTATGTGGCCTGCGAATTTTTCCGCGCCGACATGGGCCTCGCCTCGGTTCGGGCCGAACATCAGGCGTTCTACAAACGCATCTTCCTGCATACGATCTCGCCGGCGCGCGCTTACCCGAGCCTGACCAAGCCGATCTGTCTGATGGCGATCGACTTCCCCGGCATGCGCGAGAAGGTATTCGCCCGCTACCCGTTCCTGCGTTCGAGCTATTTCGAGCGCCGCATGCTGTTCGAGCGCGACAGCGACCGCCTGTCGCCTGTAGTCAACCTGCCCGCGTTCCCGTTCGAGCGCAATTCCGTCAAACCCGTTTCGAACGAAGAGACACGAGCAACCTCTCCGTCGGCCGGGGCTGGCTAGTGGAGTGGGTTTGACCTTCGCTACCCACTGGTGCCCACTTTCCGAAGTTCGTGTCCCCGTGCAGCGCCCAACTTTCACGACCTTGGGAAAGTCATGGGCACCAGCAAAATGATGATCCGGTGCGCTTTCCGATTTGAAGTTCCTGGATGGAGGTACGTCGCTTGCATCGCAGGAACTTCAAATCGGCGGCGCTGGCCGCCAGTTCGCAAGCGAATGTCAGATCCCAAACTCCACTAGATATTTGCTAGTGTCCTTTGATTCTAACATTCGCAAAATTATCCGCTGCGATGGGATGCGAATGTTAGAATCGGACCACTAGTTTCAGCGCTTTCCTCGATTTGCCTGTTCCGGCGGCCGCGCCGATCCCTGCTCGGTCATCTTGATGGTCGAAACCGGCCACTTGCCTTCGTGGCCTTTGATCGCGATGCGCAGCCCGTGGAATTCGTCGAGCCAGACGTTCTCGACGGTTCCCGCCTTGCCGTCGGTAAGAGCGACGGCTTTGCCGACTAGCTCGGTTTCTGCTTTTTCGAATTCGGCAAGAATGGTCGCTGCTCGCGCTTTGGCCCGTGGCATTCGTTCACTCGGTCGTTTCAGGAAGGTCACCCGCTTCGCATGCGAGCGTGTGCAAATCAGGTCGGCAGCGCGGCAGAAGATTGACGCCACCAATGCGTGTGCGTGAGGTGCCGCACCCACCGATTCTCGCAAGGTTCGGTCCGCAGTTGTCGGGATGGAGATGTTCCGAGCGGTTTGGTGCGCAGTCATATCCCTTTCTGCAACCACCTGAAGTCTATGGCAAAATCGGAAGGCCTCGGCGGCGTGCCAAAAGCCTTGGAAACCGTGGATATGATTACCGTCTCGGGCTTGCCTTCACCCTCGTGCCACATTTACAACCCATTAACTATCGCGGTTGCTTTTCCGCCGACCGGGGGCATTTGATCGGGTTTGGCAACATCCCATCAAGGTTGACCAAACGTTCGCTTAACCATCGCCCTGTAGACCGGATAGCAGTCGAAAACGCGAGCGTGGAGGCTCCCACGATGAAAAATCATATGCGTATCCTCCAGGGATTGAAGCTGGCCGCGGTGCTCGCGGTGGCGCTGTCGATGGGCGCCTGCGCGAAGAACCCGCTTGCCGATGGTGCGATGGCCAGCGCCGCCACGCCGGGCAGCCAGCAGGATTTCGTGGTCAATGTTGGCGACCGCGTATTTTTCGAGAGTGACCAGACCGAATTGTCGCCGCAGGCGATTGCGACGCTCGAGAGGCAGGCGCAGTGGCTGCAGACCTACAACCGCTACAGCTTCACCATCGAAGGCCACGCCGACGAACGGGGAACGCGCGAATACAACATCGCGCTCGGCGCGCGGCGCGCCCAATCGGTCCGCGCCTTCCTGGCCTCGCGCGGCATCGATCCCCAGCGGATGCGCACGATCTCCTACGGCAAGGAGCGCCCTGTCGCGGTCTGCAACGACATCTCCTGCTGGTCGCAGAACCGTCGCGCGGTCACGGTGCTGAACGCGAGTTCATAGGCGCGCGTCCTTTTTTGACGGTCCTTGTTGCCGGCGCCCCTTTCGGCGCCGGTTTTGTTTGATGTTGGGCCGGTTTGCCGACATCGGGGCATTGCCTTTTGCGCATTTGTCTCAGTCACATTTTTGGCGTAGTCCGTGTCTCAAAAGTGAGACGCCTCGAACTCACGTCGATTCCGTACGTCAGGCCAGAATGTCGTCCAGATTCCATAAAGTTACGCGCGCCGCCGCCTTGTCCGCGATGCTCGCTCTGTGCTCGCAGGCATTGGCGCAATCCGACGATGTTGATCCGGAGGTCCGGATCCAGCAGCTCGAAAATCAGATCCGGCAATTGACCGGGCAGAACGAGGAACTGCAGTTCCGAAACCGGCAGCTGGAAGAGCGTCTGCGGACGCTGCAGGGCGCCCAAGTGGCGCCCGCGGGCCAGTCCGCCCCGCTTCAACCCAACGTGGCCGCCTTGCCCCCTGCACAGCCTGGTCCCTCGGTCCGGCCGCCACAGCCGCAAGGTAGCTTTGAGCCGCAGATCGCCGCTCCGGCGCCGATCGTTCAGGAGCCGGCGGCGGCGCCCGTCGGCCGCCGCCGCGGCGATGCCTTCGATCCCAGCCAGAATCCGAACGCCCCCGGCGCGCCGCGTGCGCTTGGCGGGGGGCAGCTCCCGGTGGCGGCCGAGCCGCCGATCGGTGCGCCCGGCGGACGCGTCCCTGGCGAGCCGCTCGACCTCGCCAATACCGGTGCAGCAGCAGGCAATCCCGCCGGCGCTCTGCCGCCGCAGCGCAACGCCAATGCGACCGGGGCGCTCACCACTTCGCCGCCCTCGGCGACGCCGCGGGACGAGTTCGACCTCGGCGTCGGCTACATGCAACGCAAGGACTATGCGCTTGCAGAGGAAACCATGCGCAACTTCGTCAAGCGATATCCGAGCGATCCCCTGATTGCGGAGGCGCAATTCTGGCTTGGCGAAAGTTTCTTCCAGCGCCAGCTCTATCGTGACGCGGCCGAATCTTTCCTCGGCGTGACCACCAAGTTCGATCGCTCGGCAAAAGCCCCGGACGCCCTGCTGCGGCTCGGCCAGTCGCTCGCCGCGTTGAAGGAGAAGGAAGCCGCCTGCGCCGCCTTTGGCGAAGTGGGCCGGAAATATCCTCGCGCTTCCTCAAGCATCAAACAGGCCGTCGACCGCGAGCAGAAGCGGGAGCGGTGTTAAGGCGTCGGCTCGCCGCAGCATAATCGGTTCGCCACACTATAGGGCGTGTGGCTTGATATCTCACACATGCGCCCGGACGGACGACGCATTGATCGTCGAGAGGCGGCGCATTTCTTCGGATTCGAACAGATCGGGCTTCTCGAGATAGGCCCGCGCCATCGGCAATGCGTCGAGGCCCCAGAACAATTCGCCTCCGATCTTGAGCGTCGGAACCCCGAAAAGGCCAGCCTCGATCGCATCCTCCGTGTTGGCCCGCAGTTTGGCTTTCTCCGCCGATGCCTCAACCAGCGAAGCCGCTGCCGCTGGCTCGATCCCGAGTGCCGAGCAGGTCGTTAGCCAGCCTTGCTCGGTCGAGGGATCGAGTCCGTCCCGCCAGATGCGATCCATGACGATGCGGACGGCGGAAGGCGTTGCTCCCAGCGCGACCAGCAGACGCAGCGGTTTGAGTGGATTGAATGGGTGGTGCGTCGGAAACCGAAAAACGATTCCGCGCCGCTGCGCCTCGAAGGTGCATAATCTGTACGTGTGGAGACGCTTCGACGGGATCTCCGCGGGGCCGAGATGTTTCCAGCGCTCCAACAGGGCGGCAAACAGGACCGGCCGGTATGCGATTTGTACCCTCTTCGCCAGCCCTTCTATCTCGCCAAGCGCGAGATAGGAAAAGGGCGAGATCACGTCGAAGTACCAGATGGCTTCCGTCGACGCAGCGTTTGGATGGGACGAATTCATTCGGGCTTTCTCCGGCAATCCTGTCTTGGGGGCGAGGCCTATCAAGACCAAGGCGGCGTATGGCCTCGCGAACATTCCGCGCGCATAATAGCCCGCATCATGCCTGACGACGACAATTCCCCGATTTCCGCGCAAAATGCCAAAGGCCTGTTCGCGGACTTCAAAGGTACCCCGGCGATCGTCCTGGCTGTTTCCGGCGGCCCGGATTCGCTTGCACTGATGTGGCTCGCCGCCCGCTGGCGCCACGCCTTGTCCCAAGGGCCGCGCCTTCTTGCCGTCACGGTCGATCACGGCTTGCGCGCGGAAGCGGCGGCCGAGGCACGCGCGGTCAAGCATCTGGCGCGTTCGCTCGGTCTATCTCATCGCACCATGCGCTGGAGCGGTGCGAAGCCGAAATCCGGCTTGCCAGCCGCGGCGCGCAGCGCGCGTTACCGCCTGCTGGCAAAAGCTGCGCGCGAGAGCGGCGCCACGCATATCCTTACCGCGCATACGCGTGATGATCAGGCGGAAACGCTGCTGATGCGTCTTGTTCGCGGCAGCGGGATCGCCGGTCTTTCCGCCATGGCACGGGATAGTGAACGCGAGGGCGTGCGTTTGGCCCGCCCGCTTCTGGATGTTCCGAAATCGCGGCTCATCGCGACGCTCAAGAAGGCAAGGCTCAGCTTTGCCGACGATCCGACCAACCATGATACAAGCTTTACCCGGCCTCGTCTGCGCGCGTTGATGCCGGCGCTGGCCGCGGAGGGTGGTGATGCGCGCAACCTGGCGCGGTTGGCGTCGCGACTGGCAAGGGCCAATGCGGCGATCGAACTCCTTGTCGACGGCGCCGAGCGGTATCTCACGCTCAGGGACCGAATGACAACACCCCCAAGCGGCGCTGATGTCGTTGTCGCCAAAAGCTTCGATGCCAAGGCCTTCGCAGCGATGACCGATGAAATCCGGCTTCGCATGTTGCTGCGCGCCATCAACCGGTTTGGTCATGAGGGACCGGCGGAACTCGGCAAGGTCGAAGTTCTGTTGTCGGCTCTGGACGAAGCGATGGCCGAAAGCAGTGCCAAGCGACGCCCTCGGTTGAAGCAGACCTTGGCCGGTGCGCTGATCAGCCTCGCCGACGATCGCATCAGCGTCGCGCCGGCGCCGCCGCGCCGCCGTCGATCCGGTTGAAGCAGGCTTCATCCAGCCCAAAGCTGTGTTTTTCGGGCCTTAACCACCCCAGAAAGACACCGATTTGGGCGTCATGATTTGAACCGGAATGGCGGTAAGATAGGCTAAATAGTCCTATGTGGTTCCCTTGGCAGCGACCGCCCCTGCACCTAAATTGTAGCGCAGTCGCCTCAAGGTTTCCCCGGCGCCTGCTATCCAAGGAATAAGGCCGCGATCCGCGCGACCACGAAGGAAGATCGATGAACGCCAATCTGCGCAATTTCGCCCTCTGGGTCATCATTGTTCTGCTGCTGTTGGCCTTGTTCACGCTCTTCCAGAACCCTGGTCAGCGCGCCTCATCCCAGGACATCACGTTCTCGCAGCTGTTGACCGAGGTCGATCAGGGTCACGTGCGCGACGTCGTCATCCAGGGTCCGGAGATTCACGGCACTTTCACCAACGGTTCGAGCTTCCAGACGTATGCGCCGAACGACCCGACGCTGGTCTCGCGCCTCTACAACGGCAAGGTCTCGATCACCGCGAAGCCGCCCGGCGACAACGTGCCGTGGTTCGTGTCGCTCCTGGTCTCGTGGCTGCCGTTCATCGCCCTTATCGGAGTGTGGATCTTCCTGTCGCGCCAGATGCAAGGCGGCGCCGGCAAGGCGATGGGCTTTGGCAAGTCGCGCGCCAAGATGCTGACCGAGGCGCATGGCCGCGTGACCTTCGAGGACGTCGCCGGCGTCGACGAGGCCAAGCAGGATCTGCAGGAGATCGTCGAATTTTTGCGCGACCCCGGAAAGTACCAGCGGCTCGGCGGACGGATTCCGCGCGGCGTGCTGCTGGTCGGTCCTCCCGGAACCGGCAAGACGCTGATCGCGCGTGCGGTTGCGGGCGAAGCCAACGTTCCCTTTTTCACGATCTCGGGCTCGGACTTCGTCGAGATGTTTGTCGGCGTCGGCGCCTCGCGTGTCCGCGACATGTTCGAGCAGGCCAAGAAGAACGCGCCCTGCATCATCTTCATCGACGAAATCGATGCGGTGGGCCGGCATCGCGGCGCCGGACTTGGCGGCGGCAACGACGAACGCGAGCAGACGCTCAACCAGTTGCTGGTCGAGATGGACGGCTTTGAGGCCAATGAAGGCGTGATCCTGATCGCCGCGACCAACCGGCCCGACGTGCTCGACCCGGCGCTGTTGCGTCCCGGCCGTTTCGATCGCCAGGTCGTGGTGCCGAACCCGGACGTGGTGGGCCGCGAACAGATCCTGAAGGTCCACGTTCGCAAGGTGCCGCTGGCGCCCGATATCAACCTCAAGACCATCGCGCGCGGCACGCCGGGATTTTCCGGCGCCGACCTGATGAACCTTGTCAACGAGGCAGCCCTGACCGCGGCACGGCGCAACAAGCGCATGGTGACGCAGGCCGAGTTCGAGGAGGCCAAGGACAAGGTCATGATGGGCGCCGAGCGCAAGTCGCTGGTGATGACCGAAGAAGAGAAACTCTTGACTGCCTATCACGAGGGCGGCCACGCCATCGTCGGCCTCAACGTGATCGCGACCGATCCGATCCACAAGGCGACCATCATTCCGCGCGGCCGCGCGCTTGGCATGGTGATGCAGCTGCCCGAGCGCGACAAGCTTTCGATGTCGCTCGAGCAGATGACCTCGCGCCTCGCCATCATGATGGGCGGGCGCGTCGCCGAAGAGCTGGTGTTCGGCCGCGAGAAGGTCACCTCGGGCGCGGCCTCCGACATCGAGCAGGCGACGCGGCTGGCGCGCATGATGGTGACGCGCTGGGGTCTCTCCGAAGAGCTCGGCACCGTTTCCTACGGCGAGAACCAGGACGAGGTATTTCTCGGCATGTCGGTGTCGCGCACGCAGAATGCGTCGGAAGCGACCGTGCAGAAGATCGACAGCGAGATCCGCCGCCTGGTCGAGGAGGGCTACAAGCACGCCACCAGGATCCTCACCGAGAAACGCGCCGACCTCGAGACTTTGGCAAAAGGCCTGCTCGAATACGAAACCCTGACCGGCGACGAAATTCAGGAGCTGCTCAAGGGCAAGAAGCCGAACCGCGAGTCGGTGCTGGAGCCGACCGCGCCGCGAACCTCGGCGGTGCCGCCGGCCGGCAAGCCGCGCCCGCGCCCCGATCCGGATGCCGGCCTGGAGCCGCAGCCGCAGGCTTAACCGCCTTTCGGAAATCGATGGCTGGTTATTCCGGCAAGTCAGTTGTGCAGAAGCTCGGCATCAAGCCGGGCTTTTGTATTTTGGTCGACGGCGCGCCTTCTGCATACGGCAAGCTTGTCGGCCCGCTGCCGGCCGGCGTGAAGATCACGACCAGGCCGAAGCCGCTTCCCCACATGGTGCATGTGTTCGCCACCCAAGCGGCAGGGCTCGCCGGCAAACTGCGCAGCTGCCGCGAGGCCGTGGCGCCCGATGCTACGATCTGGGTGTCGTGGCCGACAAAATCGTCAGGTCTCGCGACTGACCTGACGGACGTGGTGGTGCGCGATACAGCGCTTGCTCTTGGCCTTGTCGATATCAAGGTTTGTGCAATCGACAAGGTCTGGTCCGGACTGAAATTCGTAATTCGGAAAGACAATCGATAGCCGAGCCTACTGGGGAGGCGCGTTCAGACTCGCCCCCTCGGTGCGCCGCGTAATGACAGCTCCCATTGTGCGCATCTACCTTTTGGCGCGGGACTTGCTCGAAAAAATCTGCCAGTCTCAGTCACGAGCCCCGTGTCCGGGAGAAGCCTATGTCAGGTCACGCAAACGCCTCGCCCGTCATTGCCGTTCCCGGCGCCGACCCAAAGCTCTACAACCACGATCTGGCGCCGGTGGCGCCGGCGGGACGAACCTGGGGCGTCTTCAGCATCTTCGCGATGTGGATGTCGGATGTGCACTCGGTCGGCGGTTATACATTCGCGGCCAGCCTGTTCTTTCTTGGGTTGACGGGATGGGAAGTGCTGCTGGCGATGGTGGTCGGCATCATCGCCGTCTACTTCCTGATGAACCTGATCGGCGGCCCATCGCTGAAATACGGCACGCCATTTCCGGTCGTGGCGCGGATCTCGTTCGGCGTGATGGGCGCCAACCTGGCGGCGAGCCTGCGCGGCATCGTCGGCATCGTCTGGTACGGCGTGCAGACGTATTTCGCTTCAAAAGCGGTGCAGGTGCTGGTGCTGACATTTTATCCGGGAGCCGAAGCGTTGATGCATTCGAGCTTTCTCGGCCTGACGACGCTCGGATGGTTCTCCTTCCTGTTCATGTGGCTGTTTCAGCTTCTGATCTTTCTCAACGGCATGGAGACGATCCGCAGATTCATCGATTTCTGCGGACCTGTGGTTTACGTTGTGATGTTTGGGCTCGCGATATGGATTCTGGCGCAGACGGGGCTATCGAGCCTTTCGCTGCAATTGGGAACCCGCGGCGAAGGCTCGTCGATCGGTCAGATGGCGAACGCGTCGATGCTGATCGTGGCCTATTTCGCAGCGCTCCTGCTCAATTTTGGCGACTTCGCGCGCTTTGCAAAAAATGAAAGGGCGATGAGGCTCGGAAACTTCCTCGGGCTGCCGGTGAATTTCATCGTCTTTGCCGTCGTCACCGTCATCGTCACCGCCGGAACGGTGAAGGTATTCGGGGAAGCGATCATGGACCCCGTCGGCATCGTCGAGCGCATCGGCAATCCCTGGGTGGTGGCGCTCGGCGCCATCACTTTCATCGTTGCTACCATGGGCATCAACATCGTCGCCAACTTCGTTTCGCCGGCTTACGACATTTCCAACCTCTATCCGGAAAAAATCGATTTCCGCCTCGGCGGACTGATCACCTCGATCCTGTCGGTCCTGGTATGTCCGTGGATCTTCGTCTCGAGCCCGCAGGCAATCACGATCTTTGTCGGCGTCTTCGGCGCAGCATTGGGACCGATGTTCGGCATTATGGTTGCCGACTATTACCTGGTAAAGCGCCAGCACATCGTGCTCGAGGATCTCTACACCATGTCAAAGGACGGTTCGCTGTATTTCGAAAGCGGCTGGAACAGAAGGGCGCTGATCGCGCTCGCAATCGCAGGCTCGATCTCTATCGGGCTGTCGTTGCTCGGCGCCTATGGTGTCATCGTCAGTGTCGGAGATTGGGGATGGCTGATCGGCGCCACGCTCGGCGCGTTGTTGTACACAGCACTGATGCGCAGCCTCAAGGCGCCGTCGCTGTCGGGCTCGGGTGCTACTGCCTAGAAGTCGAACTTTTCTCGGCTGAAACGAAGCAGTTCGGCTTTGCGGGGAAAAATCCCGCGCAGGCGCTCCCAAACCTTAAGATTTCCTAAAGCCAGTCCAGCCTATTGCTAAAGCATGATCCGGAAAAGTGTGCAGCGGTTTTCCGAAAAGATCATGCGCAAACAACAAACTAAAGCGCGATGGCGATTCGACCTGAAGCCGTCGCGCTTCAGTTCGCTAACGCATACCGCGCGAAGGGGACTTGCATGGCGATGCCGACATCCGCCCTGACGATTGGCCTGGGGAAAAACGCGATTCCTCCGGCGCTGCTTGTCGTGTGCTTTGCGCTCAGCATCTTCAACGTGTCGATGCTGCAGACCGGGCTCATTTCACACTGGTGGATTTTCGACGAGAATGGACTTGGCATCCCGACCGATTTTGTCAACGTCTGGTCTGCGGGTCGCCTCGTGCTCGACGGGCATCCCGCGCTTGCCTATGACTGGGACATCCAGAAGCAGGTGCAACTCGCCGTCCTCGGGCAAAGCTACGACGGCAATTTCGCCTGGCATTATCCGCCGCCGTTTCTGTTCGTAGCGAGCGTGCTTGCGCATTTTCCCTACGGGGTAGCCTATTTCGGCTGGGCTGCGGTGAGTTTTGTGCCCTATCTCGCCGTCATGCGAGCGATCGTCGGCTGCAGCTTCGGCTTCTTGCTCGCGGCGGCATTTCCGGTGGTGCTCACCAATGCGCTCGTGGGCCAGAACGGGTTTCTCACCGCATCCTTGATCGGTGGCACGCTTTATCTGATGCCGACGAGGCCGGTGCTGTCGGGTATTTGCCTCGGGCTTTTGAGCTACAAGCCGCAATACGGACTGCTGTTCCCGCTCGTGTTGATCGCGGCCTCGCAGTGGAAGGTGTTTTTCACAGCCGGAAGCGTTGCGCTTGTGATTGCATGCTTGTCGTGGCTAGCCTTCGGCATCGAAAGCTGGCAGGCGTTCTTTCACTGGATGCCGATGTTCTCCCAGGCGTTCCTCACCGAGGGCCGCGCGCCGTGGGGCAAGATGCAAAGCATTTTCGCACTCGTCCGTTATTTCGGAGGCACCGAGCAACTCGCCTGGCTGTTCCAGTGGATCATGAGCGGAGCGGTCGCGATCGTGCTGGCGATAATGTGGCGCAGCCGGAAGCTCAGCTATCCCTTGAAGGCGGCCGGCCTCGCTGCAGGAGCGCTGCTGATCACGCCTTATCTCTTTCTCTATGACCTGATGGTGCTCGCGATCGCGGTGGCGTTTTTGGTCCGCGTCGGATTGGAAGAGGGGTTTGCGCGTCATGAACTGCCGGCGTTGGGTCTCGTCGTGGCGCCGTTGATGATCTATCCGTTGCTCGGCGCGCCGACCGGCTTTGGCGCAACGCTGGTCGTGACGGCCTTGATCGGATGGCGCCTGTGCGCGGGGTGGCGCGAAGCGCGCATGCAATCACCGGTAGCCGCAACTGTCCGATAGCGGCGAAGATTCATTTATTTACGATCTTGTCAGCAGGTCTGAATTGTTGTTCAGTTCTTGCTGCGATCGGCTCCGAATCGCCAAAAAATGAACGCTCGCCTCAAGGAGGCCATGGAGGGCCCGGGCGCGCAAGGGACGGAAAACGCGCCATGGTCTACCGGCGGACCCATCAAGTCGTCAAACGCCTCGCGGCGCGCCGCAGCGCTATCCTCAATGCCGCACGGAACGCAGCCGCCGAAGGCGGGATGGCCGCCGTGCAGATCGCTCCCGTTGCAGTACGCGCCAATGTCGCCGCCGGAACCGTCTATCGCTACTTTCCTTCCAAAGCCGACCTGATTTCCGAATTGATAGCGGAGGTCTCGCGCGACGAATTGGGTGCGATCCGGCGCGCCGCAGACTCGGCGCCGGGACCATCATCGGCTCTGGCCGCGGCGGTGACCACTGTCGCGGTGCACGTGCTGTCGCAGCGCAGGCTCGCCTGGGGCATCCTTGCGGAGCCGGTCGACGTCGACGTCACCGCCTCCAGGCTTGCGAGTCGTCGTGAAATCGCTGGCGAAATCGCAAGCCGGATCGAGGCGGCCGTGCGCGCCGGCCATCTGCCCGCGCAGGACACCCAACTCGCTGCGACCGCCTTGCTGGGCGCGCTGCACGAAGCTCTTGTCGGGCCGTTGGCGCCCGATCATCTGGACGATCCGGCGAAACTGCGCGACGCAGTTCAAACGGTGACGCTGCTTTCGCTGCGCGCCGTCGGCGTCATGGACGCGCGCGCGCGCGGCCTCGTGGTGCAGGCGGGACTCCCGGCAAAAGCATTGGTCGGCGCGTAACGCTCGACGGTATCGTGGGATTGCGGGCGGCGGGTTTCATGTCGCCCTCGTGAGTTGACATATTCCGCAGCCTTGATGGCTTAAAGGCTCTCGTTCAACCCCAACCTGCGGAGCCTCGTATGACGACGACATCCGGTTCGGCCAAATGGCAAGGCGGCATCAAGGACGGCAAGGGCGCGATATCTACCAAGAGCGGTGCGCTGAAGGATTATCCCTACGGCTTCGCCAGTCGCTTCGAGGGCAAGCCCGGCTCCAATCCAGAAGAACTGATCGGTGCGGCGCATGCGGCCTGCTTCACCATGGCGCTGTCCTTGATCCTCGGCGAGGCCAAGCTCACCGCCGAGCAGATGGAAACGAGGGCGGATGTCACGCTCGAAAAGGTCGGCGATGGTTTTTCCATCACCTCGGTGCATCTGACGCTGAATGCCAAAGTCCCCGGCGCGGACAACGCAAAACTTCAGGAACTCGCGGGCATGGCCAAGGCCGGATGTCCGGTGTCGAAGCTCTTCAACACCAAGATCACACTGGATGCGAAGCTGGTCTGACGGGAGGCCACTGGTCAGTGAGGACGCGGTGGTTCGAGATTCCGGGTTCAGCCCCGCGGGCTGCCCCGGAATGACGCCTCAAATATCCGCGTCGCTGTCCGGGCCGACGGAGGCGATGCGCAGCATGTTGGTGGTGCCGGGCGTGCCGAGCGGAACGCCGGCGACGATAATGACGCGTTGTCCGGCTTTCGCAAAACCGTCGCGGAAGGCAATGCTCCCGGCGCGGCTCACCATGTCGTCGAGATCCTTCGCATCTTCCGCGACCACGCAATGCACGCCCCAGACCGCGGAAAGCTTGCGCCCCGTCGAAAGGTTCGGCGTGATCGCCACCACGGGCGGCTTCGGACGCTCGCGCGCAACCCGCAATGCCGTCGATCCCGAACTGGTCCAGCAGATGATTGCCGAGAGGTCGAGCGTTTCGGCGATCACGCGCGCCGCGTCGGCAATCGCATCGCCAACCGTCGGTTCGGGTTCGACGCGCTGCGCGTTGACCACGCCGCGATAGGTCGGGTCGCGCTCGACCTCCTCGCCGATGCGGTTCATGGTCGAGACCGCCTCCACCGGATATTTGCCGGCAGCCGATTCGGCCGAAAGCATGATGGCGTCGGCGCCCTCATAGACGGCAGTCGCGACGTCGGACACTTCGGCGCGAGTCGGCACCGGCGCCTGGATCATCGATTCCAGCATTTGCGTGGCGATCACCACCGGTTTGCCGGCGCGGCGCGCCATTCTCGTCATCTGCTTCTGCAGGCTCGGCACCCGTTCCAGCGGCAGCTCGACGCCGAGATCGCCGCGCGCCACCATCAGCGCGTCCGAGGCCTCGATGATGTCCGCAAGCCGATCGATGGCCTGCGGCTTTTCGATCTTGGCCATGACGGCCGCGCGGCCGCGGATCATTTTCCTGGCCTCGACGACATCCTCGGCACGCTGCACGAAAGACAGCGCGATCCAGTCGACCCCGGTCACCAGCGCCGCCTCGAGATCGGCGCGGTCCTTCGGCGTCATCGCCGAGACGGGCAGGTCGGTGTCCGGCAGGCTGACCCCCTTGCGGTCCGACATGCGGCCGCCGATCACGACACGTGTGACCGCGCGGTCGGGAGAGGTTTCCTCGGCGATCAGCCGCACCTTGCCGTCGTCCAGCAGAAGCGCATGGCCGGGTTTCAGCGAAGCGAGAATTTCCGGATGCGGAAGCTGCACGCGCGTGTTGTCGCCGGGTGCCTTGTCGGAATCGAGCACGAAGCTCTGGCCGTTATGAAGCTGTGTCGAGCCGTCGGCGAACGATCCCAGACGCAGCTTCGGTCCCTGCAGATCGACGAGAATGCCGATCGGGCGGCCATAGCTGCTTTCGACATTGCGGATGGTCTTGACCAGTTCCCGCATCTTGTCGTGCGGGGTGTGGCTCATGTTGATGCGAAAGACATCGGCGCCGGCCTCGAACAGGCGGCGGATCATCGCACTGTCTGAAGAGGCCGGGCCCAGCGTTGCAAGAATCTTGATACGGCGCAGACGCCTCATGGTCTGGTCCCGGGTGCGGCTGGCGGCAGACCAGTCGCGCCCGGGGGCAATCCGCCCGGCGAATTGGACATGCCCGGAATGTTTCCGGCTCCGCCTGGTCCGAGTCCGCCGGGAATGCCGGGCACCCGCTGCGCCGGCTGTTCGTTGGAATCGGTGAGCTGCACGGTCCAGGCGCGCTGGTCGCCAGTGTCGACCTCGAAATAGCCGGTCCGGTCGAACCCGCGCGCCAGGCAATTATCGGCGCCCCTGATAGTGAATTCCTTGTCTCGCGAGCACATAAAGGCCTGTCCGGACCATTCTCCGCCACGGTCGTAGTCGAGGGCATAGATATAATAATACCGGGCGACCAAGGTGCCACGCAGCAGGGTTTCACAGCTTCGGGAGGACACGTTCCACCAGCCTTCCGTGGTCCACCCCTCGGCGTCCTTGTAGCCAAGCGCAATCCCGACCCGGCTCGAGGTGTTGTTGCACAGGCGGAAGTCGGCTGCGGCCGAGCCGTTCCAAAGACACATCGCGGCGAACAACGTGGCCGGCAATAATCCGGCGGCCCTGCGCCTGAACAATCCGGCGTGTCGAAACGATTCTTTTGCGGTCATTCCACGAGGCTATATCAAATTGTTGACGATTTCGCGTGAGCGCGGCTGCGTCGTCAACGGGCGAGGGGGCGTGCGGGCCATTAGGGCCCGATCCTGACCAATCGACGGCATCAGCAGCGCTGTTTGCGTCGCGATATGGAAAAATCTGTGACAGGCCCCCATCTAAAAGCGGTAATCTTTTATCTGGACGTGTCCGCCGGGCACTGGCGGAATGGCGCAAAAAACAGCGAAAACAGGTCATGACGATGGACGACAAAACCAGAACGGAACTCGAAGCCGCCGCCTTTCGGCGCCTCGTCGCGCATCTGCGCTCGCGCACCGATGTCCAGAACATCGATCTGATGAACCTTGCGGGCTTCTGCCGCAACTGCCTGTCCAACTGGCTGAAGGAAGAGGCCGATGCCAAGGGCGTTCCGATGACCAAGGACCAGAGCAGAGAGGCCATTTATGGAATGCCCTATGAGACCTGGAAGGCCACCCATCAGGGCACGGCCACTCCGGAGCAGCTCGCGGCGATGAAAAAGTCTCATCCGGGGCATTGATCTTCATTGATCCTGGGCCCATTGGGGCCCGCACCCGGCGCGGGAAGGCTTGTGTGCCTCTCGACGAGCCTCAATCCTTCGTCCGCGCAAGCCGGATTCACGACGTGAGTTCACCTAAAATGCGCGAACAGGAACCCTTTCTCCTGTGGGCGCGCTGTGGATGAGCGCGATGTCGCCTTGACGGAAAGCGCCTCACTCTTGAGGGTCATTTTCGAAATCGTGAGGACGCGGTGCGTGATGAAGCGTGCGGCGCTTCCTCCCTCCCAATCCCAACAATTCACTTCAGGAGTACCAGGATGGCCACCTCTGCTGCCGCCGTGAAGGAAGCGCCGGCGACGAAATTTGCGAAAGATCAGCTCAAGGCCATCATCGAACGCATCGAGCGGTTGGAGGAGGAAAAGAAGACGATCTCCGACGACATCCGCGACGTCTATGCGGAGGCCAAGGGCAACGGCTTCGACACCAAGGCGCTGCGCACTATCGTGCGCCTGCGCAAGCAGGATGCCAACGAGCGGGCCGAAGCCGAGACGATCCTGGAAACCTATATGCAGGCGCTCGGAATGCTGTGAGACGCAAGCCCCTGGGCGCTTGGCGCCCCAGCTTGGCGAACGCCTCTCGTCTGCTAGAATGGTTCTGCAAGGGAACCAAAGATGTCAGTCCCGGGACCAGAGCGTAGGCTCGCAGCGGTCCTCGCCGCCGACATGGTCGGCTATAGTCGGCTGATGGAGGCCGACGAGAGGGGAACGCTCGCGCGGCTCAAGACCCATCGGCTTGAGCTCATCGATCCAGCTATCACGAAGAATCACGGTCGCATCATCAAGACCACCGGCGATGGCATGCTGGTCGAGTTCCGCAGCGTCGTCGATGCGGTGATGTGCGCCACGGAAGTTCAACGTCGCATGGCGGGACGCAACACGGACGTCTCGCCGGCACGGTGGATCCAGTTTCGCATCGGCATCAATCTAGGCGACGTGATCGTTGAGGACGACGACATCTTCGGCGACGGTGTCAACGTCGCCGCGCGTCTCGAAATGCTTGCCGAACCGGGCGGCATCTGCGTCTCCGCCGCCGTGCGCGACCAGGTCGACCACCGGCTGGACGACGTGGTGTTCGAGGATCTCGGCGAAAAGACCGTGAAGAACATCTCCCGGCCGATCCACGTCTTTCGGGTGCGGTTGGAGCCGGACCTCATGGCCGCGCCGGAGGGCGCGCAGGATGCCGCGGCGGCGGCGAATGCGGTCGCCAAAAAACCCTCCATTGCCGTATTGCCACTCGTCAACATGAGCGGCGATCCGGAGCAGGAGTTTTTTGCGGACGGCCTCAGCGAGGACATCATTACGGAGCTGTCGCGTTTTCGCGATCTGCTCGTGATCTCGCGCAACTCGACCTTCGTGCACAAGGGCAAGGCGGTGAAGGTACAGGAGGTCGCGCGCGAATTCGGGGTCGACTATGTCCTCGAAGGCAGCGTGCGAAAGGCGGGCGATCGCGTCCGCGTCACGGTACAGCTGATCGACGCGGAGACCGATCGGCACATCTGGGCCGAACGCTACGACCGACAGCTCCAGGATATCTTCGCCATTCAGGACGAGATGACCCGCGCCATCGTTGCGACGCTTCCCGGGCGCGTGGAGGCCGCCACGCACGACCGCGCGAAGCGGAAGCGGACCGACAATCTGGCGGCTTATGAATGTGTGCTAGCCGCCAAGGTGCTGCACCATCGCTCGGTTCGCGAAGACAACGCGCAAGCGCAGCGGCTGCTCGACCGTGCCCTCGAGCTTGACGCGAACTATGCTCATGCCCACGCCTGGAAGGCTTGCGTGCTGGGCCAGACGTGGGTTTACGGCTGGTGCGCAAATGCCGATGCCACTCTCCGGCAGGTTCTGGCAGAACTCGAGATCGCACTTGCGCTCGACGACAATGACAGCGACGTGCACCGGATCCTCGCCGCGGTGAACCTTACACGCGATGACCACGACAAGGCCGCCTATCACCAGGAAAGGGCGCTCGCGCTCAACCCCAACTACGACCTCATCGTCGTGCAGCAGGGCGAGCTTCTGACCTGGCTTGGGCGTCCGGAGGAGGGTATCGACTGGATCAGGAAGGCGATGCGCCTAAACCCCTATCACCCGGAGCGTTTCTGGAATCACCTCGGTCGCGCCTGCTACTGCGCCGAGAAATACGCCGAAGCCGCCGAAGCCTTTTCCCGGATCACGCGGCCGGACCATTCGCATCACGCCTTCCTTGCAGCAACGTTCGCGCAGATGGGTAACGCGGTCGCTGCCGCCGCACACGCCGCCGAGGTGTTAAAGCGCGCGCCGGAATTCTCGGTCGCCAGCTACCTCGCCACCCAGCACTATAAATTCGAAGTCGACCGCCGGCGTCACGAGGCTGGCCTGCTCAAGGCCGGCCTGCCGGCCCAGAAGGGCGAGCCGCGGAAATAACGATGGAGGAATTCAGCGCAGCGACGCTGTCCGCATCACGAAGGACTGCATGGTCAGCGTCGCGGTGGCCGGTCCCGTGAACTGATCGCAGCTCAGGCCCAGCAGCGGATCCTCGGAGAAGCCCATCGCGATCACGGCCCGCGGCTTGACAAAATGCGCGCTCATCAGGGTGAGATCGGAATCTCCGAGCACGGTCACCGACATCGACGTGCTGGCACTCGGCGCCAGCATCATGACGCGCATCCAGGCGTCGCCTGATTTGGAGGCAGCAAGCCGCGTCGAGGTCGCGACCACGCCGCCTTGACCCTGCGTGCCCTTGGCGACGACGGTGGTGACGTCGGTAACTGCCATTGAATTGCGGTTCGGCAACGACGGTCGCGCGCTGTAGGGAACGGGTGCGGTCGCCGTGACGACATTGGCGCGATCGCCGGAGGTGACGGCGGCAGGCGCATAGGCCAGCGCCTGGTAGGTGGCGGGAACGCTGGCGGTCGATTGCGGTTCGGTGGTCGAAGCGAGCACCTGGCGGGCGCGGAGCGCGGCGACCTGCTCGGGCGTCGCCTCTTTCGGCTTGGACGTGTCGCCCCAGAAGCCGCGGGCGTTGATGATGTCAGCCGGTGTTTGCGGCTTGGATTCGGCCTTTTCCGTCGCCACGGTCTCTTTCGATTTTGCCGGTTGTGCGTTCTGCATGTCGGCGGAGGCGAGTTGAAGGGTCGAGGCCACTGGCTTTACGCGCGGCATGGGCACGGTCTCTGCGGGCCTGGTCTCTGCCGCTTTGGCCGCAACCGCAACGGCCTTGGCGGGCGGCGAAGCGCCTTCATCCTCTTCGTCATTCGATTTGCTGCCGAACAGACGCGCGAACAGGTTCTTGCTCACGATCGCGGCATCATCGCCATTGCCGCGCTTTTCGATGTCGGCCTTCGCAAGCTCATATCCCTTGAGCGGGACGCCGTCGGAGGGGACATGCACCGTGCGTCCATCGGGGAAGACGCGCGCCAACTGATCGTGGGTCATGCGCGGCCAGTGGCGGATGCTGCCGGTATCGAGATGGACGAAAGGCGATCCCGAGGTGGGATAGAAGCCGACGCCGCCGCGCTGCAGCCGAAGGCCGGCGAAGCGAATCTGCTCGAGCGGCACGTCGGGAATGTAGAAATCCATCGCGTGGCCGAGCATGTGCTGGCTGAAGCGCGCCACCCCTGACGAGCGACGGCGGAGCATGGCGTTGGTGGCAGGGGAACGATAGGAGGAGATGATCTGGATCGGCTTCTTGCCGTCGACGTCGCGGTAGACTTCCCAGAGAATATCGAACAGATGACGATCCATGGTCGTCTGTTCCTGGCTGCGCCAGTCGCGGAGATAATGGTTGAGCTGCTTGAGTGCCTCTTCGTCGTATCGGCCGTCACGTTTGAAGGTGACGGTGAGGTCTTCGTCGGAATGGGTGTGGTGGAAGGAAAGCGTTCGGGTCTCGTTCAGCGCGGTCGCGTCGTGTACCGAACCTGCTCCCGCAAGGAGCAAGAGGGATGTCAGGCCGAATTGATATCCGGCCTGAGGCAGAGACGACAATTTGAATTGGCGTGCGAGACCAATCAGCACGTAATGAGCCCACCCAAAGACGACCGAAACGCAAAACCCTTCCGCCACCCCGTGCGGCGAAAGAGGTAAATGCAGTCTTAATGTGGAAGAGTTAAATGAGAATAAACCCTTCCCCCCAAGTGCGATGCGAAGGTTAACGCGCTGAGTGTGGCGAAAAATAGCCCATCGGTTCAGGGGGGTGGGGATCGGCTGAAACAAAAAGGGCCCCCGTCCGGA
>Ga0306922_10000795_pt1 | contig 27094 bp, 5 predicted proteins | sample sta12Cox44000082_FD_203758 | JGI IMG/M metagenome (GOLD analysis project Ga0306922, IMG submission 203758) | Lab enrichment of tropical soil microbial communities from Luquillo Experimental Forest, Puerto Rico - statoxic.12C.oxic.44.000.082 (v2)... | ecosystem: Environmental > Terrestrial > Soil... | reverse complement strand
CTCGCCGGGCTGTTCACCGGCATCGTCGCCTCCATCCACCTCGCGCGCAACCGCCAGATCCGCGAGCGCCACGCCACCGCCTTCCAGCTCGAAACGCGCATGCTCGACGGCTTCACCGACTTCGTGGAAGGCTTCAAGGAAGTGAAGCTGAATGCCATGCGTTCGACGGACCTCGCCCGTAACGTGCGCGGCCTGTCCACCAAGGTCGCCGAGACACGCCTGGAGACGCGCAGCCTGTTTGCCACGGATTTCGTCGCCTCCCAGGTCGCCTTCTTCCTGCTCACCGGGATCATGGTCTTTGCCGTGCCGCTGGTCAGCAGCGCCGACCACGCCACCATCGTCAAGATCACCACTACCTCGCTGTTCCTGATCGGCCCCATCACTACCGTCTTCGGCACCCTCCCCGTGCTGCAGCGTGTGGAGTCGGCGGCAGAGAACATCCTTGCCATGCGGCAGCGGCTCAGCGAACTCGGGCAGGACGAAACCGGTCCAGCCTTTCCGCCCGCGACCTTCGAGACTATTGGCCTGCGACTGGCAACCTTCGCCTATGACGACGAGGAGAGTAACGGTTTCAAGGTCGGCCCGATTGATCTTACCATAAACCGCGGCCAGGTGGTCTTGATCACTGGCGGCAACGGCTCTGGCAAATCCACCCTGCTGAAGCTGCTCACCGGCCTCTATTTGCCGACATCGGGTGAGATCCTGCTGGACGACAAGCCAGTACGGGGCCCGGAAATTCTCGGCTACCGCGAGCTGTTCTCCGCCATCTTCTCCGACAACCACCTGTTTCGGCAGCTTTATGGCATCCCGGAGATCGACTCGTCGGAGGCTGATCGGCTGTTCGAGCTGATGGAACTCACGCATAAGACGCGCATCGTCGGCCACGCCTTCGAAACCGTCGCACTCTCGAGCGGGCAGCGCAAGCGCCTGGCAATGATCGCCCTGCTGCTGGAACACCGGCCGATCTGCATCTTCGACGAATGGGCCGCCGATCAGGACCCCCATTTCCGCCAGAAGTTCTACCGCACCATCATCCCCGAGCTGGTCGCACAAGGCAAGACCATCATCGCGGTCACCCATGACGAGCGCTACTGGGATGTGGCCGACTGGCGTATCCACCTCGACGAAGGTCGGTTGCAGCCCATCGCGCCCCCACCCGTAAGCGCCGGCTGCTAACCATCAAAAGGGAGAACCGCGATGTCCGAGATCGTCACATTCTTTGAAGACACATTGCGCAGCAGCTGGCGCGGCCTCTCGCGCCGCTACATGCGCTACCGCATCGCAATTAGGCTTTCGCCGATCCTGGCCCTGTTCCTGCTCATCGTGTTGTGGCCGCACATAGTTGTCACCGTCCCGTCTGGCCATGCCGCCGTTCGCTGGTGGCGCCTGTTCGGCGGCACCGACATCTCGCATGTCTACGGTGAAGGCTCCCACTTCAATTTCCCGTGGGACGAAATGCCCGTTTACGACGTGCGCATCCAGCAGATAGACAAGGACATCGATATTCTCACCTCCGACGGGATGGTCATGACCGTAAACGTTGCCATTCGCTTCCGCGCGAACCGCGATACTATCGGCCTGCTCCATTGCGATGTTGGCCCCGATTACGTCGACACGCTCGTGTTGCCCTCCCTCGGCACCTACGCGCGCCAGGTCTTCTCCCAGTACGCGGCAGAAGACGCCTACGCCAAGCGCCTGCCGATCCAGGAACAAATCGAGCAGGCGGTCATCCGCGACGTGGCGCCGCACATCGCGCCATGGCAGGGAAATGTGGCGCCATGGATTGAGGTGGAGGACGTGCTGATCCGCAGCATGCGTTTCCCGCCGGCGGTCGAGGCTGCTATCAACCGTAAGATGGAGCAGTCCGAGGTTCAGAAGGAGTACGCCTATCGCCTCGAACGCGAGCGCCTTGAGAGCGAACGCAAGCGCGTCGAGGCCGAGGGTATCGGCCAGTTCCAGCGCATCGTCGGCGCCGGCATCTCACCGAACTATCTGCGCTGGAAGGGCATCGACGCGACGCTCGCTCTCGCACAGTCGCCCAACACAAAAATTGTGGTCATTGGCGCGCCGAAGGACGGCATGCCGCTGATTTTGGGCGGCGGCGAAACGGCGCCGATCGCGCCCGACCAGACCGCGCCACAACCAGAGCGACAGTGAACCCCGCACGCCCAATGAGACTTCAAATGATCTGGTCGAACTTGAATCGTGGAACTGCGCGACGTTGCACCGGGTGGTCCTGTTGATCGAGTTCTGCCGCTAGGCAGGCAACTCGCCAGACTGACAGCATCGCGCGAAGCGTTGTCCGCTCCGCAGTGAGAGTTGCGCTTTGGGTTGAATGGCATGTACCCCAGCCCACCCGAAACCGCCGGGCCTTGCCCGTTTAAAATAGCAAACGCCCAAGCGGCCCATCAAGCAACCACGGCGTGACGGGGGCGCCGGTTCTCCAGTGCTAGGCCCCTGTTCCTGCGCGAGCATTAGCTGAGTCAACCGCATCGCGAGCGCGGTGCTGATAACGGCCATGATGATCAACGCCGAAAACACGTAAGCGGAGATGATGCCGGCGTCGCGCAAAATCGTAAGGACGATCACTTCCACCAGACCTTTGGTTTGCAGCAGGGCACCGAGGCCTAGCGCTGTTGGTCAGGGCTCGCCAACGAGGCGAGCGGCGAGCGCGGTGCCCCGAGTTTACCGAGGACAGCGACTACGGTCGACACGATCAAGATCTCTGCAAAGACGGGGGAGCCAAAATCAACTAGTGTGCGCATCCCAGTAAGCATAAAAAGAATGCGGTGTCACATTGTGTTGCTTCCGGGTTGATGTCAGGCGGAGAACACTTGGCTCAGGAATGGGTTCGAGAAAAGGTTCGCCGAGTCGTACATCGCCAGAGTATTGATTTCCCACGACCAGGTGTCGTCTGCCGGTCTGCCCGTGGTGAATGTATCGCGGATCGCTTGGATGACAGCGGTGTTCACCCATGCTCCCTCGCCGCTGGTATAAGCCCACCCTTTCGACCATTCCGGGCAAACTCGGAATCCGTTGCCGAAGTGCGAGTAGAACCACGATTCGAGCTGCGCATAGAACTCATATGCATGCTGCGGATCGCCATCGGGAATGACTGTGAGCACGTCAAACCAGCAAGCCACATCCCATCCATTCTCCTGGACGACCGGATCGACGCTCAGCGATGAGATCACCGGGCTCATTGCCGTCCGCCCCGAGGGCGCAACGATCTTCGACGGCTCGTCGAGCGCCGTCACGCGGATCTCCAGGGGCGAGTTGATCGGCCACAGGGTGTTGTTCTGGAAATCCGCGAGCATCTTCGAGAACTGGGTGGTGAAGTCGGCCACCGCCTGCTGGACCTGCGCCTTCTTCATGAGCACGGCATAACCGTTCGCGGTCACGCGCAGAGTCGTGTCCTTCACGTAAAGCAACGTGTTCTTCGACGCCCCCCAAAGGTCTGTTGCGTTCGGTGAGCCCAGATCTCCGTTCAGCCCGGCGGAGGTGATGGAAGCGAACGTCCAACTGAATACCGGCGTCAGCCCGGGCGCCCCGTTCACGATCGCCTTCAGGATATCAGTGACCGCGGCCGGCAGATTGTCCGAAAACGGATAATTATAGGGCTCGGCCACCAGCCTTGACGCCGCCGGTTTGTCCGGTGCCACCGTCCAGACCTTCAGCCACGGATAGCTGGGCGGAAGGATGCCCGGAAAAACCGGAAACCAAATGACCTCGACGCGCCCCGCCTCATTGAGGTACTCCCCTACACTGTTCGGGGGCGGCGTACTGCCCGTCGGCTGCGCGAAGAGCGTCGTGCTCGCGATGTTCATGAAGCTCTGGCAGCGGAGGTTGTAGTTTTCCGTGATCTGAAGCGTGACATTGAGCAGGAGTGCGCGCCCACAGTGGGTCAGGAAGGCTTTGTCATCTCCCTGGCCGCGCGTGAATGTCTGCGCCACATAGGTCTTCGAACCTGGCGGCGTTACCACAGCGGTGAATGCCAGAACCTGGTTGCTCAACGACCCGTACGGGACGTTGAAGTCGTCGTTTGGCGGAGTCGGGACGGCGGTTCCGTGCGCGTTGATGGCCAGCGCGCCGCCAACCGTCAGGTTACCGGGCGCAGGGATATGGGCGAAGCTGAAGCCATTTGCGCCTCCAGGCGCCTTCTCAAGTGCGGTCATCAGGGCGTCCATGGTGGCGCCGGTCTGCACCACCACTTGCGCAGGCTGGCCGCCGCTCGCGGGGCTGATTTCGATAATTGTGTTAATCTTTTGTGTCAGGTCGACTAGCATCAGATTTGCCGTCGACTCTCCTTCCGTCACGGTCAGAGGAGACCACGTATGCATCATGCCGCGCGCGCGGACACTAAATCCCGCCCCGACGGCCCAGTTACACACCCGGACGACGTCGTCCTCTGTTTGCGGAACGCAGGTCCACGCATTGGACACCTCGATCATCTGCGCCCAGTTTTCGAAGGTCTCGGGTGAAACAGGGATGCCGGCCGGGAATCCGCGCGGAGCGGAACCATTGCTCATCGTGTCCTCCGTTCTTCGTGGCGATCATATCGCCGTCCGCGATGCTGGGCAATGTCGCTGCTGGCGAAGGTGACGCACGCTCCCTAAATCGTCCGGGGAGCACGATTCTGGCCGCCCTCGAGCGTCGGTCCTGTTGCGATCGTTCCGTGGCAGGCGGGTCGAGCCCGCGAAGTCGGATCAGCCGATGTCAAAAAATGAACGAACTGCCCCAATTCGTTTGTCCTGAGCCTAGTCGCTTGCAAAGCGCTCTTCCTGCGTTCATATTTCGGGCGAGTTATTCCGTTCCACACTTTGCGCCTAACTGTGCGCTGACCACAACATGTAAGCACAACTGACTGAAATTTCTCGGCTCTTTTGGTCCGACACTCACGGTTCGCCGTCTCGTACCAGAGGGAACGCGCTCATGAAGGCAGTGGCCGATCGCCTGGCGTCTCTGTCGCCCGCAAAACGGGCGCTGTTGAAAAAAGTCCAAACAGCCAGCGGCCACGTCTCGCAAGAGCAGCGGATTCCGCCCCGCCCCGCGGGAGAGGCGCCGCCCCTGTCCTTTGCCCAGCAGCGTCTGTGGTTCCTGGACCAGTTGGAAGGGCCAAGCGCCGTTTACAACATGCCCAATGCCGTTCGCTTGGACGGCCCCCTCGACCTGTCGGCTTTCAAAGCCGCGTTCCAGGAAATCGTCAATCGCCACGAAGCATTGCGTACGAATTTTAGGCAAGAAAACGGCCGCCCCCTGCAGGTCATCCACGCCCAAGTTGCGTGTGATCTCCCCTTTATCGATTTGTACACGTTGCCCGAACCGCAGCGGGAGGCCACGCTCCGCCAATTTGCTGCACGGGAGGCCCGCCATGCCTTCGATCTCGCCAATGACCGTTTGTTGCGCCTGAGACTTGTTCGCGTTGCTCCTGATCGGCACGTATTACTCATCAATATTCATCATATTGTCTCTGATGGCTGGTCGATCGGCAATGTCTTGCTACGTGAGGTCAGGGTCCTCTATGAGGCGTTCTCGCAGGGAAAACCGTCGCCATTACCTCCCCTGCCGGTGCAATACGCCGACTTCGCCTGCTGGCAGCGCGAGTGGTTGAGTGACGCGCGCCTGATCAGCCAGCTGGCCTATTGGCAGGACCAATTGGCCGGCCTTCCAGCGCTTCTGGAGCTTCCGACTGATGACCCCCGGCCGGCGGTACAGACCTTTGCCGGCAAGACACACTATTTCACCATTCCTTCTGCCTTGGTCGATGACCTCAAGATCATTGGCCAGGCCTGCGGTGCAACGCTGTTCATGACGCTTTTGGCAGGCTTTGCCGCGCTGATTGCCCGCTATAGCAGCCAGGATACCGTGGTCGTGGGCTCGCCCATTGCCAACCGTCGCAGGAAAGAGCTAGAGCTCCTGATCGGCTTTTTTGTCAATACGCTAGTGCTACGCATCGACTTAGCGGAGGACCCTAGCGGGCGTGAACTCCTGGCTCAGGTTCGCCGCACCTGTCTGGAAGCCTACCGCCATCAAGATGTGCCGTTTGAACGCCTGGTCGAGTCCATCCAGCCCGAACGCAACCTAAGCTTCTCCCCTCTCTTCCAGAACATGTTCATCCTCCAGAACCAGAATGAGCGCATCGCAGGTCTGCAAATAGGTGACCTTCGGATAACTACAATTCCCCTAGAAACCGGAGCGTCGATGTTTGATCTGACCCTCAAATTGGAGGAGACGGATCAAGGGCTATTGGGAGAGATCGAGTATAATACCGGCCTGTTCGACGGCGCGACAATCGAGCGCTTCGCGGCTCGGTATCGTTCTCTGTTATCCGGCCTGGTCGCGACACCTGAATGTCCGGTGCGGCGGCTTTCTCTGCTCGATGAAACGGAACGCCGGCAATTGCTCGTAGAGTGGAATGCGACCCGTCGGACGTACCCCTGTGAGCAAACTGTCCACGATCTTGTTGAACGGCACGCGGAGCGCCATCCAGACAGGATCGCCTTGGTGTACGGAGACGCATCCATCACTTACAGGGAGTTAGATAAGCGCGCAGAGCAACTTGCGCGATATCTGTCTGGCCTGGGAATCGGGCCGGAGATGTTGATCGGTCTGTGTGTCAGCCGCTCGGTGGAAATGGTCGTGAGCCTGTTGGGAATTCTGAAGGCGGGGGCGGCCTATGTCCCGCTCGACCCGGCCTATCCGAGGGAACGCTTGGCCATGATGATCGCGCATTCCCACCTTGCTCTGTTGATTACACAGGAAGCCACAGCCGAGGCACTGCCGGAGGCACCGGTCCGACGTCTCTTTCTGGACCGTGATTGGGCCGCGATCGCCGCTGCCGCGACTTCTCCGCGCACAGCTGTCAGCGTGCATCCTGACAATCTGGTCTACGTGACCTATACCTCTGGTTCCACCGGGATGCCCAAGGGCGTCCAGATTTCCCATGCAGCGCTGCTTAATTTCCTGCTCGCCATGCGCGAGCAGCCTGGGCTCGGCGCCGATGACACGCTATTAGCCGTCACCACAATCTCGTTCGACATTGCGGGGTTGGAGCTGTACCTGCCGCTGATCACGGGAGCCCGGATCGTGCTGATCTCAGGAGAGGCGGCGGCCGATGGGTTCCAGTTGTCGGAAGTCCTGCACCAGATGTTGCCAACGGTTATGCAAGCCACTCCGGCGACGTGGCGGCTGTTATTAGCCGCGGGCTGGCAGGGACCACCGCCGCGGCGCATTTTTAGTGGCGGAGAGGCCCTGTCCGGAGACCTCGCCGCCCAGCTCTTGGAGGCCGGCGCCGAGGTCTGGAATTTATATGGGCCGACCGAGACCACGATCTGGTCGACCGCGACGCAAGTTTCCCGGCAGATTGACATCCTCGCGAGAACGAATGTCAATGTGTCGATCGGCCGGCCTATTGGCAACACCCAGGCCTACATTCTAGACCAATACTTCCAGCCGGTCCCGGTCGGGATTCATGGCGAATTGTACATTGGCGGGGCAGGGTTGAGCCGGGGCTATCGGGGCCAGCCGGCGAAGACTGCCGAGCGTTTTCTGCCCGATCCCTTCGCGACCGCACCCGGTGCCCGGATCTATAAAACCGGCGACGTCACTCGCTTCTTGGCCGACGGCCAGATCCGTTTTCTGGGGCGGGTCGATCACCAAGTCAAGATCCGTGGCTTTCGGATCGAGCTGGGAGAAATCGAAGCGATCTTGAACCGTCATCCCGCGGTCCGCAACGCCGTGGTGGAACGGCGAGAAGATCAGCCGGACCACCAACAGTTGGTGGCCTATCTCGAAGTCGATTCCAGTCGGGAGGAGAACCAGGAAAGCTCGACGACCGTGGACGCGGTTCAGGTCGAGAAATGGCAGACTGTCTGGGACCAATCCTATCGCACGGCTGAACCGGCGGCGATGATCTCCTTCGATACCAGTGGCTGGCAAAGCAGTTACACGGGAAAACCGATTCCCGACGCGGAAATGCGCGCCTGGGTGGATCATACCGTTACCCAGATCCTGGCGCTCCGGCCAGCCCGCGTCCTGGAAATCGGTTGTGGAACCGGTTTACTGCTGTCCCGCATTGCTCCGCATGTCGATCACTATGTCGGCACCGACTTCTCCGCGTCCGTCTTGGACCGTTTGCGGGCACGGATTCAGGAGTGGGGTTTGCCAGGGGTTCAACTTCTCCTTCGGGAGGCGATTGAATTCGATGCAGCTTATGAGCAAGCCTTCGATACACTTATCTTGAATTCGGTCGTTCAATATTTTCCCGGGGTAGATTACCTCTTGGCCGTGCTGGCCGGAGCGGTTGATGCAGTGGCCGATGGCGGAAGCATCTTCTTAGGGGATCTGCGGGCGCTGCACCTGCTTGAACTCGAGCATGCGTCGGTTCAGCTCTATCGGGCCGCGGACACGTGTTCCCGGGAAGACCTGAGTCGCCGCGTGGCCAACCAAGCGGATCACGAAGAAGAACTCTTGCTCGACCCGCGGTTCTTTTCAACGCTGCAGACCCGCTTTCCCCGCATCAGACAGATCGCGCTGCTTCTGAAGCGGGGGCAGTTCGCCAATGAAATGACGAAGTTCCGCTATGATGTGGTGCTGCGGATCGGTTCCTCAGACGAGCTTCAGCCGGTTTTGAAGGACCCCCCCTGTATCCACGAGACTACGGGACGGAGCTTCCAAGAACTACGCGACGACTTGACTCAAAGGCTCGCAGGGCGCCCCGACCTGCTCGTCATCCGCAATCTGCTCAATCGGCGACTGGCAGACGATATTCGCGTGCTGGAGTGGTTAGGCAGCCGCTCGGGACCCCGCACCGTGGGAGAGATGCGCGCACTCCTGCGGGAGAAGCCGGGTGCAGGAATTGATCCCGAGACGCTGTGGGCCCTTGGCGAATCCTTCGGCTACTCAGTCGGTTGCGGTTGGGCTGCGGCCGATCCCCGTCGCCGGTTCGACGCAGTTTTCTATCGCGCCGATCGGTTGCCCGGCGGCGGAGGTCCCGTCTGGCCTGCGATCTCAGCAGCTGGACCACTTGCCGCAGCGGGCGAAACGTATGCTAACGACCCAATGCAGGGAGTCCGCAGACGCGTACTGGTGCAGGAACTTAGCCGGCAGATGGAAGGTCGATTGCCGGCCTACATGCTCCCCTCGGCTATTATTTGCCTGCAGCAATTTCCGCTGACCCCGAATGGCAAAGTCGATCGCCGCGCCTTGCCCGCACCGGCGATGGTCGGCCTCGACGGGAAGTATGAGGCGCCCCGCAATGCCGATGAGGAACGGCTGGCTAAGGTTTGGGCAGAAGTCCTCGGGGTAGAACGCGTTGGCATCGATGATAACTTCTTCGGTTTGGGTGCCCATTCCTTACTCGCCATCCAGGTCATCTCGAGGATTCGGGATGCGTTCGGCGTGGAACCGCCTATTAAGGTCCTGTTTGACGCGCCAACCATTCGCCTGCTGGCCGAATACTTAGCCGCGCGCTCTGATGACACGCGGCCGGCACCGCCATCCATCCCCGTGCTATCGCCGGAAGAACGGCAGGCCGCGCCCTTGTCCTTTGCCCAACAGCGGCTGTGGTTCCTCGATCAACTCGAGGAGAGCAGTGTCACCTATCATATCTCCGGTGCAGTGCGCATTACCGGCCCTCTGGACGTCTCAGTCCTTGAGCGCGTCTTTGGCGAGATCGTGCGGCGCCACGACATCCTGCGGACCACGTTTCCCGAACATCAGGGCAAGCCTCGCCAAATCATCGCGCCGCCAACTCCCTTTCCGCTTCAGGTAGTGCCCCTCGACACCTTGCCTGTCCACGTCCAGGAATTCGAACTGCGGCATTGGTTGAGATCGGAAAACGAACGCTCGTTTCGCCTTGCCCGTGACCCCTTGTTCCGCGCCGCCCTACTGCGCCTGGTATCGAACGCTCATCTCCTGATCGTGACCCTGCATCATATCATCTCTGACGAGTGGTCCATTGCTCTGCTCTTTCAGGAAGTGGCGGCTTTATACCGCGCCTTCAGCAATGATCAGCCCTCGCCTTTGCTCGAACTCCCGATCCAATACGCTGATTATGCCCAGTGGGAGCGACAATGGCTATCCGGAGCGGCGCTGAACACGGAATTGCGGTACTGGACCGACCAGTTAGCGGGTGCGCCAGCAGTTTTGGAGCTGCCGCTCGACCGGCCCCGGCCCCAGACGCAACGCTTCCGCGGCCGCACCCAGCCTTTTTTGCTGGAGGCCGCGCTGACCGGTCAGGTCAAGCAGCTCGGGCGGGACTCGGGGGCCACCCTGTTCATGACCTTGCTGGCCGGCTTTGGGGTCTTGCTGGCTCGTTTGAGTGGAACTACCGACCTGGTTATTGGCTCGCCGATCGCCAATCGTAACCAGACTGCGCTCGAAGGGCTGATCGGTTTCTTTGTCAATACGCTGCCCTTGCGGCTGGATCTGTCGGGCCATCCCACCGTGCGCGAGCTTCTGGGCCGGGTTCGGCAAACGGCGCTGGCTGCCTATGATCGTCAGGATGTGCCGTTCGAACAGATCGTGGAAGAACTCCAACCGGAGCGCAGCCTGAGCTATGCGCCGATCTTCCAGGTTATGTTCGTCCTGCAGAACGCTCCTATGCCCGACGCGGAGCTGGGAGACCTGACGCTTGAGATTGTTGCCCTTGAGTCGGTAACAGCCAAGTTCGATCTCACTCTCTCGATTGAAGAAAGGAACGCAGAGCTACACGGGGTGATCGAATACAATACGGATCTGTTTGATGAGGCGACGATCAGACGCTTGACCGAGCAGTACCGTCGGCTGCTGGCGGGCATGACGGCAGCACCCGAGGACGATGTCATGGAGCTGCCCCTGCTGAGTGAGAAGGAAAGGGAGCAGATCCTGACCGCCTGGAACGCGACGACAAGCCTGGTTCCGGGCCCGCGGGCGATTCACGAACTCTTTGAGCTGCAGGTGATCGAGGCGCCTGATCGACCCGCGCTCGTCCATGATGGAGAGACCCTCACCTATGCGGCGTTGAACCGCCAGGCCAACCGAATCGCACACCAGCTGCGCAGCCTGGGCGTCGGCCCGGATGTCTTGGTCGGGCTCTATGTTGAGCCCTCTTTCGACATGCTGATTGGGCTTCTCGCGATTCTCAAGGCCGGCGGCGCCTATGTCCCGCTTATGCCGCGAACACCACCCGATCGCCTGGCGTTTATGCTGGAGGAGACCAGGGCGTCCATGGTGTTGACGCAGGCCGCGCTTGTGAACGGCTTGCCGGCCATGCGAGCACAAGTCCTCTGCCTTGAGACGCTACGGCTCGAAACCGCGCCGGACACGAATCTGGAGCAGCCGACGCATCCCGGAAATCTCGCCTACATCATCTACACCTCTGGTTCAACGGGCCAACCTAAGGGCGTACAGGTGACGCATGACAACCTGGCTCATTCCGTCCATGCCCGGCTGATCCACTACACCGCTCCGTTCTCGGGCTTGCTCTTGTTGCAACCCCTTGGCTTTGATGTAGCCACAGGCGGCATCTTTTGGACCCTGTGCCAGGGTGCCTGTCTTTACCTGGAACCGCACGCCCTCGCCCAGGACCCCCGGCAGGCGCTGGCCCGTATCGTCCACACCCAAGTCTCTCACCTGATGATTGTGCCCTTCTTGTATCGGCCCTTGCTGGAGCTGGCGGCCGCGAACCAACTGGTGTCCTTACGGGTGGTCATCACTGGCGGGGAACAGATGCCAATGGAATTGGCGACGAAACACCGGGCCACGGTCTCCCACGCCACCTTTTTCAACGAGTATGGACCAACCGAAGCGACCATCTGGAGCAGCGTGTTCGAGGTTGGGACCGAGGGGCAACAGACTGCCATTCCCATTGGCAAACCCGCGCCCCACAGCCGGCTCTATTCCCTCGACGAGCAGCTCAATCCGGTTCCGGTGGGAGTGGCCGGTGAGCTGTATATTGGCGGACCGCAAGTCACGCGAGGGTATCTGTCCCATCCCGGCCTGACCGGTGAGAAATTCATTCCGGATCCCTTTGCCCTTGAGCCCGGTGCGCGTCTGTACCGAACGGGTGATCTCGCGCGCTACCGGCGTGATGGGAATCTCGAATTTCTCGGCCGCAGCGACCAACAGGTCAAGCTCCGCGGATACCGAATTGAGCTCGGGGAGATCGCGGCGGTTCTCAGCGGGCATCCAGCAGTCGATGAGGCGGTGGTTGTGGTGAACGATCCGCCTGATCGTGCCGCGGGCGGCAAGCGCCTGGTCGCCTACGTCATCGGCGCCGCGGCTGCTGTGCCTGAAAGCCGGGAATTGCGCAGCTACCTCAAAGCTCGGCTTCCCGACTATTTGGTTCCTTCCGCCTTCGTCCTGTTAGTCAAATTCCCGCTCACCCGGAATGGCAAATTGGATGTGCGCGCCTTGCCCGCCCCGGACCGCGAGAACCGAGAATCGCCATACGTGGCGCCGCGGACGCCTACGGAAACCCTGCTGGCCGCCATTTGGGAGGAAGCGCTAGGCCTCGATCGGGTTGGCATTCATGACAATTTCTTTGCCTTGGGTGGCGATTCGATCTTGAGCATTCAAATTGTCAGCCGGGCGAGCCGGGCCGGGTTCCATCTGACTGTCAAGCAGCTCTTCCAGCACCAGACCGTCTCAAAACTTGCTCGTGTTGCCCCCCCGCGGCAGATCTTCCACGCCGAGCAGGGGATGCTGAGCGGGCCGGTCGCGATAACCCCGATTCAATCCTGGTTCTTTGACGACCTCCCATCCGAGCCTTCTTATTTCAATCAGTCGGTCTTGCTGAAGATTGCGGCTGGTCTCGATCCGGCTCATCTCGAGAGCGCGGTGCATCATTTGATTGTACACCATGACATGCTACGTGCTCGATTTCACTGGGACAATAGCAACGGAGGACAGGACCGGCGGCCGCTCATTGAAATTGCCAGCAGCAACGAGACGATCCCGTTCTCCATCCGTGACTACTCCGCCCTCTCGGCCGAGGATAGAGCGGCGGCGCTTCTGGCCGACGCCAGACAACAGCAGGCAAGTCTGAGCCTATCGGACGGGCCACTCCTGCGAGTGGTTTTATTCCGCATGGGCGATGGCCAGCGCGATCGCCTGTTGCTGATCATTCATCATTTGGTAGTGGATGGCGTGTCCTGGCGGATCTTGCTGAGCGACCTCGCCACGGCCTTGACTCAATTGCTCCAAGCAGCACCCGTGGCGCTGCTCCCGAAAACGACATCCTTTCCGTATTGGGCCGAGCGGCTTCAAGCGTATGCCTGTTCTCAGGAGGCCGCCAGCGAATTCGACTATTGGCGGGAACAGGCAACAACTCCAACGGCGCCACTCCCTGTAGACACTTCGTTCGGCGCCGACGCGAATACTCTGGTCTCCGCCGATCAGATCACCGTGGTGCTGACCGCCGAGCTCACCCGATCTCTGGTTCAGGAGACACCACAAGCGTATCGCACGCAAATCAACGACGTCTTGCTGACCGCCCTGGTCCGGGCTGTCTGCCGCTGGACGGGCGACCACAGCCTGCGCATCCTCCTGGAAGGGCACGGACGCGAGGAGTTATTCGCAGAGGTTGATCTGTCCCGAACCGTGGGCTGGTTCACCACTGCGTTTCCAGTTGTCTTGAGATGTCACGATGGAGAGGGACCCGGCACCTCGCTCAAACGCATCAAGGAAATCCTGCGAGGAATCCCGAAGCGGGGAATTGGTTATGGACTATTGCGTTACCTCAGTCCACAGGTCGCTGTTCGCGCAGCCCTGAATGCGGCTCCCGAGGCCGAAGTCACCTTCAACTATCTCGGCCGCTTAGAGCCGGAGTCCCAGGGCTCGATCTTTTTAAGCGAAGCTGAGGAGGACACCGGTTCAGACCAGAGCCAAGCTGGCAGACGACGCTTTGTACTTGAGATAAACAGCCTGCTGCGCGGCGGACAACTAGAGTTGACCTGGGTTTACAGTACCAACCTGCATAGCCGGCAGACCATAGAGCGGTTGGTTCACGAATTCCTTGCCGAGCTGGAATTGATCATTCAGTACTGCTGTTCGGAGAAGGCCGGCGGATATACGGCTTCCGATTTTCCCTTGGCCGCGATGACTGACGCCGGATTGGCGTCCCTGTATCAACGCTGGGGGAAGACGGTTGAGGATGTCTACCCGCTGTCGCACATGCAGCAAGGCATCATGTTCCATAGCATGTACGACAATCGATCTGGCACATATGTGATCCAGATGACCTGCAAGATTGAGGGCGCGTTCCAACCCGACGCGTTTTGCCGCGCCTGGCAACGGGTCCTGGACCGTCATCCCGCCCTGCGTACGGTTTTTCTATTTGACATCGGAACGGATGCACTCCAGGTCGTGCTCAACCAGGTCTCCCTGCCCTGGCACGAAATGGATTGGCGCGGCCAGGCATCGTTCGACGAGAGCCTGGCGGCTTTCTTGCGGGCGGACCGCATTCAGGGGTTTCCGCTGGATGAGCCCCCGCTTATGCGCTGCAGCTTGATTAGGTTGGAAGAGTCGGCTTGGCAGTTTGTGTGGAGTCATCATCACCTCCTGACCGATGGCTGGTGTCTGCCCATCCTGATGCGGGAAGTCCTGCATTGGTATACTTGCTTTATCAATCATCAAGATACGGACCTGCCCGGCCCACCCCCATACAGGGACTACATTGCCTGGTTGGCGCGGCAGGATTTGGCCCAGGCCGAGGCCTTTTGGCGGGAGACGCTGCGCGGCTTCCGTGCGTCCACTGCCTTTGGAGTGGACCATCCTGCCACTCGCCAGGGTGCTGAGCCAGTCGGACAGATTGAGCATGCCGAACAAGCTTTCGTCTATGATGAGGTCACGCTTTCACTTGACCTGAGCATCAGCCAGGCAATGCGCCGCCTGGCGCAAACCCGGCGACTGACGCTCAGCGTGCTCATTCAGGGAGCCTGGGCCGTCCTCCTGAGCCGGTACAGTGGCGAGACCGACGTCCTGTTCGGGGCTACCATCTCCGGCCGCCCGCCGGAAATCGCCGAAGTGGACTCGATGATCGGCTTGTTTATCAACACCCTGCCAGTCCGAGTGAATCTTGACGACAATCAGTTCCTGGTTGCCTTTCTAACGGATTTACAACAGGCGCAAGTGGCGCGCGATAGCTATGCCTATACTCCTTTGGTGGCGACTCATGTCTGGAGCGATGTGCCGCCGCGCGAACCCCTGTTTGAAAGTCTGTTCGTATTTGAAAACTACCCAATGGATCAATCCCTGGAGGAAGAGACCTCGGCAATCACCATACGAGACTTGCAACTCCTCGAACAGACTAATTTCCCGCTCACTTTGACCGCGGCCACCGCCGGACGCATCCCGCTCAAGATCGCCTATGACACCGCCCGTTTTGATAGAGACGCGATCGTTCGCATGCTTGGCCAACTCCAAAATCTGCTCATCAGCCTAGTGGCAGGGCCAGAGCAGACCGTTGGCGCCTGGGCGAGATCCTGCATCGGCGAGCCGGAGCGGATACATCTGCTGGTGACCTTGAACCAGACCGAGGTTCGATTTTCCGAACTCGACATGACTGTGCCGGAGCTGTTTGAAGCACAGGTGCGGAGGACGCCGTCCCGGATCGCAATTGTCTACGCGGACCTGCAGCTCAGCTATGAGTGGCTCAACCAACGGGCAAATCAGGTTGCTCACTACCTTCGTTCTCTGGGGGTCGGCCCCGGGGTCCTGGTCGCGCTCTGCATGGACCGCGGTTTGGAAATGGTCGTCGGACTGCTGGGTATTCAAAAAGCCGGAGCTGCATATGTGCCGCTGGATCCCGCCTACCCTACCGAACGGCTCGCCTTTATGCTCGTTGATTCCAAGATCTCGGTTCTCCTGACCAAATCTCATCTGCGAAATGCTTTGTCGAAGACCCGGGCACATGTGCTGTGCCTGAATAGCGACGAGGATGAGACGGCGCCCTTCCGCACAGCGGATCCTGTCCACGTCTCAGGTCCCGAGGACCTTGCTTATGTCATCTATACGTCCGGCTCCACCGGGAAGCCCAAAGGGGTCCAGATTACGCAGCGCGCACTAGTCAACTTTCTGGTCTCAATGGCGAACACTCCGGGATTGAGCGAGGCGGATGTTCTGTTTGGGGTGAGCACCATATCCTTCGATATCGCCGCTTTGGAGCTGCATCTTCCCCTGTTGGTCGGGGCCAGGCTGGTGCTGGCCAGCCGTGAAGTGGCCTCCGATGGTTTTCGGCTGCTGTCCGAACTGGAGCAGGCCAGAGCTTCCGTTATGCAGGCAACTCCGGCCACCTGGCGACTGCTGCTGGAGGCAGGTTGGATAGGTGCGCTGCCACGACGGGCCTTCTGCGGCGGCGAAGGCTTGCCCTGGGATCTCGCTACGGCGATGGCGGCCACGCAAGCCGAGGTCTGGAACCTATACGGTCCGACGGAAACCACCGTGTGGTCGTCGATCCATCCCGTCCGCCACCCGGTCGATCACGAGCCGTATGAACCGATTGGTCGCCCGATAGCCAACACTCGTGTGTATGTGGTGGACCGCCATCAACATCCGCTACCGATGGGCGTGCCCGGTGAGTTGCTGATTAGCGGGGCCGGGTTGAGCATCGGCTACCTGGGACGTCCCGATCTGACAGCGGAGAAATTCATTCCAGACCCATTTGCGGCCGAGCCGGGAGGCCGAGTGTACCGCACTGGGGATTTGGTGCGCTACCGCGAGGATGGCAGCCTGGTTTTCCTCGGTCGACTCGATGAGCAGGTTAAGATACGCGGCTTTCGCATTGAGCTGGGTGAAATAGAGGCAGTGCTCAACAAGCGGCCCGAGATTTGGCAGGCTGTGGTCACCGTTTGGGAGACCAGTCCCCATGATAAACGCCTGGCCGCCTATTTGCTCACGGAGATGGGTAAAACGGTCGATAAGAAGACCGTCCGGAGCTGGCTGCAGGAAACATTGCCTCCCTATATGATCCCCTCGGATCTGGTGTTCGTCGACCGCCTTCCCCTTACACCCAATGGCAAGCTCGACCGTCAGGCGTTGCCCGTGCCTGATCGCCGACCACAGACGACCTTTGTGGCCCCGCGTACGCAGACCGAGGAGCACCTGGCGGCCATAATGGCCCAGGTTCTGTCCGTGGAACGGGTCGGGATCAACGATGATTTCTTCGCGCTGGGCGGTCACTCATTGCTGGCGACGAAATTTATTGCGCGTGTCAAGCAGGTGCTGCAGCTCGCGGTGCCGCTGCCTTTGCTTTTCAGGGAACCTACGATAAAGCAACTTGCGAACTATATCGACATTTCTCTCTGGGCCGCTCGGCAGCAGCGCATGACTCCTGTGCCCGTATCGCAGGAGGAGGAAGAGGAAATTACGCTTTGAGATCGATTGACGCACTGATCTCCGAATTGCGGGAGCTCAATGTCACGCTCTCCGTCCGCGGCGAGGAATTGAGCTGTCGGGCCCCGAAGGGGACGCTAACGCCGCAACTGACCCGGGAATTATCGGCTCGCAAGGGCGATATCCTGCAGTTTCTGAAACAGGCTGACGCGCTGACTGCGGGCGATGACGATGCCATCAGGCCGGTGCCCCGAGATCAACCGCTCCGCCTCTCCTTTGGTCAACAACGCTTATGGTTTCTAGATCGTCTCGAAGGCCCTTCCGCAACCTACACCATGCCGCTGGCGGTGCGGTTGGAGGGCGCCTTGGATGTCCGGGCGCTGGAAAAGGCCTTGGTTGAGATCACCCGACGCCATGAGGTGCTGCGGACAAACTTTATCGTACGGGACCAACAGCCTGTTCCCCACATTCACCAGACAGCGGATAGTTATCTGACAATCCGCTCATTGGACAAGCCGTTGCCGAACACGCCAACCGAGCAAAAGGCGACGGTCCGGCGGTTGGCAGAAGCAGAGGCCCACCGCAGCTTTGACCTCGCCTCGGATCGGCTCCTGCGCGCAACCCTGGTCCGGTTGAGCGAGACTGCGCATCTGTTTCTCGTCACCATGCACCACATCATCTCCGATGGCTGGTCCCTGGAAGTGTTTATTCGGGAATTGGTCAGCCTGTACACGTCGGTCAGCCAAGGCTTGCCTGCGTCCTTGCCAGAGCTGCCGATCCAGTATACTGATTATGCACATTGGCAACGCCAGCGCTTACAGGGAAAACTTCTCGCCAATCAACTTCCCTATTGGCGTAACCAACTGGCCGGCGCGCCCGAGATCCTCGCCCTCCCGACCGATCGCCCTAGGCCGCCGATCCAAACTTATCGCGGCGAGAGCGTAACCAGCGTGCTCGACGCTGCGTTGACCAGACGTCTGTACGGCCTCAGGCAAAGCTCGGGAACGACGCTGTTCATGACACTCCTTTCCGGGTTCGCGGTCCTGCTTGCGCGGTACAGCGGCCAGCAAGACATTGTCATTGGCACAGTTATCGCCAATCGGAATCATCCCAACCTTGAAGCCTTGATGGGGCTATTTATCAACACCCTGGTTCTGCGGTTCGACCTCTCCGGCAATCCGTCTAGCCGGAACTTCCTGGAACAGGTCAGGCGTACCTGCCTGCAGGCCTATGACAATCAGGACTTGCCCTTTGAGCTGCTGGTCGAGGAGTTGCAACCAGCCCGGGCCCTGAGTTATTCGCCTCTGGTGCAGGTTGCGTTTGATCTGAGCACGCCAATGGATAAGATTGAGATGCCCGGCCTAATCATGCTGCCAGTTGAGCAGCAGGCCATTGCCGCGAAATTCGATCTCAGCCTGTCCGTAGAAGAAACCGGTACGGAATTGCACGCCCTGTGGAACTACAATCCCGACCTGTTCGACGAGGCTACCATCATCCGCATGATGAATCATTATCGGAACCTCCTGGCAGGCATGGCGGTCGATCCTGATAAGCCCGTGTTTCAGCTGCCGCTACTGGAGGAACGAGAGCGGCAGCAAATTATCCGTGCGTACAACGAAACGGCCGCGACTTATCCGCGCGAACATACTGTGCCGAGTCTATTTGAGGTATGGGCAGACCGGGTCCCGGACCGTCTGGCGGCGAGCTTCGCTGATCAGGCGCTGACCTACTCTCAGTTAAAACAACGGGCGTACCAATTGGCTGCCTATTTGCAGAGCTTGGGTGTGGGTCCGGAGGTGCTCGTTGCTCTTTGTGTGGAACGTTCGTTGGAGATGGTCATAGGGCTGTTGGGCATTCTGAAAGCGGGGGGTGCCTATATTCCGCTCGACCCTGCTTATCCGCACGAACGTCTCGCGCGCGTAGTCGACGATGCAGGCGCCGCGGTTGTGCTCACCCAGGAACATCTGCAAGCCGCTTTGTCCGGAATAACGGCCCGAGTGATTTGCCTGGATCGTGATTGGAGTGCCATTGCCGCAACGAGCCGAGGCAGGCTGAGTTGCCAGGTAGCACCGGAGAACATAGCCTATGTAATCTATACATCGGGTTCGACTGGGCGACCCAAAGGCGTCCAGGTCAGCCATCGAGCGCTGCTGAACCTGCTCATTTCGATGCAACAGGAACCAGGCTTGACAGAACGGGATGTCTTCCTGGCGGTTACCACTATAGCTTTTGATATCGCGGCGCTGGAAATATATCTGCCGCTGATCGCGGGGAGCCATTTCGTCCTGGCCGAGCGCGAGACCACCCTGGACGGCCGGCGTTTGCGAGCTGTTCTGCAGACCCGTGCGGTGACCCATATGCAAGCCACTCCGGCCACGTGGCGGATGCTCGCTGACACGGGTTGGGACCCTCCGCTATCCTTCACCGCTTTGTGCGGCGGGGAAGCTTTGCCTGTGGCATTGGCCCGCCAAATCGTGCAGAAGGACGCACGGCTGTGGAACCTCTACGGCCCCACCGAGACGACGATCTGGTCGGCCGTCCGTCGGGTCAAACCAACCAAGCGAGGAGAGGTCCCACGCCGCAACACGGAGGGCGTCGAACCGATCGGCCGTCCCATCAGCAACACCCAAATATATATTTTGGACCTACACGGCCAACCCCTGCCGGTTGGTGTCCCCGGTGAGCTGTATATCGGCGGGGACGGCCTTGCCCGCGGCTACCTGAACCAGCCCTGGCTGACAGCCAACAGCTATCTTCCCGACCCTTTCTCCGCGGCCGACGGTGCGCGCCTGTATCGAACCGGCGATCTGGTCCGTCGCTTGCCAAATGGGGACATCGATTTCCTGGGTCGCATCGATCATCAGGTCAAGATTCGCGGGTTTCGCATTGAGTTGGGAGAAATCGAGGCCTCATTATATCAGTATCCGGGCATCAGAGAAGTCGTTGTCCTTACCCGAGAAGACACGCCTGGAGACAAACGTCTGGTGGCCTATCTTATGGCCGCGCACGACCCGCCACCGGAGATAGACCTGCTCCGCGCTCGCCTGAAGGACACCCTGCCCGAGTATATGCTTCCCGCCGCCTTTATCTTCCTGGCCGCGATGCCGCTTACACCCAGCGGCAAGGTCAACCGGCAGGCGCTGCCTGCCCCAGACCAGAGCAGGCCAGAGCTGAGCGCTAGCTTTCTCACACCTCGTACCGAGCTGGAAAGGACGATCGCAGAGGTCTGGCGGCAGGCGCTTCGGGTTGATGAGGTAGGGGTCGACGATAACTTCTTCGCTTTGGGCGGCCACTCCCTGCTGATAACCCAAGTGCATGAGGGATTGCGCGAGCGGCTCGCACGGTCGTTTCCATTGGTCACGCTGTTTCAATATCCCACGATCCGCACCCTTGCCACCTGGCTTTCCCAAGAGGAAGTGCCGGCCGCAATCTCTATCCGTCCACGTGCGCCACACGCAGCCGAAGCCACCGAGGACATCGCCATCATTGGCCTCGCCGGTCGGTTTCCCGAGGCGGACGATCTACAGACTTTCTGGGCCAACCTGCGCGGTGGCCGGGAGTCCATTCGTTTCTTCTCAGAACAAGAGCTGCTCGCAGCCGGAATGGAACCCGAATTGATCGCCCAGTCGAATTACGTCCGCGCCAACGGCAGTCTGTCGGATATCACCAGTTTCGACGCCGCTTTCTTTGGCATTACGCCGGCCGAAGCGGAGGTTATGGACCCCCAGCACAGGCTTTTTCTCGAGACTGCCTGGCATACTATGGAACACGCCGGCTATGGGGCCGGCAGGAGCAGGGCGGCGATCGGCGTCTTTGCCGGCTGCAGCCATAACGGTTATCTGGTGCATAATCTGCTGCCCAATATCATGGACTCGGCGACTTCGCACGCCATCCACCAGCTCATCCTGGGGAATGAAAAAGACTACTTGCCCACTCGTGTTTCCTACGCCCTCGACCTGAAGGGCCCAAGTGTCAATGTCCAGACCGCCTGCTCGACCTCGCTGGTCGCCGTCCACCTGGCGTGCAAAAGCCTGCTGGACGGGGAGTGCGAGATGGCGTTGGCAGGTGGCGTGGGGTTAAAGATTCCGCAAACATCGGGCTATCTGTATCAGGAGGGTATGATCCACTCGCCCGATGGGCATTGTCGCGCTTTCGACGCGAAAGCCCAGGGGACGTCCTGGGGGAGCGGCGTCGGGGTTGTGCTGTTGAAACGGCTCGACGCAGCCCGTGCCGATCGCGACACTATACATGCCGTCATCAAGGGTTCTGCCATCAATAACGACGGCTCCCTTAAAGTCTCCTTTACCGCTCCTGGGGTGGAAGGCCAGGCGGAAGTTATTGCCAATGCTCAGGCGCGGGCTGGGGTTGCGCCCGACAGTGTTTCGTACATCGAAGCTCACGGCACAGGCACGCTTCTGGGAGACCCGGTCGAAGTGGCCGCGCTGACTCGGGCTTTTCGGGCGGGAACCGACAAGCAACAGTTTTGCGCCCTGGGGTCGGTCAAAACGAATATCGGCCACCTCGACACCGCGGCTGGGATTGCCGGGCTGTTTAAAACCGTCCTGGCGCTCCAGCACAGACAAATTCCACCAACCCTCCATTTTCACGACGCCAATCCCGAAATCGATTTCTCGCACAGCCCCTTTTACGTCAACGACCGGCTGCGCGACTGGCCGGCAAATGGAACACCTCGGCGCGCTGGCGTGAGTTCGTTGGGGATAGGTGGCACGAATGCCCATGTGATCGTAGAGGAAGCGCCCACACCGGGACCTTCCGTCTCGCCCCGGCCGTGGCAGCTCCTGATCCTCTCGGCCCGCAGTCAGAAAGCGGCCGACAACCTGCGTATCAATCTGTCCGCTCACCTTCGGGATCACTGCGACGTTGCCCTTGCCGACGTTGCGCACACGCTGGGAGTGGGGCGACGACAGTTCGCACACAGGATCGCGGTGGTGTGTCGCGATACGGCGGATGCCGCCGCTGCCCTCCAGTCCGTCGAGCGCCTGCGGGCTGGTCACATACGAAAGGTGCAACCGGACCAGGCTGTCGCCTTTATGTTTCCCGGCCAAGGCGCGCAGTACGCCACCATGGGGGCGGAGCTTTATCGAACGGAGGCGGTCTTCCGGGAGCAGATCGATCGCTGCGCGGAACTGCTCCGACAGGAGCTGGGTCTGGACCTCCGACGGGCCATGTATCCGCAGCCAGAAGAAATCGACGCAGCCAACGCTCAATTGTCGCAGACCTGGCTGACCCAGCCGGCCCTCTTTGTCACGGAGTTTGCCCTGGCTCGACTGTGGCTGTCGTGGGGGGTGGTTCCCCGCGCCATGATTGGCCACAGTCTGGGAGAATATGTCGCCGCCTGCCTGGCTGGGGTGTACGATGTTGAAACTGCCCTGCGTCTTGTCGCCCGCAGAGGGCGGCTCATTTGGGACCGGCCGCTTGGGGCGATGCTCGCTGTCTCCCTATCCGCGAGGGACCTTTATCCCTTGCTCAGCGACAGTCTATCGGTTGCTGCCGTCAACACCCTTGAGGATTGCGTGGTCTCCGGTCCGTCACCGGCGCTCAAGATGCTGGCGGCACAGCTCGAAAACGATGCGATTCCCTGCCGCTGGCTGCGGACTTCGCACGCCTTTCACTCGGCGATGATGGAACCGCTGGTCGCCGCTTTCACCGAGCTCTTGAAGAATGTTCGACTGAATCCGCCCGAATTGCCTTTTGTGTCCAACCTGACGGGCGCCTGGATCCGACCCGAAGAGGCAGTTGATCCAAACTATTGGGCTGAGCACCTTCGCCAGACGGTTAACTTCGAGCGGGGGGTCGGAACGTTATTAGGAGACCCGGATGTGACCTTGCTGGAAGTTGGTCCGGGCACGACCTTGAGCGCCTTTGCCCGGCGTCATCCGCTGGCCAAGAAAGGACGCTCTGTGCTCTCGTCGCTTCGTCGGGCCGACCCCAATCGAGTAGCCAAGGAGGGGTGTGGGGAAACGGAGACGCTGCTCGACAGTCTGGGCCAGCTGTGGGTTGGCGGGATTGACATTGATTGGTCTGCTTATTACGCGAAGGAACGTCTGTCCCGGGTTCCTTTGCCCGGCTATCCGTTCGAGAGACAACGGCATTGGATCGATGCGCCTGCTCGCGCAGCGCTGTCGTCTCGGCCGCTCGCGCACAAAAAACTGCCCTTCGAACAGTGGTTTTACCTACCTGGCTGGAAGCCTACGCTCACGCCCCGTTCCGTTTGTGCAGAGGATTTCGCGGGACCGTCGTTCCCCTGGTTGGTGTTCAGCGACGGTTCTTCGCTCAGTCAACAGACCATTGCACGGCTAAAACACGGGGGCCAAGAGGTGGTCACGGTCTTAAGGGGAGACCGTTACGAACAACACGGGCAAATCGTTTGCCTCCGACCTCTTTCCCCCAATGATTACGAGTCCCTGATCCAGGCGGTGGGCGGACGGCCCAGCTATAAAATCGTTCATTTCTGGAGCCTTTCTGCGACCGACCAATGTGGTCCGGACTACTTTGCGCGAGCCCAAGAAGAGGGCTATTACAGTTTGTTGTTCCTGGGTCGTGCTCTCGCCAGACAGCAGTACCCAGGCGCCACCATAGCGATCATTGCCAATAATCTGCACGATGTGAGCGGTCTCGGGGAAGCGTGTCCAGAGAAAGCAACGTTGCTCGGTCCGTGCCTGGTGATGCCGCAGGAGATACCTCAAATTACCTGCCGCTGCGTGGATATCGTTGTCCCGCCGGAGGGCACCACGGCTGAGGCTGACCTGGTTGAGGGACTGGTGGATATCCTGCTCGCAGAACTGGAGATCGGCCCCCCCGATCCGTTTGTTGCTTACCGCGGCCGTCGACGACTGGTGCCAAGCTTCGACCGTGTGACACTTGATTCCAAAGCGGGCGCAGTCAGGCAGCTGCGCCACCAGGGTGTGTATCTGATCACCGGCGGTCTCGGCAATGTGGGGCTCCTCCTAGCGAGATTCCTTGCCGAAGCAGTCCAGGCTCGGATTGTGCTCGTTGGCCGGTCATTCTTTCCCGAGCGTTCCCAGTGGGAAGCCTGGTTGCAGTACCACTCCGACAACGAGGACATTTGCCGCAAAATCCGTCAAATCAGAGAAGTCGAGGCCTTGGGAGCAAAAGTGCTCCTCGTTCGCGCTGATGTCGCCGACGAACGGGAGATGCGGGCCGCGCTCGCCCAGGCGCACCGCCAGTTTGGCGCGCTTCATGGGATCATTCACGCGGCGGGCAGGCTAAATGATCCGTCCTTCATAAGTCCGTTCACTGAAGTGGGCGAGCAAGAGTCTCAAGCCCAATTTGCGCCTAAGATCTACGGCTTGTATGTTCTGGAGAAGGTATTATGGGAACAAGTCCTCGATTTTTGCTTGGTGATCTCCTCGAATTCGGCGGTCCTCGGAGGTATAGGATTCGCCGCCTATAGTGCTGCCAACAGTTTCATCGATGCCTTTGCGGCCAGGCAGAATCAACCTGGAAGAACTCCCTGGCTGAGTGCCAACTGGGATACTTGGCTCTTTGACGAACCATCCGAAATGTCCCCAGTCGCCGAGTTCTCCATGACCCCGCGCGAAGCGATAGCGGCCTTCCAGCGGCTCGTTTCCTGCGTAGCGGATGGGCGCATGATTGTATCCACTGGTGACCTCCAGGCACGATTCGATCAATGGGTACGGCGCCGAGAACAAGGGCAATGGGTACGGCGCCGAGAACAAGGGCCGGAAAAACAGAGCACAAGCACACCGGAGACGCAGCACTCGCGTCCCGATGTGGCGGTGTCCTATTCTGCCCCGACAAGTGAGGTCGAAAGTCAGCTGGCTTCGCTTTGGCAGGAGCTTTTAGGATTTACCACGGTTGGCATCCATGACGACTTCTTTGAGTTGGGCGGCGACTCGCTAACAGCCATTCGCCTTATGACCATGATCAAGGAAGAGTTTGGAAGGCAATTCCCTCCTGCTGTGTTATTGGCGAAACCAACCATTCACCAACTGGCGAAATCCCTGGAGCAACCGACGGCAACGGTCTCCTTCTCGCCGATGGTTGCCATCCAACCCAAAGGAACCCTAGCACCATTTTTCTGTGTTCCCGGAACCGGTGGTAACGTACTGTATTTTCACGATTTGGCCGGTTGCATGGCTGAATACGACCGTCCCTTTTATGCGTTCCAGGCGTTGGGACTCGATGGTCGGACCCCGCCGCTCACGCGCATAGAAGAGATTGCCGCCCTGAACGTCCAAGCGTTACAAGAAGTTCAGCCGCGGGGACCGTACCATCTAGGTGGACACTCGTTTGGCAGTTGGGTGGCGTTGGAGATGGCGCGGCAACTGCAAAGGGAGGGTCACGAGGTCGCTCTGGTGGCCATTCTCGATACCGGGGTGCCGTCCGCAAGAGATCTCTCGGCGATGGGCGGGTGGGATGATACAAGATGGCTGGTGGCGGTCGCTGATACACTCAGCCGGATCTACGAGAAGCGGCTCGCGTTGCAATATGACCAACTGGCACAGCTGACCCCGACGGCGCAACTCGAGGCGCTCACCCGCGCCATGGAAACGCTGGGCATTGTCCAACCCGGGACCAATGCGGGCGAAATCCGTGGCTTTGTCGAGGTGTACAAAACCCAGGCTCAAATCCCCTATAATCCCGAACCCGACTCTCCCGTCCGACTGGTTCTGTTCAGGGCCCGCGAGCCGCTCGCCGATTTTTTACTGGGCATGCCGGAGTCGCTAAGAAACGATGAAGCCTGGGGCTGGCAGCAATACAGCAAAGGACCGCCAGTGGTGGAATATGTTCCGGGTGATCATCTGACAATGATGTCCCACCCCCACGTCCGACAACTCGCGGATCGCCTGCACACGGTGCTCTGTGCGGAACAGGGGACATAAAAAGTCGTGCAGCCGGCTATTTTATCCCCTGCGCCGGGGATCGGCGGCCTAGGCATCGCCCGTCGGCGTCGGTGCCAGCGACGAAGCCCCGCTCTCGACGTCGGCGTTACCTTCGCTGTCGCGGCAGGCGTTGAGGACGGACAGGCGGGCCCGTGGCGCGTTGTCTGGAGACCGAAGATTGAGGATTCGCCGGTGGAGTGAGATGGATTCGCACTATCGTCCGCGGCCGAGAAGCTCATCACCTTCGGCAGACTGCCGCTTGTCGTTGCGCGCCGAGGGACGCTACCGCGCCTTTGCCGATTTCGCACGGCGCTGCGGGCGGGTTCCGCGCGCCTATGACCACCGCATCGGCGCCGAGGTCATGGTCTGGTGCTCAAACGACTATTTCGGCGGGGGCAAGCACCCGGGGGTGCTGGCGGCAATGGAGGAGACAAATGACGTTGGAGCTTCGAATTTAGCGCTGACGTCGCCGAAGCCAAGGTTTAGATTTTCACCCTAGCGCTGATCCAAAACTGTCAGACGGTTGCCCTCGTTGCGGGAAGCGGAAACCGCGCCAGCCACAAAACGGAACGGCGGATGAATGACGGGGGTGCATCGGGAGCGCCGGCAATTTAGCAACCGAAGGTGATTTCAACTGCGCGCCCCATCCTAAGCAGCTCCGGCAGTATACCGATAGGCGAGCGTCCGGGGCCCAGAAGCTTCGCTGCTCCTGGGGTGGCCGCCGATAACGCGAGAGGTCGCGGTAGGGACGACCGTCGCCGGCCGCCCCACCGGGTCACCGGAGGCGGTCGCCCGCCCCCGGTTCCCACAGAACGTAGCGTGCAGATTTCCCGCACTACGCTCTTCAGAAGATGATTCACAGCACTGCGAGAGCTTGTAACTCCCGATAGGGA
>Ga0306922_10000793_pt1 | contig 27130 bp, 22 predicted proteins | sample sta12Cox44000082_FD_203758 | JGI IMG/M metagenome (GOLD analysis project Ga0306922, IMG submission 203758) | Lab enrichment of tropical soil microbial communities from Luquillo Experimental Forest, Puerto Rico - statoxic.12C.oxic.44.000.082 (v2)... | ecosystem: Environmental > Terrestrial >... | reverse complement strand
AATCCCGCGCGTATCCGATCAGCGGCTTTTTCTTTCGACCAAGCAGAATCAGGATGGCGCCGAGGACAGCGAGCACGAGCGAAACCGGCTGATCGAGAAAGTAGGGCTTGACCAAGCCTTGCCAGACCTGCGGCCCGACACGGCGCTCGACCTCCGGCTGCAGCGATGCGAGCGAGTTTTGGTCGACGTTCGACCAGGTCGACTCCACGCTGCTGATATACACGGTCTGGTCCGCGATCGACTTGGTGCCGTCATAGACCAAGAAGATGAATCCCAGCGCGAGCGACAACAGACCGAGGAAGCGTAGAACAAAGCGGATCATGGCGTCTTATACGGAAACACCCATCGCCCCTCTACCGGTTAGCCTGCTCGCCCATTCCCTGCAACATGCTGGGACGGGCGGCGGCCCCCTTTCGCGACTCGCCTTGAGCCGAGCCCGTTCGATCCGCTACCTTCGCTATCCGGCCATCACGGCTTTAGTAAGGGGTTGACATGTCTGCTAAAAATGGTGGCCGCGGGAAACGACCGACATTCACCGACCAGGAAGCGCTGCTGTTCCACAGCCAGGGCCGGCCGGGCAAGCTCGAAGTCGTCGCCACCAAACCCATGGCTACCCAGCGCGATCTGTCGCTGGCCTATTCACCCGGCGTCGCGCTCCCCGTGCTGGCCATTGCCGAGCAAGAGGACCGCGCCTTCGATTACACCACGAAGGGCAATTTCGTTGCCGTCATCACCAATGGCACCGCCATTCTCGGCCTTGGCAATCGCGGCGCGCTGGCGGCCAAGCCGGTCATGGAAGGCAAGGCGGTGCTGTTCAAGCGCTTCGCCGATATCGATTCGATCGATCTGGAGGTGTCGTCCCAAGATCCGGACGAGATCATCAATTGCGTTAAGCTTTTGGGCAAGAGCTGGGGCGGCATCAATCTTGAGGACATTCGCGCTCCGGAATGTTTCGTCATCGAGCAACGATTGCGGGAGCTGCTCGACATTCCGGTATTTCATGACGACCAGCACGGCACTGCGATCATTGCGGCGGCCGGATTGATCAATGCGCTCGATCTCACAGGGCGCGATATCAAGTCGACCAAGCTCGTCTGCAACGGCGCCGGCGCCGCCGGCATCGCCTGCCTCGAACTGCTCAAGGCGATCGGATTCACGCCCAACAACATCATCCTCTGCGACACCAAGGGGGTTATCTATCAGGGCCGCACCGAGGGCATGAATCAGTGGAAGTCGGCGCATGCGGTGAAAACCTCGGCGCGGACCTCGGCCGAGGCACTCGCGGGCGCGGACGTCTTCTTCGGGCTTTCGGTCAAGGGCGCGGTGACCAAAGAGATGGTGAAGTCGATGGCGCCAAAGCCGATCATCTTCGCCATGGCCAATCCCGACCCGGAAATCACCGCGGAGGAAGTGGCGGAGGTGCGCAACGACGCCATCATGGCGACCGGACGTTCCGACTACCCCAATCAGATCAACAACGTGCTCGGCTTCCCTTACATCTTCCGCGGCGCGCTCGACGTGCGGGCGACCGCCATCAACATGGAAATGAAGATCGCCGCCGCCAAGGCGCTGGCCGCGCTCGCGCGCGAGGACGTTCCCGACGAGGTCGCCGCCGCCTACGGCATGCGGCCGAAATACGGGCCCGAATACATCATCCCGGTCCCGTTCGACCCGCGGCTGATCTCCTTCGTCCCGCCTGCCGTCGCCTCGGCCGCGATGGACAGCGGCGTCGCCCGCCGTCCCATCGTCGACATGGATGCCTACCGGGCGCAACTGCGCTCGCGCCGCGACCCGGTGGCTGGGATTCTCCAGCGCGTGCACGAGCGGTTGCGGCGACGCCCGCAACGCGTCGTGTTCGCCGAAGGCGAAGAGGAGCAGGTCATCCGCGCCGCGGCGAGCTTCGTCAGCGAAGGACTCGGAACGGCCCTGCTGGTCGGGCGCGAGGATCGCGTGCGCGAGAGCGCGCGCGGCCTGGGCATTGAACTCGGCGGCGGCATCGAGATCATCAACGCGCGGCTGTCGCAGCGCAACGCAGCCTATGCCGCCTATTTGTACGAGCGACTCCAGCGCGAGGGCTTTCTGCAGCGCGACGTGCAACGCCTGGTCAACCAAGACCGCAACCATTTCGCCGCCTGCATGGTCGCACTCGGCGATGCCGATGCCATGGTGACCGGCGTCACGCGCAATTTCTCGGTGGCGCTGGCGGACATACGCCGCTGCATCGATCCCAAGCCCGGCCACCGTGTGATGGGCGTATCGCTGGTACTGGCGCGGGGACGGACCGTCCTGGTGGCGGATACCGCGGTGATCGAAATGCCCAACGCGGAGATTTTGGCCGACATCGCCGTCGAAGCCGCCGGCGTTGCCCGCCGGTTCGGCTATGAACCGCGCATCGCGCTGCTGGCATTCTCGACCTTCGGCCATCCGCCGGGCGAGCGCTCGGCGCATGTGCAGGGGGCGGTGCGCATCCTCGATGAGCGCCGCGTCGACTTCGAGTATGACGGCGACATGGCCGCCGATGTCGCCCTCAATATGGAACTGCGCGAGGCCTATCCGTTCTGCCGCTTGTCGGGTCCGGCCAATGTCCTGATCATGCCGGCGTTCCATTCCGCCTCGATATCCACCAAGCTCCTGCAAGAACTCGGCGGCGCGACGGTGATCGGCCCGATCCTGGTCGGACTCGACCGGTCGGTGCAAATCGTGCCGCTCTCGGCCAACGACGCCCAACTCGTGAACATGGCCGCGCTCGCGGCTTTCAACGTCAGCGGGTGACGACCCGGAGAGACCACATGACCGACCGACTTCGCGGCGTGATTGCCGCCATTGCAACCGCGGTGGACGAGCGGGGCGAGCCCGATTGTGCGCGCTCAGTCGCGCTCGCGCGCTTTCTGCTCGTCAACGGCTGCGATGGACTGAACGTGCTGGGCACCACCGGCGAAGCCACCTCGTTCTCGCTCGAACAGCGCAAGCGCGTGATGACCGCGTACCGCGACGCCGGCGTTGCGCTCGAGCGCCTCATGGTCGGCACCGGCGCCGCCTCGGTCGCCGACGCCGTCGCCCTGACGCGACATGCCGCCGAGCTCGGCTTTGCCGGAGCGCTGCTGTTGCCGCCATTCTACTATAAGGGCGTGCCGGACGCCGGCCTCGTCGCCTATATCGAGACGATCGTCACTGCCACGAGCGCAAGACCCATCCCGCTTTACCTCTATCATTTTCCCGCCCAGTCCGGCCTGCCGTGGCAGGTGCCGCTGGTCAAGCTTCTCCTCGAGTCCTTCGGCACGCGCATCGTCGGCCTGAAGGACTCGTCGGGCGACATGGCCTATGCGCGCGAGGCTGCGGCAATCTCTCCTCGATTCGCCGTGTTTCCCTCGACCGAGGCCGTGCTGATCCAAGCGCGCGCGGGGGAGTTCGCCGGCTGCATTTCGGCCACCGCCAATCTCAACGCCGACCTTTGCGCGCGCGCATGGCGAACGGGCGACGCCGGTGCCCTCGACACCGCCGTGCGCATCCGCAAGCTGTTCGATGGAAAACCGTTGGTTCCCGGCGTCAAGGCGCTCATCGCGCATATCCATGGCGATCCGGCCTGGGCGCGGGTCGAGCCGCCGCTGACCGCCTTCCCCGCAGGCGAGCAGACCGCGGTGGCGGCTGCCTATGATGAGTTGCGACGCGTTGCCGCCAGGCCAGCCAAAACCGCCGTCGCGGCTGCGCAAGGCAGATGAGCAAGCTAGGGCGCGTCGCCCCTGCGCCGTTGACGCTCTAGGGAGAGCCCATTATAAGCGCGTGGCTGGCGGCGAGATGCTCGCCGCCGCTTGTTTTTTTACGATCTAGGCCGCACGGCGATACGCGCAATCGCGGCCATCCGCAGACGAGCAAAGCCCTATGCCCAATACCACTTCTGCCCGCAAGGCCACCCGCCAGATCGCGCGGCGAACCGAGATCAACAAGGCGCGCCGGTCGCAACTGCGCGGCAGCGTGCGCAAGGTCGAGGAAGCGATCGCGGGCGGCGACCGCAGCACGGCGCTCGCGGCGCTCAAAGAAGCGGAGCCGGTCATCATGCGGGCGGCGCAGAAAGGCGTCGTGCATCCCAATGCCGCGAGCCGCAAGGTCTCCCGTCTGGCGCATCGGGTCGCCAAGCTCGCAACCTAGTCCATCGACACGACCAAAGACGAGCTTCGGTGCCGTTGACGACGCCGATATCGCAGGCTTTCACATTGCTCTCGATCAAAACGTCCTTCGATTCGAGAATTTCTGCTCGTCGTATAAAAAGCGTCATACAAAATCAGGATAATCCAGCGCACGATTTCTTACGCTCATGACTCCGTCGTGATGGCGGGGGTTACCCTTGCTTTTCTCGCAGGGAAATAACTGTTTGCAGAATGGTTTAAAGGGAAAGCGAGCGGGAGGACTTTGATTTCTGTCGTTTTCCGACATTGGAACTGTTGCGTGTAAACGCAACATCGCGGTGCCGCTTCGGCCTCCGCGCTCAGCCGCGCCCACTACGAATACGCAAGTCAATTCAAAATATTATGGCAGCAGCTGACACGTCGGTCGCGAAGACCTGACGCGCGAAGCGAGCGCGCATGCACGCCGACGCGTGAACTGCAACCGTTGCAGGGGGACTGCAGCGTGCTATTTTCAAATCGCCACTGGGCCACCGGCGGCTCTCAGTAACAGGCCGTAGTTATGCTCATCGAAGATGAGGACGGGTGAGTCATGCCTGGTTGTTCTCAGCTTCGGATTCGCGAGGCTTGCATAGCGGAGATAAGTAAGCTTGCGCTTGGTCGCGCCGTGCTTCCGGTCGTTCGTGACGCAAAAGCCTGACAAAAACGATTCTAAAAGATGAGCCTGCATAGCCCTCACGAGAATGGGCAATGAACAAGGGGGGTCGCATGACGAAAATGAGGGTTAACATGGCTTGCGGAATCGACCGTCAGCCCTACGGCTGTTTACTTCATTTCATTGTCGCTGCCCGCGGAGCGGCTCCGCCCCCGCGCTGAAACATTCATCCTGCTGCGCGGACGGATTCCCCGAGTTCCCTCCCGGCCCGCCGGTCGCGCCGCACCTCTCCTGCCCCTCCTAACGTTCCCTGCGTGGTGTCACTTCGCGTCGAAGTATCAGGTTCGTCCGCGTTCCCCATCGATTTGCGTCGATTAACAACAGATACGGAATGACGAGCATGGATCTGGACCGCTGGACGCGAGTGAAGGATCGCCTTCGTGCCGAGGTCGGCGACGACGTTTACGCGAGCTGGTTCGCCCGCATGGAGCTCGACGGCAGCGAGGGGGACACCGTCAAGCTGTCCGTGCCGACCCGCTTTCTCAAAAGCTGGATCCAATCGCACTATGCCGAGCGGGTGCTGGCCTGCTGGCAAGCCGAGCAGCCGAACTTTTCCCGGGTCGAGCTCACGGTTCGCTCCGCGGTGATCCGTACCTTGCCGCCCAAAATCAAGCCGATGGATACTCCCGCGCCGCAACGCGAAATCCGCGAGATCAAGCTCAATGGCGGCGACTTGCGCGGTACGGCAGGGCCGATCTCGGCAGTGCATGAGGCTCTCGGCGGTTCGCCGCTCGATCCACGCCTCACATTCGAGACTTTCGTAATCGGACGTTCCAACACGCTGGCACACGCGGCAGCCAAGCAGGTGGCACAGGCCAGGCGCGGCGACCTGGTGATGTTCAACCCTCTTTACATCCACGCCGGGGTCGGGCTCGGCAAGACGCACCTGCTGCAATCGCTGGCCTGGGCCGGCAATGCGACTGCCGAGCGCAAGGTGCTCTATCTCACCGCCGAGAAGTTCATGTACGGCTTCGTGGCGGCGTTGCGGGCGCAGAATGCACTGGCCTTCAAAGAGGCGCTGCGGACCATCGACGTCCTGGTCATCGATGACTTGCAATTCCTTCAGGGCCGATCGACCCAGGCCGAGTTCTGTCACACGCTCAACGCGCTCATCGACGCCGGCCGCCAAGTCGTCATCGCCGCCGACCGGCCGCCTTCCGATCTCGAGAGCCTGGAAGAGCGCGTGCGCTCGCGGCTTGCCGGCGGCCTCGTGGTGGAAATGGGATCGCTTGGCGAGGAGCTGCGGCTTGAAATCCTCAAATGTCGGGCTGCGGCCGCCAGGCAGCATCACCCCGGCTTCGATGTCCCGATCCCGGTACTCGAGTTCATCGCCAAGACCGTGACCCATAACGGCCGCGATCTGGAAGGCGCGCTCAACCGCCTCCTCGCTCACAGCAAGCTCACCGGGCAGCCCGTCACGCTGGAAATGGCCGAGCGCGAGGTGCGCGACCTGATCCGTCCCCAAGACCCCAAGCGCGTCAAAATCGAAGATATTCAGCGGGTGGTCGCGCGCCAATATAATGTGAGTCGCGCCGACCTCCTGTCCTCGCGACGCACGGCAAACGTGGTGCGGCCGCGGCAAGTGGCGATGTATCTGGCCAAGACGCTTACGCTGCGTTCGCTCCCGGAGATCGGGCGCCGTTTCGGCGGCCGGGACCATACGACGGTGTTGCACGCGGTGCGAAAGATCGAAAACCTCGTGAATACCGACTCGGCGCTCGCCGAGGAGATCGAGCTGCTGAAACGGCAATTGCAAGAGTGAGCGCCGCCCGCCGGTCCGCACGGGTGCTGCAAACCGACGGACAAAGTCGTTCAGGGCTGAAAGCCGCGGTCGCCCCTCGCCGATCAGCTTGCCGGCCGTCCCGTCCGGGACATCCCGTCAAATCCGTTGGGTAAGTGCCGGCGTCGGTGCCCCCGCCCTTGCGAAAAAACCGCCCACGCGCCACCTTCCTTACCCCCTTCACGCGAGCGGGCGGATGGAAAAAATGAAGGTCACCGTCGAACGCGCAGCGCTGTTGAAGTCGCTTGGCCATGTGCATCGCGTGGTCGAACGGCGCAACACCATTCCCATTCTCGCCAACGTCTTGATCAAGGCGGAGAAATCCAAGCTCAGCTTCAAAGCGACCGACCTCGACGTCGAGGTGACGGAGACGATCCCTGCCGAAGTAGGCCCGGGCGGCTCGACCACGGTCCCCGCGCATATGTTCTACGAGATCGTGCGTAAGCTGCCTGAGGGTGCACAGATCGTGGTCGAAGCGTCCGGTGATCGCGCGGTGCTGACCATCCGCGCCGGGCGTTCCCGCTTCACTTTGCAGACGCTGCCGGAGACCGATTTTCCCGATCTTGCGGCGGGCGAGATGACGCACAAGTTCAAGATCGCGGCCGCCGATCTCAAGCGGCTCATCGACAAGACCCAATTCGCCATTTCGACCGAGGAGACGCGTTACTACCTTAACGGCATTTACCTGCATACTGCCGGCACCGCCAAGGCACCGACGCTGCGCGGGGTCGCAACCGACGGACACCGCCTGGCGCAGTTCGAGCTGCCGCTGCCTGCCGGCGCCAGCGGCATGCCGGGCATCATCGTTCCGCGCAAGACCGTCGCCGAGGTGCAGCGTCTGATCGAAGATAACGAGGCGGAGGTCACGGTCGAGCTGTCGCAGGGCAAGATCCGTTTCAAGCTCGGCGACACGGTGCTCACCTCCAAGCTCATCGACGGTACCTTTCCAGATTACGCGCGCGTCATTCCTCTCGCCAACGACAAGGAGCTCACCGTCGACAAGAAGGAGTTCGAGCAGGCGGTCGATCGCGTCTCCACGGTATCGAGCGAGCGCGGCCGCGCGGTGAAGCTGTCGCTGACCAATGGCAAGCTGATGCTATCGGTCACCAACCCGGATTCCGGCAGCGCCACCGAAGAGATCGAAGTCGAGTACGGCGCCGAGCCGCTCGATATCGGCTTCAATTCCCGTTATCTGCTCGACATCGCGGCGCAGCTCGAAGGCGAAGCCGCGGTGCTCAAGCTCGCCGATCCGGGATCCCCCACGCTGATCCAGGACCGCGACACCAAGGGCGCGCTCTACGTGCTGATGCCGATGCGGGTGTAGCGGCATCGGAGATTAGCCTTCAGCGATCAGAGGTCCGGCGGGGGTGCTGGCCCGGCGGGCGGCACGCCGCGATTGCTGTTTTCCGATCAGTGACTACTGATTACTGATATGGCCTCAGCACGCATCCGCCGCCTCACCGTGACGAATTTCCGCACCTACCACGGCGCGCAGATCGATGCCGGCGCCGGTCCAGTGGTGCTGGTCGGCCCCAACGGCGCCGGCAAGACCAACCTGATCGAGGCGATCTCGTTTCTCGCACCGGGACGCGGGCTGCGGGGCGCAACGCTCGAGGATGTCGCCTTTTCCGAAGGCGATGGATCGTGGGCGGTCTCGGCGGAGGTCGAAGGCGCGCTCGGACTAGCAACCTTGGGCACCGGCATCGAACCGCCGGCGGGCGAGGATGCGGTCATCGCACGCAAATCCCGCGTCGATCGCGAGCCCGTGGCATCGCCGGCGGCTTTCGCCGATCATTTGCGCGTCGTGTGGCTCGTGCCGGCCATGGACCGATTGTTCAATGGCCCGGCCTCCGAACGCCGCCGCTTTCTCGACCGCCTCGCGCTCGCGCTCGATACCGAGCACACGACGCGCGTCAATGCGCTGGAACGCGCGCTGCGCTCCCGCAACCGGCTGCTCGAGGACGCCCGCCCCGATGCGCACTGGCTCGACGCCATCGAGCACGAAACGGCCGAACTTGCGGTCGCGGTGACGGCATTGCGGGTCGAAACCGTCAACCGGCTGCAAGCCATCCTTATCGCGCGCAAGCATCCTGCCGCGGCGTTCCCCGCAGCCGAAATCGCGCTGGACGGATGGATGGAACGGCTCGTGCCGCTCCAGCCTGCGGTCGAGGTGGAGGACCGTTATCGGGCGGTGCTCCGAGACAATCGCGGTCGCGACACCGCCGCCGGCCGCACGCTCGACGGGCCGCACCTGACTGACCTCGCGGTCACCCACGCCGATAAGCAGATCGCCGCCGCCGACGCCTCGACCGGGGAACAGAAGGCGCTGCTCATCGGCCTCGTCCTGGCCCATGCAAGTCTGCTTGCCGAAATGTCCGGCTTCGCGCCGGTGTTGCTGCTGGACGAGGTCATCGCTCATCTCGATCCGGCGCGACGCGCTGCGTTCTACGCCGAGCTCGACAAGCTGGGCGCGCAAACCTGGATGACGGGCGCCGATGCCGCGGCCTTCGCAGACATCAAGGCGGAGGTGTTCGAGGTCGTGCCCGGACAAGTGAAACCGCGGCCGTGATCGTCACCTCGCAGCTTCTGTGCCATCATGGACAAGGCGCGGCGGATCCACCAACCGAAGGAGCTTCGATGCGCGCTGTCTATTACGAGCGGAACGGAACGGCCCGCGACGTGCTGCAGGTCGCGGAGGTGGAGACGCCGCAGCCGGGACCCGGAGAGGTGCGCGTGCGCCTTGCCGCTTCGGGCGTCAACCCTTCCGATGTCAAGAGCCGCGCCGGCGTGACGCGCAAGATCGCTTTCCCTCGCGTCATTCCGCACAGCGACGGCGCCGGCGAGATCGAGCGCGTGGGTGAAGGCGTTTCGCCATCGCGCGTGGGGGAGCGGGTGTGGGTTTGGAATGGCCAATGGCGCCGGCCCTTCGGCACCGCCGCCGAGTCGATCGTGCTGCCCTCGGGACAGGCCGTGCCGCTCCCCGCCAATACGAGCATGGAAGTCGGAGCTTGCCTCGGCATTCCGGCCTACACCGCCTATCAGGCAGTGGAACTCGCCGGCGTCAAAGCCGGCGCGCGCGTGCTCGTCGCCGGCGGCGCCGGAGCCGTGGGCCATTACGCCATCCAGTTTGCCAAGAAACGCAAGGCCAGCGTCATCACGACGGTCAGTTCGCCCGTCAAGGCCGAGATTGCGCGGCGGGCCGGCGCTGACCATGTCATCGACTACCGGCGCGAGCACGTCGGCGAGCGGGTCATGGAATTCACCGGAAAAGCCGGTGTGGACGTGGTGATCGAAGTCGATCTCGCGGCCAATGCGCGGCTCTTGCCCAGCGTGATTGCGCCCAACGGGGTGGTCGCGATCTACGGCAGCAGCGCGCCCGAGACGTCCATCCCGTTCCAGTTCCTGCTGCAGAACAGCATCGACCTCAAATTTTTTCTGGTTTACCAGATGCCGCTGCAGCTGCGCGCGCAGGCGACCACCGAGATCACGCGCATGCTCGAACGCGGCGAACTCATGCACAACGTGGCGCAAACCTTCGCTCTCGCCGACATCGCGGCGGCGCACGAGGCCGTCGAGTCGGGAAAGGCGATGGGCAACGTGGTGGTCAACCTCGGTTAGCGGCATCTGCTTGCCCTGCGGGCTGATTTCTGCGCCGAGCCCCAGCAGGCTCGCGTCAATTTCCTGGCGATGAAAGCGCCCGAAAAAGGGTCGCGGAGGAGGTCCAAAACGCGCTCGTGGACGGCGCCGCAATGGGGCCATTTCCGGGGCTTTTTTCGGGCCGCGCCATCCCTTGAAATTTCAAAAGAAACAGTTACTTACAGCCTATCACTTTGGGCTGTACGACCTCCTCTTTTCGTGTCAAACCAAGCCCGATTTGCCCATCACTTCCGAGACTGATTCGAAAAAAGACTCCATGGCCGAACCCGCCCGCCAGACTCCGCCCGACGCGTCCGATTACGACTCGGATTCGATCAAGGTCCTCAAAGGTCTCGACGCCGTGCGCAAGCGGCCGGGCATGTATATCGGCGATACCGATGACGGCTCCGGGCTCCACCATATGGTCTACGAGGTCGTCGACAACGCGATCGACGAAGCGCTCGCCGGTTTCGCCAAGGAAGTGGTCGTCACGCTCAATCCGGACGGCTCCTGTACTGTCCGCGACGATGGCCGCGGCATCCCGACCGACATTCACAAGGGCGAAGGGGTCTCCGCCGCCGAAGTCATCATGACCCAGCTCCATGCCGGCGGCAAATTCGATCAGAACGCCTACAAGGTCTCCGGCGGCCTGCATGGTGTCGGCGTCTCCGTCGTCAATGCGCTCTCGAGCTGGCTCAAGCTCACCATCTGGCGCGACGGCCAGGAGCACTTCATGGAGTTCCGCGACGGCGAACCGGTGACCCCGCTGTCCGTCGTCGGCGCCGCCCGCGACAAGCGCGGGACCCAGGTCACCTTCCTGCCGAGCCCGCAGACCTTCACCATGACGGAATTCGATTTCGCGACGCTGGAGCACCGGCTGCGCGAACTCGCCTTCCTCAACTCGGGTGTGCTGATCGTCCTCTCCGACATGCGTCATCCCGTGGAGAAGCGCGAGGAGCTGCGTTACGAGGGCGGGGTCGAAGCTTTCGTCAAATATCTCGACCGCAACAAGACGCCGCTCATTCCCGCCCCCATCATGATCAAGGGCGAGCGCGAGGGAATCGCGATCGAATGTGCGCTGTGGTGGAACGACGGCTACCACGAGGCCGTGCTCTGCTTCACCAATACCATCGCTCAACGCGACGGCGGCACCCATCTCGCCGGCTTCCGCGGCGCACTCACTCGCCAAGTCACCAGTTACGCCGACAAGGGCGGCGTGGCGCAGAAGGAGAAGGTGGCGCTCACCGGCGATGATTGCCGCGAAGGGCTCACCGCGGTTCTCTCCTGCAAGGTGCCGGACCCGAAATTCTCCTCGCAGACGAAGGACAAGCTCGTCTCCTCCGAGGTGCGTCCCGTGGTCGAGAACGTCATCAACGAGGCGCTGCAATATTGGCTGGAGGAGCATCCGGCGGAGGCGAAGGTCATTGTCGGCAAGGTCGTCGAGGCCGCGGCTGCCCGCGAGGCTGCGCGCAAGGCGCGCGAGCTCACGCGCAGGAAAGGCGCGCTCGATGTATCCTCCCTTCCCGGCAAGCTCGCCGATTGCCAGGAGCGCGATCCGACCAAGTCCGAACTATTCATCGTCGAGGGTGACAGCGCGGGCGGCTCGGCCAAGCAGGGGCGCGACCGCGCGTTCCAGGCGGTTCTGCCGCTGCGCGGAAAAATCCTCAACGTCGAGCGCGCGCGCATGGACAAGATGCTGTCCAGCCAGGAGATCGGCACGCTGATCACCGCGCTGGGAACCGGCATCAGCGAGGAGTTCAATCCGGACAAGCTGCGCTACCACAAAATCATCATCATGACGGATGCCGACGTCGACGGCTCGCACATCCGCACGCTGCTGCTGACCTTTTTCTACCGCCAGATGCGCGACATCATCGACCGCGGTCATCTCTTCATCGCGCAGCCGCCGCTCTACAAGGTGGCGCGCGGCAAATCGGAGCAGTATCTCAAGGACGAGCGTGCGCTCGAGGATTATCTCATCGCCAGCGGCCTCGAAGAGGCGGTGCTGCGGCTCCATTCGGGCGAAGAGCGCGCCGGCGCTGACTTGCGGCAGCTCGTCGAGCAGGCCCGTGTGATCCGCAACGTGCTCAATGGACTGCATAGCCGCTACAATCGCCAGGTGGTCGAGCAAGCGGCCATCGCAGGCGTGCTCACGTCCAACGTTTTCGGCAACCCGGACAAGGCGACGGAGGCCGCGAAATACATCGCGCGCCGCCTCGATGCATTGTCGGAAGAAACGGAACGCGGCTGGCAGGCCGAATTCATGGACGGCGAGGGCTTCCGCTTCGAGCGCACCGTGCGCGGCGTCAAGGAAGTCGCCGTTCTCGACCATGCCCTGCTCGGTTCGGCCGACGCACGCAAACTCGACGAACACGCCTCAACCCTGCAACAGATCTATCCGCGTCCGGCCACGCTGCGTCGCAAGGACGAGGACAGCGTGATCCACGGACCGGTGGGCTTGTTCGAGGCGGTGACCAGCGCCGGGCGGAAAGGCCTCACCCTGCAGCGCTACAAAGGTCTCGGCGAGATGAATCCGGGTCAGCTGTGGGAGACCACGCTCGATACCAATGCCCGTTCGCTGCTGCAGGTCAACGTGAAGGCAATCGACGAAGCCGACGATATCTTTACCAAGCTCATGGGCGACATCGTCGACCCGCGCCGCGAATTCATCCAGGAAAACGCGCTCGCCGCCAGCGTCGACGTCTGAGTGCTGATCTTTATGGCTGGCGCGCCCAGCTCGAGGCGCTACGTCGCACCGCGTCGGTTTTCTGCCAATAGGCTTGCCAGCCCTCGCTCGGACCGATGCCGTCGATCGCGGCCGGGCCCGTGATCTTCGTCGCGGAAGCGGGATCGAGCACCATCAGCGGCTTGCCGCCGTTCTGCGCCTCATCGATGGCACGCCGCAGCATGCGGCGATAGGCGCTGATCGCCTTGTCCGACTGCCCGAGATGCTCCTTGGTGCGATCCTGGATCGGCCCCATCGACTCGCAGGCCCATTGGTCGTGCACGTTGATATCCGTGCCCATCCCAGTGAAGGTCTCGTGCTCCTGCTCATGCGCGTTGAAGCCGTAATCGTTGCTCTTGTTCTTGCGCGGGATGTAATCCGGCAGCTCGTAGAGCTCGAGGCGCTGGCGCCGCATCTCGCCCTTGTCCACTGGCGCGCCGAAGCTGGTGAAGATGGCGTACCAGTAGTGCCTGTAGTCGTCGATCGGTACGTGCCATTGCGTGATCGTCATCTCGCTCGACATGGGAATCACGAAGCCGTGCGGAAACACCAGGTTGGTGACGCGCACGTGCGTGTCGGCGCCGCTGATGCGGCGTAGCGTGATCACGCGCATGCCGTAGTCCGTCGGCTCGATCTCGATCTGCGGGCGTGGAAACTCGCGCATGATCCGCGTCATCGGCATGTCGGAGTCGATCGACTTGTCGCGAAACAGCTTGCCGTAGCCTTGCGCCGGTTCCTCGTCATGAAAGAAGCGGTGCAGGAATGACGTGTGGGCCGGATCGATGCCCACTTCCAGCGACTGCAACCAGTTGCAGGCGATCATTCCCTTGAATGCGAAGGTGTGGCTGTCGGGAGCGGTGAAGCAATCGAACTGTGGAAAGGCCGGCGGCTCGCCGGGCCCCATATAGGCGAACAGGATTCCGCTCTTCTCCACCACCGGATAAGCCTTATGGCGGATATTGGCGCACATGCGGCTGCTCTCGGGCTCGGCCGGCGTCTCCAGGCATTGCCCCGTGACGTCGAACAGCCAGCCGTGGAAGGCGCAGCGTAACCCGCCGTGCTCCAGCCGCCCGAAGGCGAGATCAGTACCGCGGTGCGGACAGGCGCGCTCGAGCAGGCCATACCGGCCGTTGTCGTCGCGGAACAAGACGAGGCTTTCGCCGAGAAGGCGAACAGGCTTGAGCGCACGGTTGTCCGACAATTCATCGACCAGCGCGGCAGGCTGCCAGTAGCACCGCATCAACTTGCCGGCGGGCGTGCCCGCGCCCGTTCGAGTCAGGAGATCGTTCTGCTCGGCGCTCAACATCGCCTAATTTCCCTCGTTCCGCCCGTTGGGTTCGAATTTACCGGATCGGATGGGGCATGTGCAGCCTTAATGCCGGTGTCTTCTCCCTCGCGGAGCGCGGGGACTCGGCCACCTGTCCCAGCGTTTACCCTTGCAGCGTTGAAGCGCGCAAGCAGCAAACCATGCGCGACGAGGCCGGACGAAAAGTCGAGACCAGCGTCGAGGCGCGGGCGGGATTCTTGGATCGTCCCGTGCTCATCGTCCTGTGCGTGAGCTTGGCATTGGCGGTGGTCGTTTTGGGCGCGCTGTGGTTCGGCTTCTTCGCGCCTAGCGCGTGAGCACGCCCTCTCAGTGCCCCGGCAGTACCGTCACTTTGGGCGTGGTCGGCAAGCTCGTTTTCGATACGACCAGCGAGGGGATCTCGCTCATTTCCACGGTCCACTTCTGCCGCGCCCGCTCGAGGAATCGGTTGAGCGTATACGTGCTGAAATAGTGCATTGGGATCATCAGCGGCGCCTTGAGCGCCTCTAGAACCTCCATCATGCCCTCGAGATCGAGCGTGTAACTGCCGTCGACTGGGACGAAAACCACGTCCACGCGGCCGATCTCGTTGAGCTGCTGCTGGTTGAGCGGATGGTGCAGATGGCCAAGATGGGCAATGCACATATTCGCCGTCTCGAAGATGAAGATCGAGTTGCCGTGCCGCTCGGTGCCGCCGCCCCAGTCGCGGATATTCGTCGGCACGTTGCGCACGCGCACGTCCTTGACCGTGAGGTCGTGACGCGCCGGCTGATCCGGGGTCGCCCCCCGGCCGCGCAGCACGTGCTTGATGGCGGCATCGGGAGCGTCGGTGAAATGGGTGCTGTGCGCGTGATTCATGGTGACGATGTCCGGCAGCAGCGGCGGACGGACATAGTCGTTGTAGTCGGTGGCAATGCGCACGAGCTGCGGAGATTCGATCAAGAAGGTCGAGTGGCCGACGTAGGTGATGCGGACCTGATCGGGATTGAGCGCGAGGCGCAACGCGGCGGGGATGACGCGCGGCGTATCAGATGCCACGAGCCCCGGGCAGGTCTGCGCCATTTCCGGCTTCGGTGCGGGTGCCTGGACCCGCTCGAATGCCGCGGCCGGCGAGGAGAAAAACCCGGCGAGCAAGACGATCGCAGTCGTTCGAGCGAGAGAGACCATGCCGGTAGTGTCCCAGTTTGCTCGGTACCGTTTCAAGCTGTTTCTTCCGCTCGTCCCCGCGAACGCGCATAGCCGCTAGAAGGGCACGCGGTGACCGCTCGGGCTGCGCCCGGCACGCGTCTCACGCAGCAGAGATGCAAAACGGGCGGCGTCTCGGACGCCGCCCGGCAACAAGCGATCTTCCTCGATCAGCGCGGCGGCATGATCAGACCTCTGGCGGTCACCACCACCCAGCGGCCATCCTGTCTGCGGATGGCGTCGACGCGGCCTAGCCCCGGCACGACGTCGCCTTGCTCGACCTCGACGAGGCCCATGCGGCCTTCGATGAGCGCGGTGCCGCGACGGACATCGCGCACCACCCATCCCTCGACTGCCCCAACCTTGCCCGCTTGGTTCGCTCCGCCCGCCGGCGGCGCGATCGTGCCGGTCACATCTTTGCCGACGGCCGCGGCTTCACCGTGAGAAACACGCTCGAGGGCGTCAATGGCTTTATTCAGCTTGGCCGCCGGCTCGGCCTGAGCGCGGTCGATACGCTCGCCGATCCGGGTGAACTGGGTCATTGCGTTGCGATTGGCGGACTCGATGCTCAGCTTCAATGCAGCCAGTTCGACCCGTGCCTGCACGATGTTTTCCTTGAGCGCCTGCACGTCCTTAACGCCCATTCGCCCCATCCCGGCAACCGTGGCGCCGGGGCGGGCGAGGCCGTAGGCTGCGAGCGCGCCGACCATTGCGCCGAGCGCCGCGGCGAGCGCGAGCGCGGCTGCCAGCAGCGTAAACCGGCTGACATTGGGACCCCCTTTGGCGGATTCCGCAGCCGCACGATCGGCGTCAGCCGCGTGTTTGCCGCGCGGGGGCTCATCGCTGTCCGCAGCGGCGTGCAGGGTCTGGATGCCCACCAACTTCCGCGGCGTGGTCGCGGTTTCGACGGTGGCGGCCTCGATAATGTCGTGCTCACTCATGGCAAGTCCTTGATGCGCGGCGAATTGGACTCCATCGCGGTTACCAACTGGTTATCGTTTGGGGGATTTGCCGGCCTGTCGCCGCTGCCCCTGTTCGGCGCGCGGCTGGCTGCGCGAACGGCTCTCAGACGCCCAGATACCGGTGCTGAATTTCCGGCGCGGCGGCAAGTTGCGCGGAACTGCCGGTCCATACCACTTTGCCCCGCTCGATCAGATAATGGCGATCGGCGATACGGATCAGCGCCTCGACGTTCTTGTCGATGACCAGGATGGATTGACCGGCCGCTTTGAGCCGCGTCAGGCAATGCCAGATTTCGGCGCGGATGAGCGGTGCCAGTCCCTCGGTCGCCTCGTCGAGAATCAACAGGCGCGGATTGGTCATCAGCGCCCGGCCGATCGCCAGCATCTGCTGTTCGCCGCCGGAGAGCTGATGGGCCATGTTGGCGATGCGCTCGCCAAGGCGAGGAAACAGCGCGCAGACCTTGTCCAGCGTCCAGGGCTCGGCCGCACGGCTGCGATTGGCCGCGGTCGCGATCAGATTCTCCTGTGCGGTGAGGTTGGGGAAGACCTGCCGGCCCTCGGGCACCAACCCAATGCCCAGCTTGGCGACCTGATAGGCCGCCAGCCCGCGGATCTCGCTTCCGTCGAAACGGATGGAGCCGGTCATCGCCGGCGTGAGCCCCATGATCGAGCGCACCGTCGTGGTCTTGCCCATGCCGTTGCGGCCCATGAGCGTCACCATCTCGCCCGGCGCGACGGCAAGCGAGACGCCGAACAGCACTTGGCTCAGCCCGTAGCAGGTCTCGATGTTGGATACCTCGAGCAGCGCGGAATCAGCCATGACGCGCTTCCTGCTCGCCGAGATAGGCTTGCCGCACCTCGGCATTGGCCCTGATCGCCTCCGGCGTGCCGGAGGCGATGATGCGGCCATAGACCAGGACGGTGATCCGATCGGCCAGGGCGAACACGGCTTCCATGTCGTGCTCGATCAATAGGATGGTCAGTTCGCGCTTGAGTTCGCGCAGGGTCTTGACCATGCGCGCGCTCTCCTCCGGCCCCATCCCCGCCATCGGCTCGTCGAGCAAGAGCATGCGCGGGCTGGTCGCCAGCGCGACCGCGATTTCGAGTTGGCGGTGCTCGCCATGGCTCAAGTTGGCGACGAGGGCGTCGGCACGGTGCGCGAGCCCCGCCCGCATGAGTGCCGCGCGCGCAGGCTCGCGCAGCTCGGCCTCATCGCGGGCGGGGCGCCAAAAACGAAAGGAGTGCCCCGCGTGCGCCTGCACCGCGAGCGCGACGTTTTCGATCGCGGTGAAATCGAGAAATAGCGAGGTGATCTGGAACGAACGGGCGAGGCCGAGCTGGCTGCGGCGAAAAATCGGCAAGCCTGTGACGTCGCGATCGGCGAAGCGAATGCGTCCCGCGTCGGGCGCGATCTCGCCGGCGAGCTGGCCAATCAGCGTGGTCTTGCCGGCGCCGTTTGGTCCGATGATCGCGTGCAGCTCGCCCGGCGGAACGGAAAGCGCGATCGCGTCGGAGGCAACCACGCCGCCAAAGCGTTTGCTGAGACCCTCGATTTGCAAGAGCGCGTCAGCCACGGCGCACCCCGGCGAGCAGGCCGTCAATGCCGCCGCGCGCGAACAGGACGACCAGCAGAAACAGCGGACCCAGGATGATCTGCCAGTATTCGGTGATGCCCGAGAGCACCTCTTCCAGCACCAGCAGCGCCACCGCGCCGATCACCGGCCCGAACACCGTCCCCATACCCCCGAGCACGGCCATGACGATGAGATCGCCGGAGCGCGTCCAGTGCATCAGCGCCGGGCTGATGAAGTCGGTATGGTTCGCGAGCAGCGCGCCGGCGAGCCCGCAAAGCATGCCCGCGAATACGAAAGACAAGAGCTTGTAGCGATAGGTAGGGAATCCGATCGCCCGCATGCGCCGCTCGTTCGAGCGCGCGCCCTGGATCACCATGCCGAAGCGAGAATGCACAAGTCGCCAGACGACGTAGACGCTCGCCAGCAGCAACGCGAGGCAGAGATAATAGAACGTCATTTTGTTCGAGAGATCGATTAGCCCGCCGAACTGGCTGCGTTTGTAGATGGTCATGCCGTCGTCGCCGCCGTACCGGTCGAGCCCGATCGCCACGTAATAAACCATTTGCGCGAAAGCGAGCGTGATCATGATGAAATAGACGCCGCGCGTGCGGAGCGAAAGCGCGCCGACCGCAAGTGCAAACAGCGCCGAGGCCGCCACTGCCAGCGGCCATTGCAACAGGCCGGAATTGATCCCTTCCTTGGCGAGAATGCCGACCGCATAACCGCCGATTCCGAGATAGACGGCATGACCGAAGCTCACCATTCCGCCGAAGCCCATGATCAGGTTCAAGCTCACCGCCGCGATTGCCAGAATGACGATGCGCGTGAAAAGCGAAACCATGAAGGTATTGCCCGTGGCCTCGGCATAGACCGGCACCAACGCGAGGATGGCGATCACAACTGCAACAAAGGCGTTGCGCGGACTGAGCCGTGCAGTCATCGGCGAGCCGCCGGGAACAGACCTTCCGGCCGGAAGACCAGCACAGCCGCCATGAGCGTGTAGATCAGCATCGAGGAAAGTGCCGGCCCTGCGCTCGAGCCGGCGCTGTAGCTCACGAAGTGGCGGATGAGATCCGGCAGAAATGCACGCCCTATCGTATCGATGATCCCGACGAGAATCGCGGCCACGAAGGCGCCGCGGATCGAGCCAATGCCGCCGATGATGATGACGACGAAGGCGAGGATCAGGATGTTCTCGCCCATCCCGATCTGCACGAAAGAGAGCGGCGCCTGCAGCATGCCGGCAAGTCCGGCGAGCGCGGCACCGAGCCCGAACACCAGGGTATAGAGCAGCTTGATATTGACGCCGAGCGCACCGACCATCTCGCGGTTGGAGGCGCCGGCGCGGATCAGCATGCCGATGCGCGTGCGCATCACCAGCGCATAGAGCAGGAGCGCAACCGTCAGCGTCGCCAGAATGATAACCAGCCGATAGAGCGGGTAATAGACGCCCGGCAGAACCTGTACTGCGCTCAGCATTTCCGGCGGGAGCGACAGCGTCAGGCCGGCCGGCCCCCAGATCAGCCGCACCAGTTCGTTGAAGAACAGCAGCAGGCCGAAGGTGCCGAGCACGTGGTCAAGGTGATCGCGTCCGTAGAGCGGCCGGATGGCGATCACCTCAAGCGCCATTCCGGCCACTAGCGTCGCGAGCAACGCCAGGCCGAGGCCGGCCAGGAAACTGTCGGTGACCGCCGCGAACGTTGCGGCGAAATAGGCACCCAGCATGTAGAGGGAGCCGTGCGCCAGATTGACCAAATCCATGATGCCAAAGATCAGGGTCAGGCCGGCTGCGAGCAGAAATAGCAGCATGCCCAACTGAATGCCGTTGAGGCACTGTTCGATCAGATACAACATTGTCGGGTTGTCCCGATGAACTCTGGCAGCTGACCCGTCGGATGCCGGCTGGCCTTGCTCCCGCGCCATACAAATCAGGCCATGACGGCTGGCGCAAAACAAGACGGCAGAAGCACGCGCTTCTGCCGTCTTACAGCCCTGCGCCTAGCCGGTGGTCAGTTCGGCATTTTGCACTTCTGCCAGTGCTTGTCCTGATCGTTCTCCACGATCGTCGCGACGGTCTTCAGCCGGTATTCGTCGCCGTCCTTCACCGCCTCTTGCAGATAGAAGTTCTGGATCGGGATGTGATTGGGTCCGAACTTGAAGTTTCCGCGCACCGATTTGAAATCGGCCTTCTCCGCGGCGCGGCGCATCTCGTCCTTCTTGCTGAGATCGCCCTTGACGGATTTCACGACGCCATCGAGCAGGGACACGGCATCATAGGTCTGGGCACCGTAGAACGCCGGGTCGCTCTTGTATCGAGCGCGGTAATCTTCGACGAAGCGCTTGTTGGCCTCATTGGGCAGGTCGCGCACCCACTGCTGCGCACCGGGAATGCCGAGAGCGAGATCCTTGAGCCGCGGCAGCGACAGCGCATCAATCGTGAAGGCAGTGTAAAGCGGTATCTGGCCCTTGAGGCCCGATTGCGCGTATTGGGTGACGAACTGGATGCCGGGGCCCCCCGGATAGAATGCGAAAATGGCGTCCGGCTTTGCCGCGCGCGCCTTCGACAACTCGGCGGAAAAGTCGAGCTGGTCGGGCCAGCGCGTCAACTCCCGTCCGATGACCTCCCCCTTGAACGTCGCGGACACCCCCTCGAGCATGTCCTTGCCGGCGGCGTAGTTCGGGCCCATGAGGAACGCGGTCTTGACGCCCTTCTGATTCATGTAGAGGCCCACCGCCTGCGGAGTCTGGTCGTTGTTCCAGGAGGTCGAGAACACGTACGGCGAGCACAGCTCGCCCGCGAGCTGCGAGGCGCCGGCGTTGGTGACGATGGTAAATGTCTTGGAGTCGATGAGCGGCTTGAGCGAGGCGAGCAGCACGTTCGACCAGATATAGCCGACGACGAAATCCACTTTGTCGGATTCGATCAGCTTCTGGGTCTTCTGCACGCCGACCTCGGGCTTGGTCTGATCGTCCTCGTAGATAACCTCGACGGGCAGGCCGCCGAGCTTACGGCCGTGATGGTCGAGTGCAAGCTCAAAGGCGTTGCGCATATCCGCGCCGATCGCCGCCACCGGCCCGCTGAAGGTGCTGATAAAGCCGATCTTTACCGTTTGTTGCGCCGTGGCAGGCGCCGCAGTGAGTGCGATGAGCGCGATCGTTCCCAATAGAATTTTCTTCATTTCGGTTCTCCAGAAAGTGCCCCTCGGAAGTGAGCGGCGATCTTAGTGGATCGGTTCGGGAGCCAAAAGCCCTCTCCACCGTGGCGTTTCGTCCTCGCGATCGTGAGGCAGGGCAGAAGAGGGCGAACGCGCCGACCAGCAATGGCCCGCGGCCCTCGCCTTGCCTTGCCGGGAGGGCGGCAGTAAAGCATTCCGGCTGCGCTTCCCCTGAAGGCGTCGTGATGCACGAATTAACCGGCAGGACGCATTGGCACGAGCCAACCGGCAGTGACCGAGCCGGCTTCGGCGCGTTCGGCCGGCCCAAGACGCCTTATGACCTATTCATGGAAGCGGAAGGCATTCCGATCTACCGCGATATCGGCGTGCGTAAGGTGCAAAATTTGCCCCTTGCGCCGTGGAAACGCTTGGGGGGCAAAGGCACCTATATCCAGCTCCACGGCACCGAGGGCAAATGGGGCTGCTATGTCGTCGAGGTGCCGGGCGCCGGCGCGCTTAACGCGGAAAAGCACCTGTACGAGGAAGTCTATTTGGTCGTCGAGGGTCGCGGCACCACCGAGGTGTGGCTCGACAGCGACAGCAAGCGTCACGTCTTCGAATGGCAGAAGGGCTCGCTGTTCTCGATCCCGGTCAACGCCTGGCATCGGATTGTCAACGCGAGCTCCGCCCCGGCGCTGCTCCTCGGCGGCACCACGGCGCCCAACTTGATCAATCTGATCAACAACACCGAGATCATCTTCGGTTGTCCTTACGAGTTTCGTGAGCGCTTCAGCGGCGCCGACGACTTCTACAGGTACAAGGACGAGATCGAGCCCGATCCAGTACGCGGGCTCGCCATGCGGCGGACGAATTTCGTCCCCGACGTCGTAAATTGCGACTTGCCGCTCGACAACCGCCGCTCGCCCGGCTGGCGCCGCGTCGAGCCGTTCATGACCGGCAACACGTTCTATCTCTGGATCGGTCAGCACGAGAACGGCCGCTATTCCAAGGCGCACGCGCACACCTCGGCCGCCGTGCTCATCTGCCTCAAGGGCAAGGGCTACACCTATACCTGGCCGGAGCGATACGGCATCACCCCGTGGAAAGACGGCCACGCCGACAAGGTCAAACGCGTGGACTACGAGCCGGTGGGCATGGTGTCGGCCGCGCCGGGCGGCGCGCGCTGGTATCACCAGCACTTCGGCGCGTCGAAAGACCCGCTGCGCCTGACTGCCTGGTTCGGGCCGCACAATCCCGGCCGCGAGCCCGGCCCGCCCGGCGAGAAGCACACCGACTACACCGCGATGGACATTCCCGAAGGCGGCACCGCGATCCCGTACTGGATGGAAGATCCCTTCATCAGCACCGAATACGAGGCCACGCTCAAGGCGGAAGGCGTGCCGAGCCGAATGGAGCGGAGCTTCTATAAGAAGGGCGCCGTCGTGCCCAAATTCGCCGGCGCATGAGGACCGCACCAACCGCACTTCGTACTTTGCGCCTCAGCGATCCGCCTCCTGGTGTACTGCGCGTATCGTCGGCGTGCATCCTCTCCTTCGGGGACGAGGATATCGCAGCGGCAAGGATGTGCGCTGACCAACGGCTGAGATGATGACGGACGAGGAAGCGCAGGGCGGGCGCGTTTTCTTCACCAGCACCGGGCGCTCGCTCGTCGACGAAGACGAAATCGTCGTACTCAGCGTCGGCGTGGATATCGGATCTTCCACCTCGCATCTCGTGTTCTCGCGGATCGTTCTGGAGCGGCTCGACAGCCGGTACGTCGTCACCACGCGCGAGACCTTCTACCAGTCCGATATCCTGCTCACGCCCTACTCCGCCGAAGAAGAAATCGATGCCGCGGCACTCGGCGCCTTCATCGAGCGGCAATACCAAGATGCCAACGTCGATCCGGACGAGATCGACACCGGCGCGCTGATCCTCACGGGCGTCGCGGTGCACCGGCGCAATGCGCGCAAGATCGGCGAGCTGTTTGCGCGGCAGGCCGGCAAGCTGGTCGCGGTTTCGGCGGGCGACAGCCTGGAGACCGTGATGTCCGCCCATGGCTCGGGCGCCGCCGCGCGCTCGATCCGCGACAGCGCCACGGTCATGAATGTGGATGTGGGCGGCGGCACGTCGAAAATCGCGATCTGCGTCGACGGCCGGGTGGTCGATCTCACCGCGCTTGACGTCGGGGCGCGGCTCATCTGCCTCGACCCGGCCGGCCGGATCGTGCGCGTGGAGAAGGCTGCTCGCCGTTTCGGCGCAGAGCTCGGCATTGCTCTCGAGCTTGGGGCGCAGCTCGCGCCGGACGCGGCACATATCTTGGCGGCGCGCATGGCGGATTGCCTGTTCGCGGCGATGGATGGCGGCTCGCCCATGGCGGGCGGGAGTACGCTCTTGCGCCTCGAGCCGTTGTCCCGGCCCGGCGCCGTCGAGCAATTAATCTTTTCCGGCGGCGTTGCCGAATACATCTATGGGCACACGACGCAGACCTATGGCGATCTCGGCGCGCTGCTTGCACAAGAGATTCGCGCGCGCGCGGAGCGGTGGGGGCCAAGGCTCGCGCAAGCGAGCGAAGGCATCCGCGCCACCGTGATCGGCGCCTCCCAGTACACGACGCAGGTGAGCGGCAGCACCATTTACGTGTCGCCGCTCACGACGCTGCCGCTGCGCAACGTGCCGGTGATCGCCCCTCGCTTCGCGCTCGATGCCGATGAGATCGACTCTTCGGCGGTAGCGGCCGAGATCAGGACGTGGCTCAAGCGCCTCGATCTGGACGCGGCCGACACGCCGGTGGCGGTGTTCGTGCCGTGGCGCGGCTCGGCCACGTTTCAGCGGCTGCACGCATTCTGCCAGGGCCTGGTCGACGGCCTCGCGGCGATCCTCGCGGACGGCCACCCGCTCGTACTTGCCGGCGACGGCGATGTCGGCGGCCTCATGGGAATTCATCTGCGCGAGGAAATGCAACTCGATAATGCCATCGTCTCCGTCGACGGTCTCGAGCTCAAGGAATTCGACTATATCGACATCGGCGGCATCCTGCCGAATTCCGGCGCGGTCCCGGTGGTGATCAAATCGTTGATCTTTCCCGCCAGCGCTGCCGCGCGTCCGCAACCGCAATTGGGCACCGTGGGGAAGGTCGCAACGATCGCGGAGCGCTAGGCATCACAGCCCATAAACCCGCTCCGCGGTGCCGCCCATGATCGCGTGGCGCTGGTCGACGGGCAGTGCCGCGATCAGATCGCTGACGCCTTTCCAGGTCTGCTCGTAGCTTGCCCCCAGCAAGATCACCGGCCAGTTGCTCGCCGCCATGACGCGATTGGGGCTGAACAGGTCTAGCACGTGATCGCTGTAGCGCCGGATCTCGTCGGTCGACCAGGGCCAGCGCATGATGATGTCGAGCCCGATCGAGAGCTTGATCGACACGTTGCGATGCTCGGCCGCACGGGCGACTTGCGTCGCCCACGGCTCCCAGCCCCGCTCCGGCAGCGGCGGCCGGCCCAGATGGTTGATCACGATCTTGAGTTCCGGCACGCGGGCTGCGACGTCGAGCACGGATTCGAACTGCGCCGCGGTCACGGGAATGGCATCGAAGGCGAGCCCGGCCGCGGCCAGAATCTGGAGCGACTCGACGACGCGGTCCTGCAAGAGCCAGCGCGGATCCGGCTCGTTGCTGATGAGATGGCGCACGCCGACGAGCTTGCCGCGGGAGCGTAGCCGCCCCAGCTCGTGCGCGGTGGCGGCGGGATCGGCGAGCGGCAGCCAACCGACGACCCCGCGCACGAAGTTGACGTCTTTACAGAGATCGAGACACTCCTCGGTCTCGCCGCCGACCTGATGCAAAACCTGGATCAGCACCGTTCCTTTGATGCCGCAATGGGAGAGTTCCGGGCGCAAGTCCTTGGGCGTGAAGTCGCGCGCGAAGCGATCGCCGACCTGGCCGGGCCACGTATATTTGTGCCGGCCGGTCCACCAGAAATGATGATGCGCGTCGATCATATGCGTCCGATCAGGAGCCCACGAAGGCGTCCTTGCCCCGCCACCTCATCGTCCCGTCCAGTGCGGCTCGCGCTTGCCCACGAAAGCTTCGACGCCATGCCGGAAGTCCTCGCTGGCATAGCACGCGCGCACGAGATCGTCTCCATCCGGCAAGCCGGCGCGCAGAAGCCGCCTGATCGCTTCCTTGCTCACGCGCATGGTGATCGGCGCGTGCTGTACCAGCCGCGCGCATAATTCACCGACGCGCCGGTCGAGATTCTCCGGCGTTGCGATCTCGGCGAGAAAGCCGGCCGCCAACGCCTCCTCGGCCGAGAGATTCTCCGCCATTAGCAGCATCCGTTTCGCCCGCGAAACCCCGAGCGCGGCGATCAGCCGCGCGTAATTCGCAATCGACAGGCAGTTGCCGAGCGTGCGCGCGATCGGAACGCCGAAGCGCGAGCCGGGCGTGGCGATGCGAAGATCGCAAGCCGCCGCGATTGCCAGCCCGCCGCCGACGGCAAATCCTTCGATCACCGCCAGCGTCGGCACCGGCAGCGCCTCGATCGCGCCGAGAATGCCTTCCATCTTCTCCTCGTAAACGAGGCCGTCGTCGCCGCTGCGGAATGCCTCGAACTGCGCGATGTCGGTGCCGGCGATGAAGGCCTTGCCCCCGGCGCCGCGAAATACCGCTACGCGCAGTCCTTCCTCGCCGCGGATGCGCGCGCAGGCCTGGTCGAGCTGTTCATACATGCGCCAGGTCATGGCGTTGCGCGCCGCGGGCCGATCGAAGATCACGGTAGCGATCTCGCCGTCGCGGCTAAAGCGCACCTCTCCGTCGCTCATCGCGCTGCTCCGATCCTTGTGACTGCAAGTCTTCGTTTCAAGCTTTGCGTCGCCTGATCTCCCTGATCACGGCGCTGCTGTCGAAATCTCCCTCCCCTTGGCCGATGCAAGCCTCCAACACCTCCGCATGGATTTCCAGCAGCGGCAAGCGTTGCTTAAGCCGTTGCGCTTGTTCGAGCATCAGATGCACATCCTTGAGGTGCTGAGTGACGCGGCCCTCTGCCGCGAACTCGTTGCGGACCATCTTGGAACCCTTGACGTCCATGACTTGCGAATAGGCCGCCGAACTGCGCGCGACCTTGAGAAAGGCCTCCGGATCAAGTCCGAGCCGCTCGGCAAAGACCAAGCCTTCGGCGAGGGCCAGCCGGTTGAGCCCGAGGATCAAATTGACCGCCAGTTTGGCGCGTCCGCCATCGCCGATCTTGCCGATGTGGAAGTAGCTCGCAAACAGCGCGCGCAAGACCGGTTCCGCTGCGCGGACAATCTCGGCATCGCCGCCGATCAGCCCGACGCCCTCGCCGCGGCTGACCTGGCCGCTCGCGCCCGAAACCGGTGTTTCCAAGAGCTGCAGCCCGCGCATCGCAACGCGGCCTCCCAACGCCGCGATGCGGTCGGGGTCGCAGGTGCTCGCACACAGCACGATATTGCCGGAGCCCTCGCCCAGAGCCGGCAACAATTCCCTTTCGACGACGTGCTCGACTTGATCGGTGCTGAACACCGCAAGGACGACGGGATCGCAGCGCCGCGCGAGCTCGGCGGCGGAAGCCGCACCGCCGCCGCCGAGCTGCGCAAGCTTCGCGTTCTTGGCGGGATCGACGTCAAAGCCCACGACCGCGAAGCCGGCCGCGAGCAGGCGATGCGCGAATGCCTGACCCAACAAACCGATGCCGATAAGACCGACGGGCTTGCGATCTGTCACGGCTCAACCGAGCGGGGCAATGCCGAGGTCACGCGCGGCCGCCGTCAAGCTGTCGCGCAACGGCTTGGGCATCGGGATGCCGTTTTTCGTGCGGTCCTGCCGCTTGCGGTGGCTCTGCTCGCCGGGCAGCCAGATACGTTCGACCCCAGGCAGGCGTGGAGCGTTGCGCATGGCGCGCACCGCGGCATCGACCTGGCGTTTGAATACCGCCGCTGGGCCAAACGCCTCGACCGA
>Ga0306922_10000787_pt1 | contig 27184 bp, 22 predicted proteins | sample sta12Cox44000082_FD_203758 | JGI IMG/M metagenome (GOLD analysis project Ga0306922, IMG submission 203758) | Lab enrichment of tropical soil microbial communities from Luquillo Experimental Forest, Puerto Rico - statoxic.12C.oxic.44.000.082 (v2)... | ecosystem: Environmental > Terrestrial >... | reverse complement strand
TGTATCGGGTGAAATGCCCAGAGTGCGGCGTCAAGATCGAGAAAGTGCCGCTGTTGCCGAGCAAAGCGCCGTTCAGTAAGCGCTTCGAGGATGCGGTAGGGCAGGCGTGTGAGAGTGCGGCCGCGCGACAAGTGGCACGACGGTTCGGCTTGGCGGAGAGCACGGTGCGGGCGATCGACCTGCGCTATCTGGAGCGATGGGCGGCAAGCAGGCGCAAACCGGCACTCCGGCAGATGGGCGTGGATGAGATCCACATCGGCAAGAAACAGAAGTTCTTGACGGTGGTGTGCAACCTGGAAACGGGCGAGCCGCTGTGGTTCGGACGGGAACGCAAGAAGGAAACCCTGGATGCATTTTTCCAGGAAGAGTTGAGCAGCCGCCAGCGGCATGGGATCGCGGCTGTGTGTGTGGATATGTGGGAGCCATTCCGGTTAAGCCTGGAGGAGTGGCTTCCCCAGTGTCGGATCGTATATGACAAGTTCCACATCATGCAGCACGCCAACGATGCCATCGACGAAGTGCGGCGGGCCGAGTTCTTTCGTAAGGGGGGACGGATGCGGGGCGTGGTGAAAGGCAAGCGCTGGCTGCTGCTGAGCCGATGGGTCAATCTGACAGCCGGTAAGCGCGAGGAGTTGAATCAACTTTTCGCACTCAACCGGAGAGTGTGCAAGGCCTACATTCTCAAAGAGACTCTGGACCGGCTATGGACCTACCACTACGAAGGCGCGATGCTGAACTACCTACAACGGTGGATCGATCAGCTCCGGTGGCAACGTCTGGAGCCCTTCCAGAAACTGGCAAAGATGCTGCTGGAGCATCTGGACGGGATCCTGAACTACTGTCGAACGAAGGTTCCCCTGGGGGTGGTCGAAGCCGTGAATGGGAACATCAAGGCGCTACTGCGTCGCGGGCGGGGATACCAGAACCTGCGCTACCTGCTGCTTAAGGCGCAGCGCATAGCGGCGACCAAGACCGAATTTGTGGTCTTCAGGAGAGCGGCCTAAAAATGCGGGTCCCGTCGAATTCTTGCGGAGAGCCAAATCGTCTTTGGCATTCCTGGCTGAGAGGCTTGTCTAGTCCTCTTCGTAGACGCGCTCGACGAAACTCTCCACAAGGTTCATGTTCGACCAGCCGGGATACTTCGCACTGAATTCGGCAGTAAGCTGCTTGCCGGCATCCTTCGCAGACACGCCCTGGTGCTTCAGCGCGAGCGCACGCGACTGCAAGTCGATGACGAAAGCACGCTCCTTTGCAATGAGGGAACCGTCGCCGAGGGCACCATGATCGGGGACGATGTATCGGGGTCTCAAGGGTTCGAGTTTGTCGAGGACCGCGAGCCAGCTCTTGGGGCTCCCTTCGTCGCGGTTGACCCGGGGGACGAGTCTGTCCTGCACGATGTCGCCCGGGATGAGCGTGCTGTCCGGCTCGACGAAGATCACCTCGTCGCCTTTGGTGTGCGCCGTGCCGAGCCACATCAAACGGGCGGTGACGCCGCCGAGCTCGAGTGTGACCTCTCTGTCAAAGACCATGTCGGGCGCGCGCAGTTTGACGCCGGAGAGGAGTTCGCGGTTTTGCGCCGACATTGTGCTGAAGCGCGCGATCATGGCGTCGGCGGCATTTTCCGCTTCTTGCTGTTGCACGGCGGGGCGGATGAGGATGGTATCGGCGGGGAAGCCGGCTTCGCCGGCGGTATGCTCAACATGGAAGTGCGTAGTGGTGAGGAACAGCTTCTGCGCGCTGGAGAGTTTTCTTACTACCCGCATGGCGGTAGCTCCGTTGCGTGGGCCTAGACCAGTATCGACCACCAATGTCGAGCGGTTTCCCACGACGACCGCGATGTTCGGGAAGCCCACGATGGCGTAGACGTGATCCGACACGCGCGTCGCCTTTTCCTCGACAAGCGGCATGTTGTTCTGGGCCTCGGCGATTGCGGCGATTATCAGGCTGACGGCGAGAAGCGCGCTTGTGCGATGCATGTTGGCACCCCAAAATACGCTACCTAGTGTACTACCTAGCAGCCTGTATCAGGCAGGCTCCGACGCGAAGCAATTCCCAGTCCCGGCAGAGAGCATTGCAGAAGTCCCGACGGATTCGACTGGTGTCTGCCTTAGGGATGCCTCGGCCGCCGCTTCGGCCAGCGCAATAGCTCTGTCCGGGCGGCATGGAGCGGATCGCGCCGATGCTCCTGGCCGTTGCGACGCCGCTACCAAGTTTCGTTCGCCATCGCCAACAGTGACGGGGGGAGCGACCTCCGCTAGAATCCAGGGCGGCTTGGTTCCGCTAACGGGGATCATCCATGATGGCCTCAAGGACCGGCAACGATGTACAGGGTTGAAGCTATGGCACCACACCACCGGTCTTTTTTGATGGTCTTAATTTGGCTACCCCTCAGGTCTGGGTGATCCAGAGCCATGAACTGGTCAGGGGCGAAAGTGCTGTCAATAGTTCCGGCTTTGGCGCAGGCTTGATAGCGACTCAATCGTCAGGAAGGACGTTGACGGTACTCGCACGTACCACAACCGCCCATCCACCAAGCGATACCGGCAACCAGAACCGATTCCGCGGAGTATTGAGTCTTCCCCTCGCCATGTTCACTTACTGACGCGCTTGATGCGGCCCAATGCAAGCCAGAAACGGTAGTGACCAGGAGCCTCCCGCAGAGTGTTTCTCGCATTCCGCAATGGGGGCTAATGTGTAAAGGCTCTCAGCAATGGGCGATGAAGAAGACCAAGAAACTCCGTCAGAAGATGGCCATTGATTGGCTAAAAGAACCAGCTTGGGTGAGGGCTTCTATTCCGTGAGGCGAGCAAGCGAGGCGGCACGATTGAGGATATCGTCGCTCTGCTTGATCAGCCTGGAATGACCGTGGAAGCAGCGGTCGAGCGAAATCTGTCTACCCGAGGGCCAAAGCCAAATTAGGCCGCCAAGAAGGTAGAACCGTGAGGAGCGGTTTTCTCGGCGGCCTGCCAATGCCTAATGGCTAACCGTGCTTATGGGTGGGCTAGATGCCTCCTCCATAATGCGAGACTCAATACTTTTTTGCGGATTCTGGACCGAGTCGGGGGAATGGGGGCCACCTGTGGCTGGCGGCCTCGCGGCGGGCTGGAGTTGGCGCAGTAGCCCGGGAATTAGCTAATGCTCAACTCCAGGATGGGAGAGCAGTTTACAACTTGCGCGGGCCTGCGGGTGCGGAAGTGATTTTCTCTCGATGTCGCGAGGGCTCGCTTCGCCAGCGCCAAAATAGGCCGCCAAGGAGCCCGCGGTCATGCAGTCTTCTTAACGGCCCGCCAAACGGGTTTATGGCTCTTAGACACCGACTCCAGGACTCGAGACTCGGTTTATGAAAGACCCCTGTTAAATCATTCGATTTATCGGGGCAGGAATCATTCGATTTATCACGTGGAGCGGACTGTGGCTACTCTGAACAGTCACCAATCGCCGGACGGTTAAGACTATGGCACAACCGTGCGGTGAGGCGTATGGGTGGTCGCCGTCGAGTGCTCCACTGTATTCTCGTTCAGTCTGCGGGTCAGAGGGGCGCTGGGGTTTCGGTGATTCGGAACTGCGCCGCGCGGTTAGAATAGGCCGGATGGCCCTGCGGCGTTCACGAAGCCCGATTGCGGTAGACAAATCTCCTGCGGAAGCGGCGCAGCAGCGCCGGGTCGAGGACGAATGGGTTTGGGGCTGGGACCCGACACCTGGAATTGTCTCAGTGTGGGCGGACGATGACGGCCGCGCGGTCGTATTTCGTCGAATCCCAAGTACGGGGGAATTGCTGCGTGAGGAGGACCGCTTCCGGCCATGGCTGGTGCTCGCTCAATTGACCGACCTACTGCACCTGGGCCAGCAACTCAAGCCGGAAGGCGCACCGGATGCACTAGCGACATTTCGCGAGCTTGACGGGCTTGGTTCACTGCGGTATCTCGTCTGCGCCGATGATGGAAGGCTCTTGATCTCGGAGGTGTTGGAGGGAGCGAGCCGGCGGCTTGGACGTCGGGTCGCGCACTTGCGCGAATTGGGAAAGGAGGCGGTACTGGCCCTGCCGCCGGAGGAACAGTACTTAGTCGCGACTGGGCGAACCTATTTCCGCGATTTGTCATTCGATCATCTACGACGATTCCAATTCGATTTGGAGACGACAGGGTTAGATCCTGAACGCGACCGGATTTTTATGGCGGCGTGCCGAAACCCGTCGGGTACGACCGAGATCCTGGAATCGCGCGGTCACGGGAATGCGGGCGAAGCCGATTTGATTAATCAGCTGGGCGCGAAAGTGAAGGCAGTTGATCCAGATGTAATCGAGAATCACAACCTGCACGGTTTTGACCTGCCATTCCTGGTTCGGCGGGCGCGTATCCTTGGAGTGCAGCTCACACTCGGGCGCGCCGGCCTACCGGCTCTCCGGGTGCGGGCAGCTAGACGCGGGAGTGCAAGCACGCCCGATGGTCGGCGAGTGCGGTTTGTGGCACCCGGTCGCGAATTGATCGACACGCTTGATGCTGTATTGCGTTACGACTTCGCCACGCGCGAGTTACCGAATCACCGGCTCAAAACCGTCGCGCGCCATCTCGGCATCGCAGGCCCGGATCGAGAGTACATCAAGGGAGCGCAGATTTATGAGGTGTACCGCCGCGACCCCGAGCGAGTGCGCCGCTACGCGACCGCCGATGTACAGGAAGTTGCTGGAGTCGCTCGGATGCTCGGCGGGGCGGCGTTCGCGCTGGCGCAAATGGCGCCCCGTCGGTATGAGCGCGTGGCCGATGCGGGCGCAGCAACCGGCATTATCGATCCGCTGCTCGTCCGCGCGTATCTCAGGTCTGGGACGGCGTTGCCTGCTCATCAGCCTGGTGATGGAACGCCGCACAGCGGCGCCGCGCTACACCTGTTTGCAGCAGGCGTGGCGCGCCGGGTGGTGAAGGCCGACGTCGCGAGCCTGTACCCATCGTTGATGCGCTCCTACCGGATCGGACCGGCACGCGATCATCTGGGCGCGATGCTTACTCTGGTGGACCGATTGGTGGAATTGAGGCTTGCTGCAAAGGCCAGCGCCCGCCAGTCGGCGCCGGAATCCGCGGAGCGTTACGGATATGAAGCGGTGTCGGCGGCGATGAAGCTCGTGGTGAACTCGGCGTACGGTTATCTTGCCGCCGGCGGACTTACCCGATTCGCGGATGTCCAAGCCGCGAACGAGGTCACCCGACGTGGGCGCGAGACACTCGAGCTTGTGTGCGGCGAGCTTGCCAGCCGTGGCGTGACACTCCTCGAAGCTGATACGGACGGCGTCTACTTCGCCGTACCCGATCACTGGACCGAACCGGATGAGCGGCGCGTAGTAGCGGAAGTCGCGGCGCTCCTCCCTCTACTCGTGCAGCTTGAATTCGAAGGCCGCTATTCAGCGATGCTGTCGCATGAGCCGAAGAATTATGCGCTGCTTGGGTACGACGGGGCGCTGCTTCTTCGCGGAGTTGCCTTTCGCTCCAGCCGCGCGGAGCCCTTTGGTCAAGCATTCCTGAGATACGCGGTCGCCCGATTACTGGCGGGCGACGTGCCGGGTGTGCGAGAAGCCTACGTCACCACCTTGGACCGGCTCCGAGGGCGCCATTTTGCGGCACGAGAGGTGGCTTCCTGCGTCCGGCTAAGCAAGACATGGGCGCAGTACCTTCAGGTCCGCGACAGCCGGCGAGAGCTTCCATATGAAGCGCTGCTTGCCGCCGGCCGAAAGTCGTGGAGCGTCGGCGAGCGCATCCGTGTCTATCGCAGAAAGTCCGGCGCAGCTGGGTTGATCGAGGATTCCGAAGACGCAGCAGCCGAGATAGACAGTGCGGAGGAGCGGGATTATGACATCGATCATTACGCGCGTCTGCTGCGTCAGACCTTCGCAGTTCGGCTTGCATGCGCATTTAGCCCCGCCGATTTTGAGGTGGTGTTTGCAGATCCCGACCAGATGTCGCTATTTATGCCTTCGGTTGCAACAATAGAGACTGTTCTCGGCAAGAAGCCACCGACCCAGACGGTTGATTCTTAATATTCGCAGTCCGATCCAACCTTCGTACAATTCGGCGCCTCGGGTTCGGTCCGAACCGTTTCTGACGTGACTAAAAAGTCACCTAATTTAATTTGTTGAGTCCGATCGAAGCAGGGGCCGTAAAATCAACGCGGGAGTCGCGACCTGAATCAGGTTTGCCCGCTACCTAAGAGGGCCTTTTCCCTGAATCGTGGTGGATTGTTGAGGACAGGCATGAAACGGCAACTGCCAGGTGCTGCGAGGGCAGCGGAACGGAGATCCAACCCGCGAGGTACCGAAGAGACTGCTGTCGACCCTCACGTCAGGATTCGGGTGATTCAGACACAACTTCACTTCGCAAAAGGGGGAAGATGTCGATGCCGCTTTCAGCGTTGCCGCTTGTTGTCCCTGGTCTTGACAAACACGTGGTACGTGACGGCATCCCAGGCGTTGTGAATGCCGATGAAGAGCAGCAGCAGCACCGCCGCTGCGACGCCAAACAGAGCCTCGCGCAGATGGGAGCGGGCACCATATGCCGATACAGCCAACGTTACATATGCCGCGAAGGGCAACAGAACATGGAATAACCAGTCCTCGAACTCGGGCTGGTACGCGTCCTGCGCTCGCATTCGCCGAGTGACGATGACGGCGTACGCTATGCCGCTCAGTCCCACGAACCCCCAAAGAAGCTGCAGGGATGCCGATCCCTTCCCACGGAGCGCTAAGAATCCCAGAGAGACCGAGCACGGCTCCAAAATGAACGATCGTCGGCGTCGCAAACGCGCCGCCAGCCTCGGCGTCAGCTCGTGCCGTTGGCGTGTTGGTAATGAGACTCAACACGACGAACTGTAATCCGATCAGGGCGCCGGTAGACGACCCGACGATTACGTAGAAGTTCTGCCATCCCGCGAATGCTGCCATACAATCACCTGCCGAGGGCTCGCATGCCCCGGGGCCGACTTTGAGTACCGGCAACCATCATCGCAGAAGAAATGAGGCGCCTCGCCTCTTGAAGGCGCACTTGCGTCGGAGAGTACGGCGGGGTCATGGCGCGGCGGACGAGGAAACGATCAAGAAATACAGCTATGCCACCCTTATCAGTACCGCCGACTCGGACGCCTGGCTTGCGCTTGGCGTTGTATAGGCCAGAAAGCACTGACGGGTCAGCACCGTGTTGAGAGCGGTACGACCCGAGCCCTCCGAAGCACCTTTGCAAGTTCCTCCACGCCCGCAACGAGATGCCCGCAACATGCGGCCACCTCATGCGTGCCGTGAACGTCAAACTGGAAGTGAATCTCCAGGCCTTGCAGGGCAAAGTGCAGTACGGCGAGCCGAGGCCCGGTGCGATATTCTGGTCGAAATGAGACTCCCTTATACCGTTGCTTCGCTCCTGCTTGTGACCAGTACACTGTCCGCGCAGGGCGGAAGCGCGATTTATCGCGAACATTGCGCGAGCTGCCATGATGCCGGCGTGGGGCGTGCGCCGCTGCCTGCGGCTCTCAAACAGATGTCTCCAACGAACGTGCAGTTCGCATTGAAGTCCGGCGTCATGCAGGTTCAGGGCTCGGCTTTGACACAGAGCGAGATCCGCACTGTCAGCGAGTTCGTAACCGGCAAGGCGGCGGCCAAAGAGGAGTTCGATAGACAGGCGTATTGCCGGGATGCAGGACCAGCTCTTGGTCCAGCACTGGCCGAACCGCGTTGGAACGGTTGGGGCGTGGATCCGTCGAACCACCGCTTCCAGCCGGCTGCCATGGCGCAACTGGCGGCCGGCGAGGTTCCACGATTGAAGCTCAAGTGGGCTTTCGCATTTCCCGGCGACGCGCGCGCCTTTGCTCAACCGGCGGTAGTGGGCGGGCGAATTTTCGTGGGCAGCCAGGGGCGCCGTGTGTACTCTCTCAACGCTCTGAGCGGATGCATCTATTGGGTGGCGGACGCGGATTTCCCGGTCCGTTCTGCGGTCACCATCGGTCAGCAGGGCCAGAAATGGGTTGCGTATTTCGGGGATCAGCATGCGAATGCCTACGGCGTGGACGCCATGACCGGCAAGATTGTGTGGAAGACTCGCGTCAATGACCATCCCTTGGCCGTGACTACGGGTGCGCCTACGCTGTTTGAGGGACGCTTGTACGTGCCGGCCTCCTCAAGCGAAGAACTGGCCGGGGCCGATCCCAACTACTCCTGCTGCCGGTTCCGTGGTAGCGTCGCGGCCCTCGATAGCGCCACCGGCAAAACGATCTGGACGGCCTACACCATCCCGGAGGAGCCGAAGCCTACGCGCAAGACGCAGAAGGGAGTGCAGCTTTATGGCCCCTCGGGCGCCGGCGTGTGGAGTTCGCCCACGATCGACGGAGCCAAGCGCGCAATTTATATAGCCACCGGGGACAGCTATTCGGATCCGCCGGCGCCCACCTCCGATGCGTTCCTTGCTCTGGATCTCGATACTGGAAGAATCCTCTGGTCGCGACAGATGACCGAAGGCGACGCTTTCACGGTGGCTTGCGGGAATCCGGCCCTCCAGGAAAGCTGTCCCCAGGCGAAGGGACCGGACTTCGATTTCGGATCGTCGCCAATTCTGGTAAATCTCCCTAACGGGCGGCGGGCGCTCATCGCGGGACAGAAGTCGGGCGTGGTGCATGCCGTGGATCCCGACCAGCAGGGCGAGGTGCTCTGGCAGACGCGGCTTGGCCATGGCTCGGCATTGGGCGGAATTCAGTGGGGCTCAGCGACGGATGGCACCAACGTGTATGCGGCTCTATCGGACATCGGCTTTCGCGCGGTGCCGGCGGGAACTCCCGGCTCGCGTCCGGGCCTGCTCGGCAACATGGCACTGGATCCGCGATCGGGTGGCGGGTTGTTCGCGTTGAAGGTGGCTACCGGAGAGCGGGTGTGGGCTACACCGAACCCCGGCTGTGGGGATCGTCCCGGATGCAGCCCGGCTCAATCGGCCGCAGTAACGGCGATCCCGGGCGTGGTATTCTCCGGTTCGGTGGACGGCCATCTGCGCGCGTATTCGACCGCCGACGGAAGAATTGTGTGGGATGTGGATACGGCGCGTGAATACCAAACGGTGAACGGAGTAGCCGGCACCGGCGGCGCCATCGACGGTCCAGGTCCGGTGATCGTGGGCGGCATGCTCTACGTCAATTCCGGGTATGGAATGTTTGGTGGTGCTCCCGGCAACGTGTTGCTCGCATTTTCCGTAGACGGAAAGTAGGAGCACAGCTGGCGCACCCGTCTGCGCTGTGTTATCCGCTTGCAGGCATTGCAGCAGCCGGGAGCCGCACCGAACAACAAGTCCGGAGGTGATCCGTGATGGAGAGCGAACCGCAATCGCAGCTTGAAATGAGCGATGGCCTCCACGCACTTAACTTCCCATAGTGACACGTAACGCCCGCTGAGCGGCCTGGTCTGCTCAGCCTGCAACTGTAGTCGCAGCAACCAGGCTGATATCCAACTCGCGAAGATGTCGGTCTAGGAAAACCCCTCGAACCCGAAGAATGGCCACGGGTAAAACCCCGATTCCCAGTCGACCCGCACCTCATTGCAGTGGTTCGCTTCTGGAGCGCCGGGACAAGCGGGACGGTCTGGAGCGGCTAGTCTCCCAATAGACGGGCCCGAATCCGCCCCGTCTCCAATCCCTCAATTCGCTGCAGCAGCTCGATAGCCCTACGCAGCTTTGCCATTCGGGTCCGCTCGCTCAACCGGCACCAAGGAGCCCTCTGGTAGGCTTGTAACACCTCTCCAGCCTGACTGGCCAACTCCTGCACGTCAAAGGACTCTTCGGCCTCCCTCAGTACGGGGATCTGCATCACGTGGAGAGTACCAACCATGGCGTTTTTCCTAATGCTAGACATATTTTGGGTGATAGGTACTGCAATTGAAGTGCCACAGTTCAACGGCTCAAATGCTCCCAGCAGGCGCGCGTTCGCGGGGCGTTTTGGTTCGATTTTTTCGAAATTCGGCCCTGGCAGAACACCGGTTAACCGTGCCTGTCCTCCTTTATTTTTTGCCGACGAGCTGCCAAGCACCAAGCAGAAATTACACCGGGACGAATCCGCCCGGTTGGCCTGGGCGGGATTCGGTGCCTGGCGAGGATGCCGGAGGCCCTGACCTTTGCTTCGGGGCGCGTTTGCCGCAGTGAGGGCGAAGCGCACGACCAGCGAAAGGCCCTTACTTACCCACTACTTAGGAATACCCGCGAGCCACCTGCGTCAGATAAGATCAACTGAGTGTAGGGTATATGAGTCTTGCAGGTAGAGAGCTCGGACCCCTTCCAAATCCTTGGTGCGTGTGGTCGAAATGCGGAGAGCCCGCGATACGCGGCTTGGGTGCGAGGTGGCGGTCGAGATTCTCCGCCGAACGATTCAGCGATCGCATTGAAGGCCAGGCCCATGCGGTGGCTGAACCACGGAATTTCTGATTTACGACGTGGGCACCAACCTGTGAAGGTTCCCCAGACCTACCCGCTCAAACATCGGGAGCCTTCGCCCTGCGGCAAAGTAAACGGACGCTAGCGATATCACTTGACGCCGCCGCAATCCGGCCCCGAACCTTTCACCGAGTGCCTCATTAGCCGTCGGCCTAATCCTGGCGCGCGGTCACAGGATGGGGACGCCTCATCGGGCTCGCAAGCGGTCTACCCGGTCCTTACCCAATTAGAACTTCGCATGGAATCCGTCGCCACACCATAGTCCCGGTCAGAAATGCTGGCGTACGTTCACTTACTCTCCATGGCAACGAAGTTGGAGCATCTCTCAATGCGGCAACAACGCCTCCACCGGTACCGTTTCCCCGAGATAGTTCTTCCCAGCTTCCCGCAAGATTCGCTCGCCTCGCTTCTGGATTACTCGGGCTTCTTGCTTCCGGTCTATCCGCCGCAGCACGGCGGCGTGCGCCAGCAGCATCCATGCGGTCTGAGGATGGTTGGGGCCGTAGAAATTCTCGACCACTCTAAACGCACGCTCGCTTTCCGCGTCGGCCTCACCACGCCGTCCCAGGCTGGCATGAATGGAAGCTAGGCTCATGTCGGCCGCAGCTTCCATAGGGGGTTCGGGTAGCGGAAGCGTCTCGAAGATCGTCTTCGCACGCTCGGCATAAGGCAACGCCTCGGCAGCCCGCTTCCGTGCATTCAAGAATATGGATAGATGTAAGTCTCCCACCGCCACTGCAGCCACGTGGGCGGGCGGAAGCGCCTCCAGCACCAAGAGAGACTGGCGTTCTGCTGCTTCGGCTGCAACCAGTTTCTTTTCGCGCGCATACAGAGTTGCCAGGACGTCGAGGGCGAAAGCGCCCTCTGGGCTCGCGGTCTGCGCGTTGCTCGCTTGAAACGCAATGATCTTGTGGAGTAGTTTCGCCGCTGTTGTGGTCTGTCCCGATTCCACGTACAACCCGGCCAGCTCGATCCGCAGGCTCTGGACGCGGGCGTCCGCCTCTCCCGCGCTCTGGACCAGAATCGAGATCGCGCGTTGGCACAGCCGGGATGCTTCCTCTGGCCGACTCAAATCGATTTCCACGTTGGCCAGATGGGAAAGTGCAGCCGCTTGCAGGTCGGCCTGTCCGGGCAGCTGTTCTACCTCGCGAAGCGCGGATTCGAAACGGCTTTCGGCTTCCGCCAAGCGCCCCCGGCTCTGTAGTGATAGCCCTTGCCGCATGTCCTCGACCCATTTGGCGGGCATCTCGGACCGTGCTGCCAGAGACAGTACGGAGAACAACAGACACACTTTTCCCGATTGCATCGCGAATCTCCTTTCGCGAGGAGTGGCTAGAGGTTGGGCCGGTTCTCGTCCTGTTAGACGCTGTAGCTACCCCGAAGTTAGTCGTCGCATCGGCAGAGTTGTCAAGTTTCGCGAGAGTGCGATGCAGGTCGCGGTTGGCTGGGAGAATCAGACGGTATGCGATGGCACGTTCGAGCGCCGAAGCCAGACTTAGAACCCCTCCTCTGCCCCGAGTCGAACCTGTTGTGGAAGGCGAAAGCCCTCGATACAACTGACGCGTACTGGCGGCTTCCTTCAACGTAACCTAAAGAATGCCAGTCGTCATTCCAAAGAACTCGCCGTGTTTCTCTGACCGGTGCGGATCTCCATCAAATAGGCGGAACCTTAATGAATTCCTCTGGTTTGAGAGCCCTGCGCGTAAAACGCGCCTCGCGTACGGCACCCTTGAAATAGTTCACGCGATTGATTCGAACGCCTACTGAAGTGTGGCCTTTGCCCTCTGGTGTAAAGCCGACCGTGGCCTTTCCCTGGAGCGCGCCATTCACATAGCTACGGAATTCAGTGCCGTCGTACACCATGGCAACGTGATACCACGCACCAAGCGGGTGAAGGAGGTTGCGATCGAGAAGCGCCTTACTCCCGGCCGACGTGTTCACGAAGGCGTCCAGGCACCAGCTATCGGCACTGAGGCGCGTCTCGAATAACAAGCGCGCATCGGTGTCCTGTCCTGTTGCAGGATCCTGCTCCGAGAGATGAAACCAGCGCTGTTCGGGGGCGCCACCCGGATCCGGCCGGAATATCGCTTCGAAGGTGAACGCTTCGGCTCCTGCGAGCGGGTGCTCGCCGATTAATAAAGCATCATCGATGCCATTGAACTCGATCGCCTTGCCCAGGGGCGTGTCGATCACATGAGGATGACCGAGAACGGTCGTTGGCAGCCCACCGATGTTCTCGACCCGGTCGAAGATCCAGACCTCGGGACGAGAAGGTCTCCCGTCTTGGGCGCGAGCCCGAGGGGTGGCGGCCAATACCAGAGCCAGCACACAAACGATCACCGGGATGACGTGCGATCGTGATCTCATCGCACGGGCAGAACCTCCTGGTAACGTCATTGGGGTTGTCCTATTTCGCTGGTATTTGCAGACTTGACCAGGAACACTGAAGCGGGCTGGTCAATGTGTAATTGCTGGCCAGTGGCGGTGAGGTACCCGGTCTGCGAGTCCACACTGAAAATCACCACATTGTTAGAAAACTGGTTGGCGGCAAAGAAGTATCGGCCGGTTGGATCGATCGTGATGTTGCGTGGCGATTGACCAAGGGCAGGAACGAGCTCGCGAAGCGTCAACGTCCCTTTGCCGCGGTCGACCGCATATACGGCAATGCTGTTGGCGCCGCGGTTTGAGACGTAGAGGAACTGGCCGGCCTTGTCCATCTGGATTTCAGCCGTGGAATTCCGGCCGAGGAAATCAGGCGGCAAGGTCGAAATCTGCTGAATTTCCTTGAGAGTTCCGCGATCAACCGCAAATACGCTCACCTTGGAGTCGGTTTCGTGATTTACGTACAGAAACTTTTCATCGGGGCTGAGGGCAAGGCGGCGTGGACCAGACCCGGCGTTTACGCTAACAAAAGGAGGATCGGCCGCCGTGACTGCCAGCTTCGCTGCATCCACGTGGTAGGTATAAAGGCGGTCCAGGCCGAGCTCGGCCACGAACGCCACGTGATCGTCTTTAGTAAAGATCACTCCATGAGTGTGTGCGCCGGTTGTCTGACGTGGGCTTAATGCCGGCCCGGTGTGGTGGTCCACGTAGAAAGGCGTGTTGAGGCTGCCGTCGGCCTGGATCTGTAGCGCCGCGAGTGATGAGTTGTTATTATCGGGCTCGGTTCCATGGAATCCATAATTCGCGACCATGGCAAACTTTCCTTGCGGATCAACAATCACCTGGTTTGGGAGCCCGCCTCCGGCGCTAACTTTGTTCAGGAATGTGAGCGTCCCGGTGTTCTTGTTGATTGAATAGGCAGTAACCGTATCACCTTTCGGTGCTTCGGGCGTTTGCCAGTTTACCGCATAGAGAAAACGGCCGTCGGGTGTTGCGCAGATGTAAGCGGGATTGACCGTTCGAGCCACCAGGCCGAGAGATGTCACCTTGCCCGAGGAAGGCTCGAAACGCCACGCGTAGATGCCTTTGGAACTAGAGGGTGCGTCGGTATAGCTACCGACGTAAACAAGATAGTCACCCTCAGCGTCGGCGGCCTCGCCAGCTGTCGCCACCAGAAGCGCGGTCAAAACGTAAAGTGCCAGCGCTGATTTCATCTAGTGATCGTCTCCACGCGGCGGTCCACCTCTCGCCGGTGTGGGAGGCGGCAACTTCGTCCCCTGCCGGGTCAGGAATGCGAGCAAATCTTTGAACTCCCCGGAGGTAAGGCGCTTGTCGTAATCAGTCGGCATCAGGCTCTTAGGTTCAATGTCGACGCGGCGCAGCTTGGCGCGGTCGAACGAATGAAGGCGTTGATCGTTTCCGATCATCTGCAGGGAATATCCATCCTGATTCAGCAGAACACCATCGATTACTTTTCCGTCGGCCGTAGTCAGGTGCACCGGCAAGTAGCTGTCCATGGGCGGCAAGGATTTCAGATGGGCGCCGCCACTGCCGTACTCATGGTGCTGCTCCTTGGTGAGCGCATCGATAATCGTGCTGGCCTTGCGCGTGCCAGCGATGTTGTTCAGGTCTGGCGCGGTGAGTCCGCCCCTGCCTCCGAGCATGTGACAGGTACCGCAATGGCCTTTGCCCCAGAAGATCTGCTCGCCGTGCGCGACATCTCCCGGCAACGGGCTGTCAATCGCCGTCCCGCGCAACGCGTGGATATATGAGACAATTTTCCACATTTCATCGTCCGCCAGCCTCTGTGGGCCCATTGGCGTCCCTTGAACACCGTTCTTGATCGTATTGAAGACTTGCGCATCGCCAGCGCTAAAATCGGCTCGCTCGCCAGATACGATCGCTGGTCCGATCTCACCGGCGCTGCCGTTGGGTCCATGGCAGCCGGTGCAATGCTCAGCGTAGAGACTCTCGCCCTCGTGAACAGCCCCGGGTTTGCCCTGGAATGGATTGGCCGGCCCCGGATCCCCGCCGCGCTGGGCAAGAGTCGTGCCAGCCGCCCAGGTCAGAATTGACGCGGCCATTACCAATGCTCGATTCATGGTTTGACCCCCTGCAAGCCGAAGGCGAACACATTCGTGCCGGAAGCGATCGCGAAGAATTGCTCCCCATCCACGCCGTAGGCGATCGGACTCGCCGTGATGAGATCCCCCGTATTGAAGTGCCATAACGGCTTACCGCTCTTTGCATCGAGCACCGTGACCTGCCCGAACTGCTCCGGTGTGAATACGATCCCGCCTGCAGTCGATAGCAAGCCGGGGCCATAATGATTCGACCGGATCGGTTTATACTCCCAGACCTTTTTACCAGTCGTCGCATCGAGCGCACGCACGTATGCTTGCCATGGCGCACTCGATGTCTCGATATACCCTGTCCCGGCATCCGGCGCCGTGCTCGACGTGATGAAGTTTATGCCGCAGCCTTCTGCGACGGTCACGTAGAAGTACTTGGTATCGGGACTGTAGGTCGGCGCGGGCCAGTTCGTTGCCCCCGCCGTGGATGGGCAGGTCATCGTTCCGCGCACGGATGGATCGTGACCTGGTATGACGATTGGCCTTCCCCTCGAGTCAAGACCGTCCGCCCAGTCCACCTTACTGACAAACGGAGTACCGAGCAGAAACTCGCCGTTGATGCGGTCAAGAATGTAATAGAGGCCGTTGCGATTGGCCTGAAGCAGCAACTTACGGGCCTGACCTTTGAATATCCCATCGACCAGCACCAGGGTTTCGGTTGAGTCCCAATCGTGAGTGTCGTGTGGTGTGTTCTGGAAATACCACACCAGCTTTCCCGTATCGGCATTGATCGCTACGATGCATTCGGTGTAGAGATTATCGCCAGGACGCTCGAAGCCGGTCCACTGTGGATTCGGCTGGCCTGTGCCGTAATAAAGAAGGTTGGATTCCGGATCGTATGAGCCGCTCATCCACATCGGACCACCTTGTGGCCTAGCGCCTCCCCAAGTCTCAGCTTCCCGTTCGCCCGATTTCGGGACCGCGACCCAACTCCAGGCATACCTACCGGTTTCCGCGTCGAAAGCCTGAATGAAGCCGTCGGGCCGGTTGCCCGAGACAATGACCTTACCACGGGCGATAATAGGCGCGGCCCCGGAAATGACATAGCCGCCCTCCGATTTCACGTCCCACCGAACGCCGCCGTTGCGCGCGTCGAGCGCCACCAGATGGCTGTCGGACGTCACCATATAAACTGTGTCGTTGTAAACCGCCGTGCCGCGTTGCGGCATTGCGGAAGCGGAGGGGCGCTGATACTTCCAGATAATGTTGCCCGTGCGCGCGTCAATCGCATCCACTCGATTGAACTGCGAGATATACATAACTCCGTCCATCACGACGGGCGTTTGCTCCATCCCGCTTGCACCATCCATGTGGTAAACCCATTTCGCTTGCAGCCGGTTGGCGTTCGCCGCCGTGATTTGTTTCAGGGGGGAGTAACGCTGCCCGTTGTCGGTGCCGCTGTACACGGGCCAGTCATTCGGGTCCGGCCTCTGAGCCATGGCAACGATCACGGCGCCGGAGAGCAAGAGCCCGGCGATAATTCGCAAGGGCGCGCCAATGTGCCCAGGCGTATCCCTAAATTCGATCGAAAGATCGGTTCCGTAAATCACTGATTGGCGCCTCCTTGCGCGTCCGGCTGAGAATAACGCACCTGCCCTTCCTTGTCGCGGGGTGTAATCGCGAGCGGCGTAGCCATGCCCGCGGCGCGAGGTGTCGCGCGATGCCAATTCGTGTCCAGCGGCGTCGGGATTCGCTTCCCTCGAATGATGTGCGCCGCCGTGTGGCACGTCCCACACGACGTTACTTCTGCCGGCATTGGCCTCGACGACATCTTTCAGGAAATCCAGATACGGCCTATTGTACTGATCGTAGCTGCCGGTGTCGGTGACGTGCGATTGAATGAACGTCCACCCTTTCGCCGGAGTGGCGTCTCATCGATGGGATAGCTTGGCATCTCGCCCGCCGGCTGCGCTTCACAGGGCCGCACCGGTTCGTTGCCTACCGTTTCCATGCTATAGGCGAGTCGCGGCGCGGCCTGGACCGGAATCCTTTTCTTCGCCACAACGCGCTGCTGCCCTTCGATATTCACCCGCTTTTGCCCTGACTCGACCGCCCAGAAAACGCGATCGCCGGCGTAAAAGACGGTCTTCGTTTTTGCGCCGGGCGCCGTCGAGATCCAGTCGGCTTCGAAGTCGCGCGTCTTGACAACCGGCTGCCACCAGCTCGCCCTTGTGCGCTGCGAGAATCTCTGAAAGCCGCCAGATGAGGCGGTTGGGCGGTTTGAACGGGGTCGGCGTGACGGGTTTGGCCGCCCACACGAGGCGTGATTTGCTGGGATTGCGGTCCTGGCGGCAACGTGGAGCTGCGTGGCTATTCGAACTGCGAGAACGCCAATTCGTGCGGCGTAGATTCGTGATTTCACAATGTATTTTTATAGAAACCAGTTTCGGCGCGAATTGCAACCCGCGCACGTCCCTCCCGGTCGAACTGGTCCTTAGCAGAAGAGTTTTTCTTCCCTTTTGATTTGGTGATGGCGCGTATCGCCGAGCATCGAAGATGTTATGGCCAGGAAAGCGAATGGGGCGCGGCGGCAAGCTTTGGTACCGCTTCGCGCGGTAACGTTCACCCGGCCGAGTTTGCGGCCAAGCTCGGCTGAACAAACATCGGTCTGAACCTTGAACTCCTGCAATGCGTCAATCGATGGCAGAAAAATACATCAATCGAAGTTCACGTCCGTATTGTTGGTGCCATGAAACGTGAAGTGATTCCATTCGCTCCGACCGCCACCGCTCGAGAACGCTGGTTGAGCCAGTCACCTCCGCCCGTGGGCTATGGAGGTTGAACTCTGGGAGAAGCCAGCCGATACTTCGGCGTGAGTTTCACCATCTTAAGCTAATTCCAGCAGTTGAGCGGCTGCCCTCCAGAACCGTTTCGTCGCTCCACCGATCGGCCACCAGATGACGCAACGATTCGTGCATCCGTCGCACATTATCGGGCGCCAGACGAGCGCCATGGGTTCAACGCTCTCGCGCACTCCCGGTACTAGCAAGCGAGTGCAGTAATTCTTAGTGGATCATCTCTGTCCGCCTGTTCTGAGGCTTTGGCCTGTATTAGGCTCAGTCCGATATGAGTGCTTTGATCCGAGAAAGACCTGGCATATCCTTCAAGATTCCGGTTGTTTTCGATCACACGGTTCTAATCGGACGATTCGGCGGTTGCCCAGCGTTCGTGGTCTCCGCGCAGTCTACAATTGACAATCGGAAGATGAAATCATTAAGGTTAATGCGAGAGTTTTGTTCGCCGCCAAAGGAGATGGTATGAGGAACGTGAGCAAGCGAGAATTCCTGACCGCCAGTATCGGGGCCGGTGTGAGTCTTAGTGCCGTGCGAAGCGCACTCGCACAGCAAGATGACGCGGGTTCCAGCCGGGCTGAACGTGCCGCGCCGGCGGGGAATCAACAGCTCCCCTTGCGAAAGGTGAAAACAACAAAGCTCTTTAAGAGCCCTGACGGATTTCCTAATGCGATTGCCGTTACACCGGAGGGGCTGTGGGTCGCAGAGCAGAAGGAAACTGGTCGGGCGGCCGCCCAGTATCACTTGCCGGAGCCGAAGGACTTGACTGAACACGCCTGGCTGGCGGACTGGAAGGGCAAAGTGCTAAAAGCCGTAGCGACACAATCGCGGAACACCAGCGGCATGGCTGTCGGCGGCGGCTACGTTTGGATGTGCGCAAACGCAGCTCCTCAAGGCGTTTTTCAGGTCGACATGAACTCCAAGCAAGTAAGCCATCGCCAGATTCCGCTCGGCCCGCCTAATGACGGAGGTGGCTGCCACGGCGCGCTTTGGCAGGATGGCAAACTGTGGATCGCCTCGCTCCGGCTGCGCGGGATTCTTCGCGTCGATCCGAATTCTTGGGAACCGGAATTCATGATTCCGTTCTATCAGTCTCCGGACAAGCCGCGCTATCATGCGATCGCCTGGGACAATGGCGCCATCTGGCAGATCATTGGTAACGATTCCAAACACTACTCCGATTACCGGCCTGGACTCGTCAAGTACGATGCCGCAACCGGTCGTGTGTTGGAGACGGCGGATTTTGAATCCAATTCGTGTGATCCCCACGGACTCGCAATGCACGACGGTGCGCTGATCAGTTGCGATGCAGGCATCCATCCCGGCTGGCCTGTAAACGACAGCCCGACGGCCGGCTGGATTTTCCGAATCGATTTCGTTTGAGGCGACCGCTTTCGAATCGCCGCGACCGTGTGTTCACATGGCGTGCTTGCTCAAGCGATTACAAGCCCAGAGTATTTTTCGGACTCCTGCCAGCCGAGGGACATCGATCAGTCAATATGGAGCGACCAGTCGCCGAATCGCAGTAGCGCGGCGTTCCCACCGCCGCCGTAGTCACACCCGCGCTGGGGCTGCCGATGGTCTGGCCAGGCAGGTCGAACTGCGGGTGGTTCACCCAAGCTGCAGAATTCGGCTCGCAGCTGCAAGGTGAACTTTTTTCGCCAGCGGTGAACTGCTGAAAAACTGAAAAAATCCACATTGGTGCGGTCCGGGCCCCGCAGAATACGCCGTCCCGCATTGCCGTACGTAAACTGTGCAGGGGTGCCCCACGACCCTTCCGGGGTGTTTAAGGCGGTGTCATCGACGTCGATAAGACGGAAGCCCGACGTCTCAGTAGGGGTCTGCACGATCTGGCGATGCGGGACCAGTCTGTGCGTATTATTTGCGGTGGTGCCGGGACAAGAGCAATCTCTTCGCGGGAAAGGGCCCGCCTGTGTACCCGATGGAACTCTACGAGAGGCCAAATGCGAGATGAATCTGTAGAGCGAAGGAGTTGCGGCTGTCGCCCTGCACCTCGGATCTGACCGATAGGAGCTAAACTGCAAGGCAGTGATGCAGAGAACTCCAAGGATCGAAATCGAATACTGCACGCAGTGTCGTTGGCTACTGCGGGCAGCCTGGATGGCTCAAGAACTGCTAACGACCTTCTCCACCGAGATCGGCGAACTTGCGCTAGTGCCGGGCACTGGAGGTGTATTCCAGATTCGCATCGATGATGACGGTGTCTGGTCCCGTGCCGATAAGGGGCGGTTTCCGGAAATCAAAGAACTCAAGCAACTCGTTCGTGATCGCATCGCCCCAGGCAAGGACCTGGGCCATGCCGAGCGCTGAGCGAGAAGCGCCAGTTTTGCCCGATTGAGGATCGTTTTGCGGGCGGCGCATGGCAGCAGGTTTCGTCACCTCGTTCGATTCTTTTCGCGGCGGCGCGCGCAGAACGTCTCTGTTCCGTTTTCTTCAGCCGGTCAAATTCAGTCACCCACGGAGCGAAAAGCTGAGATCGTGCGTATTGACCGTTCGATCGATCCGTCGTCTCACGCCGGAGAAATGCATGTGAAGTGGCCGGTGGGATCGTCGGTAGGCATGATTATCCGCAACAGGAGCGGAGATCCCCGCACGACGATGCGGAAAACAAGAGTCGAGGTGTGACCCTTGGTGAGCCTGCGGATCTCTTCGAATGCTGTTACACCAAAAGCCTCGCGCAGACCCCGAGTCACTGCCGCACTCTCCTCTTGCGGAATCATCAAGTCCTCCATTGGGTATTGGATTGACAGGCTCCGTTCAAAAATAACGAACTCTCCTCAGTCGCAATGCGCACGCGGGCACACGCCCCTCCGCGGCGCGGTGCCGCGGCCGCCCCGCGACGAGCGTCTTACCAACCAGGAATGATCCTTCGCGTGTGATAGTAGCCGACTGGAGGGCCTGAAATCTAGTCTTGTTTTCAAGAACTTAGCTTGCTATCCGGAAAACTGGGGAGGCAAGATCGGCGCATCGATCCGCCCTCGATCCGCCAAATCGGAATCTGCATTTACCCACCTTCATTTCAACTGATTGTCCAGTTTGACGCGGGTCAGGAGACTTCCAGCACGGCGCTATCTTTGCTGTGTGGTCCGGGAGCGTTCAGCAAATCGCTCGAGCTTCTGACGCGCAAACCGTACATGACGCCAACGCTTAGGACTTCGTCCGACAGCCGTACCACGCAGGTCGACGGCCGTGACCTGAGGGCGATCACCGCAAGGCCATCCTCGAAAATGTGCGGGAGACGAAGCTGTGACCATCGTTACGGTCCGACTGAGGTTGGGCGATACCCTGAAATTGGCCCGAGCAAGTGCCCGCGTCCCGCCAAGGAATCGGGAGCTGTCTTGGTTTTGCCCAAACCGCCGCCGGAGTACGTTCATCGAGCAATCTCCCAAAACGCGCGGTTCCGATTCATGCCCGCACAGGGATCTGCGGAGGCCGGGACGAATAATGTCCCAGCGACGATCTCCGCTGCGGAACCTCAACAGTGACGCGCCGCCTCCGGTCGAGCGATTCGGCGACGATTCGTGGGGGGTGGGAATGGTAAGCCACTGCAGCCCCAACCTACCACCGTGCCATTGCTGCCACGAGGAGAACGCCGAATAGACAAGCGTATGCCAGCTCGGTTTTCCCGAGCCGGTGCACCGCCAGCGGCCGCGGTGCAGTCGCAAACGAAACGAAGCCCCGCATCAGAATCGGTATGAACGCCAGCGCGGTGTACCAGGGGATCAGCGAGGCCGCGCCGGCCGCACCCAACAAACCTATGAGGGCGACTTGACCCGCCAGAAACCCGCCCCCCGCCGCCAGTTTCTCGTTCCGCGTTTTGACATGTGCGGCGCGGATTTGCAGTTGCACGAAATGAATCTGGTTAATGGCGAAGAGCAGATTCAAGCCCCAAAGCGTCCAGGCGGCTTTTCCCCACGCCCCCGTTGCCGCACAAAACGCTGCTGGACCGGTCGCCGTCAATCCCGCCGCGCCTATCATCTGTGCCGCTGTTCGCGCGCTCGGCCGCACCAAGGCCTGCAGCAGAAATGCCGCTCCTGCCGCTGCTCCGATCCACAGCAGCACGCTATTGCGGCCTGCAAAAAAGAGCCAGATCAATGCCAAGGTTGAGATTGCTGTCAATCCCAAAACGGCTTTGCGAACCAATTGGATTTCCGCTGGACGACGCGGCCGAATCGGTGTCGTTCCCATCCAGGATTCCACCGGTGTCCGCAGCCAGAACAGAGTCAGCACCGCCACGGTCAGCGGAGCCAGGCTCGAACTGCTCCCGCCGGCCGCCAACCCAACGGCGGCTCCCGTTACCAGCGGTACGAGCAGAATTCCCCAGGCACCATGCTCCCGCGGAATAATCAGCGATTTCTGCCGTAAGGCCGTGGACCTCATTCTCTCTGCAGCCCGCGCCGCGCCGCTATCTCACGACCCATAGCCTCCAGCTCCGAACGCGGCAGAACCGCCGCGGCCATTGGAAATACTTCCTGTTCCTCGACCGCAATGTGGCCGCGGTATAGATTCCCTAATTCGGCCACCAGCTCCGCAAACCGCGTGCGGTCGACCAGCGCCAGCGATCCCGCAGCCAGCCATTTTCGCCCCAATTGCTCAATTTCCGCGTGGCCCCGCTTGGCTTCCTCGTGCTGTTCTTCGAGCGCGGCCGCCTTTTCCAGCACCGCGCGCAACTCACGCCGGTGCTCGATCGACCGCAGACGCGGGAACAGCGTCTCTTCTTCATCGGCTATATGCTTCGGTGCACCTTTGCGGAAGTATCGAAGCGCCGTTTCCACGGCCTCGCGCTCTTCCCTGCTTAGCGGTCCGCCTCGCGCCTGCGCGCTTACACGCGCCAGCACTGCCAGAAACAGCTCAATGCGCCGGTGGCAATCAGTCAACAAGCCGATTGGGTCTGTAAATGTGCTCCTCGGCTTGGCGCCAATCGCAACCGGCATTTTCGCTGTCCCAACACCATTGTCCCGGATCCTGCGTCCCCAGCCCATGACTGAAGTCACAGGCTGTTTCTCGCCTCGTATCAGTTTGATAGCCCTCGGCCGGATTCCCCGAACCCAGGTATCCGAGCGGTCCTGCGGCGTACCACCCCGACTCAGTACCCGCCGACGCCCGACGCGTTATTTTGAGGGTTGAAAACCCTCTGCTTCCGGAAGCTGGTCCGAGAAGGAGGATTCTAGGTTGGATTGCCTTGCCGACCAAATCCGCCAGGATGAGCACCTGCAAGTCAGCAACACCGTGTGCTACAGGCGGTGGTGCGGCGTCGTCTCGGTCCTCGTCTGCTTCGCAATCCTATTTCAACATTTAATGGCTGCAGTGACTCCAGTCACTGCTCCGGTGCCGCGCCGGTCGTAGCCTCGGATCAGAGGCATCCCGATGTCCATTGCCGTCGCCGCGCCGCCTTCCCACGAGCGCCAGAAACCACTGCGGCGTCGGCGCGCACCCGGTGTTTCGCAGCGGCTCCGGCGCAGCTTTCAGCTAGCCTTCTTGGCCTTGAACATCTGGATTGGAATCCAGTTTTACTTCTTTGTGCGCTATTACGAGACGGGCGGGCGGACCTTGTGGGCTCCGAGACCGCCTGGGATCGAGGGCTGGCTTCCCATCGCCTCCTTGATGAACCTGAAGCTCTTCCTAGCTACGGGTGAAGTGCCGCGTGTCCACCCCGCCGGCCTGTTCGTCCTGATTTCCTTCCTGGCAATCTCTTGGCTTCTTTGTAAGAGCTTCTGCAGTTGGCTTTGCCCCGTCGGCACGATCTCGGAGTACCTGTGGCGGCTCGGCAAACAGACCTTCGGCCGCAACTTCCGCCTGCCCCGTCGGCTCGACCTGGTCCTGCGCGGCATCAAATACATCCTGCTCGGTCTTTTTCTATACGCCGTTGGCTCGATGCCGGCATCGGCAATCAACTCCTTTCTCGATGGTCCGTATGGTTTGATCGACGACGTCGAGATGCTGAATTTTTTCCGATTTCTCGGCCTGATCGGCGGCGTGATCCTTGCCATTCTAGTGCTCGCGTCCGTCTTTGTTCAGAACTTCTGGTGCCGTTACCTCTGCCCTTACGGCGCCCTGATGGGCCTGGCCGCGTCGCTTGGCCCCTTCCGCATCCGGCGCGACCCTATCGTGTGCATCGATTGCGCAAAATGCGCAAAGGCTTGCCCTTCGGTGCTCCCCGTCCACCGCTTGGCCACGATTCGTTCCGCCGAGTGCTTCGGATGCCTGGAATGCGTATCCGTCTGTCCCGCCGCCGGCGCTCTCGAGATGTCAGGTCCGCGCCGCCGTCGAGTGACCCCATGGGCAGTCGCTGCAACCATCGCCGTCTTGTTTCTGGGAATCACCGGCTATGCGCGCTGGACCAGCCACTGGCGGACAGACCTGCCGAGCCGCGTCTATTTCAATCTGATTCCTCACGCCAGCGACTTCACGCATTGAGCCCTTCCAGGGTGCTTACAATGGCTCTGTGACTCCTGTCGAGTGCGGGCGGACGCTGGCGAAGGTTCCGATCTTTTCCGGACTGACCGAAACCGAACTAGGTTTTCTTGCCCAGCGTGCCGTTCCGCGGCAATATGCGCCAGGTGAAGTCGTGTTCGCTGAGGGCCAACCTTGTGCAGGCCTGTACGTAGTCGAGCGGGGCCACATTCGCATCTTCAAAACCTCTCCGGGCGGCCGCGAACAGGTTCTAACTATCGACGGGCCGGGCAGTTCGGTCGCCGAGGTACCGGTCTTCGATGGCGGAAACTATCCGGCATCGGGAGCCGCGGTCGACAGCGCCCTGCTGCTCTTCGTCAGCAAACAAGATTTTCAGGCGCTCTGCCTCGCGCATCCGCAAGTGACGCTCAAAGTGCTTCGCATTGTGGGAGCTCGCTTGCGGCGCCTGGTAGAAATCATCGAAGAGCTTTCTTTCACTACCGTGCGGCACCGCCTGGCATCTTTCCTGGTGCGTCTGGCGCGGCAGGAGGGCAAGCGCACCCCGGCGGGCATCGAAATCCTTTTGCCGGCCAGCCATCAGGAGCTCGCAGCCCAGATTGGGACTGTCCGCGAGCTGGTATCCCGCAATCTCTCTCGTTTTCAAGCCGAGGGTCTGCTGATTGTGGAAGGCCGCAACGTGATCGTGCGCGACTTGAAGGCCCTCGAGGCGGAGCTCGAATCGGCCCAGTAAATCCGTGACTAAAGTCATAGTGCCAGCGTCGCTTGAGGGTTACCTTTGTATGGGGAGAACAACAATGGCGATTGCGACGGAGAAGACCGTACGCGAGCTGGCGCTGGAGTTCCCGGCGGCGACGCGCATCTTCGAGCAGCTCGGTATCGATTACTGCTGCTGCGGCCATCAAACGCTCGAAGTCGCATGCATCCGAGCGGGGGTGCTGGTTTCGCGAGTCGAGGAGTCACTGACCAGCACCGAGCCCACCGAGCGAGAGCGGAACTGGCACACCGAGCCCCTGTTCGGGCTGATTGAGCATATCAAGAACAGGCATCACCGCTACACGCGCGACGAGATCAACCGGCTCGGCCCGTTATTTGAGAAGGTATGCTCTGTCCACCACAGCAGCCATCTCGAGTTGCTCTCGATGCAGGAAACGTTTGGGGCGTTGGCTCGCGAGCTGGACGTGCACATGATGAAGGAGGAAGCGGTGCTATTCTCGTATATCCAGCGCATGGAGGAAGCCGTCATCGCAAAAGAGCCGGTGATTCCGCCACCGTTCGTAGCGGTGCGGAACCCGATCGCGATGATGATACGCGAGCATGATGATGCCGGCGTGGCGCTCCGCGCCTTGCGCGATGCAAGCCACGGGTATACGATTCCGGCGGATGCCTGTTTGAGCTATCAAACACTCTATAAGGCCCTCGCAGTATTCGAGGCCGATCTGCATCAGCACATCCATTTGGAAAACAACATTCTGTTTCCGCGCGCGCTGGAACTGGAGCCGCGGTGGTGAGCGCCGTTTTAGAACCGCAGTTTACAGTGTTCCCGCTATCGTGAGCGCCGGCGGAAACACACCCAGTCGCCATCGTATGGAGTCCAGTTGCCAGTTAGGTAAATTACAGCGGAGAGTGGAATCCCAACTACGGCGAAAAGACCCGCCGTTACATCCGTAACGCCATAGCCGCACCGGACAGACTCGCCTCCCCCCGTACCGGTGATGCTCAGCAGCGCGCTCGAAGCCTGGACAACCAGGCCCATCGCGGCCTCGTTACGCGAGGGACCGTGCTGCCCGTAGCCGGAGATTGAGCAATAGACTAGGCGAGGATTGCGCCGTCGTACTACCTCATACCCCAAGCCGAGACGGTCCATGGCCCCCGGACGGAAATTCTCAAGGAGCACATCCATCTTGTCGAAGAGGCGTAAGCACAGATCTACCCCTTGCCGCGGTTTCAGATCGATCGAGATGCCGCGCTTACCGCGGTTGAGTCCCAGAAAGACGCTCGCTTCTCCGCCCGCGAACGGTGGACCCCAGCCCCGGCCCATATCACCGGAACGGGCCTCCAGCTTGTACACCCCGGCTCCGTAGTCGGCGAGCAGCAGAGTACAGTAAGGCCCCGCTAACGGGTGGGAGAAATCCAAGACTCGAATGCCTTCCAGAGCGCTCAACATCGCAGAAAATCTCACCCTAATGCCATGACGTGGTTTCCGCAATTACCAATTTCTCGAATCTCTGTTAACGAGTGCCGCAATCATGCGCCAACGAGCGCCCTCTGCTACACAAACGAAGCGGCATATCGTCGATGCTGCCTTTACCCTTCAAGCGCGCGAATGCGGTTAAGGGCAGGGAAGGCGCGAGCGGTCAACCACCGCAATGGTCGCAGGATGCGATGATCCTATCGGCGCGGGCCGCCCTCCGCCTAACGATTAAGGGCGGTAAACTCGCCGGACGCGTTCCGCCCTGCGCCCGGGGCGCTTGGCCCATACCGGGAGCCATGAACAAGCGAAAGCGCCCGAGTATTCTCGGGCCCGCTAATGACGTTCTGGACGCTCTCGTAGTGCGGATGCCATCCTCGGATGGAACCATGCCCCAACAGTGATACATCAGTAGTTTTCTCCGGTCTAGCCGGAAGGCGAAGAGGGGTATCGAACGCGGGTTTGGGTATATACTGGCAAGAACTTGGAGACCCACAGAGGCCGCGGCGCCAGGCCGGGACATGGTTGGTAGCGTCGCGAAACGATGGCTCGACAGAAGGAGATCGACGATGAGGAGCAAGTTCGGATTTCTGATTATGGCGCTTGCGTGCGTTTTCGCGGCAAGCCTTTCGGTCCGGGCCGAGGGGCCGCCGGCATGGGCCTACGGATTTAACACGCCTGCAGGAGCAGCCGCTCCGGCGGCGGCGCCGGCGGCGGCGCCAGCGCCCCCAACCCCCGATACCACGCCGAGGCACGTACCCGGCAGCGACAAGGTATTTGTCCGCCAGCAGATCGCCAATCAATACGGCCCGGCCGATT
>Ga0306922_10000785_pt1 | contig 27187 bp, 31 predicted proteins | sample sta12Cox44000082_FD_203758 | JGI IMG/M metagenome (GOLD analysis project Ga0306922, IMG submission 203758) | Lab enrichment of tropical soil microbial communities from Luquillo Experimental Forest, Puerto Rico - statoxic.12C.oxic.44.000.082 (v2)... | ecosystem: Environmental > Terrestrial >... | reverse complement strand
CGCCAATAGATCGTGCGGGGCGTCGATACGGAAATTGCGCAGATAGAGGTTGGCACCGAGATGAAGCACCGTCAGGCTGGTCCAACCGATCAAGCAAATTGTGCCCAGCACCAGGAAGCGCACGAAAATCAATCTGCCATCGGAGCCGAGTTGCGCGGCTGGCAAGGCGATCGCAAGTGCGATCAGCAATAACGCAAACCATATCGGATTTTTTTCGCCTCCAGGACGCGATTGAGGTAGGGCCGGCGTTGCCGAAACACACGATGTGCGAGGGCCAGCAGGCCACCGTGGACGAGGCAAGCGAGCACAAAAACGCCAACTAGCAGCGCTGCCCAAATCGCACAGTCCGGCGCGAAAGAGAAGGTATCGCTAAGGTCGCGCAGCTCTCTGCGAAAGCTTTGCCTATGTTTTGCCACATGATACAAAATATGATCGGAAAACGCTTGATCGGACGAGCGGTTTCATCTGCTCCGCTCTGGACAGTATCGGCGCCAACTGGCAATTACTATTTCAACACTAGATGTTCGCAAGCTGGGCGACGTGATACTGCGCGTCAACGTTGTGCAGGAAGGTACAGAACTAATATAGGCCGCCGTCGATGAAAACTTTTCTCCTGCGCTTGTTCACATGGTGGAACGGCCAGACATTTGGGACACAGCTATGGACGTGGCTTTACGGCGAGCCTGTCGGCGAGGACGAATTCGGCAATCGCTACTATCGAACCAAGAACGGCAAAATCGATCCGGCGCTCGGCTATGACCGGCGCTGGGTGATCTATAAGGATCTGGCCGAGGCATCTCTGGTGCCGCCAAGCTGGCATGGCTGGCTGCATCACATCGTCGACACACCGCCTACGCAGGAGAATGCGATAACTTATCGATGGGAAAAACCGCACGAGCCCAATCTGACCGGCACGCCGGGCGCGTATAGGCCAAGCGGTTCGATGCTGGCGGAGGGGCGGCGGCCCAAAGCGACAGGCGACTACAAGGCCTGGAATCCTAGCAACCAGTGATTGGTTTAATGCGAGCCGACACATTCGGGCGAGCCGCCGAACGCCAATCCTGGCCCCATCGATCCCCGTTTTCGCCGCATTCGACATGTTAACCGAAGCCCGCGCAAGGCGAGGCCGCTGCGCAAACCCAAGAACCGGCAGAAGCAGTCCGCCATGACTCGAATCGCCGTAGTGCTGGCCGCGATCGGCGCGACACTCGCGACTGGGCCGGCTGCGGCGCAATTCGGCGAGCCGCCCCGGCCGCCCGCCGACGTGCCGGGTGGAGCCTTTCCGCCACAACCGCCGGCGGTGCAATATCCCGGACAATCTCAGGCGCCACAGCAATATCCGTCCCAGCAGTATCCGCGTCCGCCGCAAGGTGGGCCGCCGCCAAGCGCCGCGCGCGCGCCGAGCGGAATCCAATCGCAACCTTTGCCGCCTCCGGCCGGAGCCTCGCTCGCTCCCGCTCCGCAGAATCGGAACCTCCCAGCACCGGCAAACCCGCCGCCGCCGCAGCCGGCCGACACGACGGCGCGGCCGGAAGACACGGTTATCACCGAGACCCCCACACAAAAAATCGAAAATGCGCGTGCGGTATTCGCCGGCCTCGACAAGATCACGGGGCGCACGATCTCGTTCGATGCCGCTATCGGCGAGACGGTACAATTTGGGGCGCTACAGGTGACTGCACGGGCCTGTTACACGCGGCCGCCCACGGAACCCACCAATACTGACGCCTTCGTCGAAGTCGACGAAGTCACGCTGCAAGGCGAGATCAAGCGCATCTTTACCGGTTGGATGTTTGCGTTGAGCCCGGGACTACACGCTGTCGAGCATCCGATTTATGACGTCTGGCTCACCGACTGCGGCCAACCAGTCGGCGGCGCAGTCGCCCAATCGGCTACTTCCGCGCCGCCGCCCTCCGGTCCGCCGCCTTCCGGTGCACCGGGCGCCGCCGCGCGCAAGCCGCCGCCGCGCCCTGCACCGCAGCCTTCGAATGCGCGTGTACCTGCGCCCGCGCCGATCCCTAACGATTAGGCTCAATTCAGCGCGAACTGTGCCAGTAGGGCATCGCCGGAAATCGGGCGATCGAGTGGGAGCGCGGAAAAGTTTGCTTCACCGACGAGCGCGGCATCGAGCAATTTGTGATAGGCCGGCCGCGTGACCTCGACAGCGCCAAAAATGCGCAGATGATCGGTAACAAATTGCGTATCAAGCAGGCGGTAATGGCCCGCCTTAAGTCGCGCGACCAGGTGCACGAGAGCAATCTTTGACGCATCGCGCACGCGATGAAACATGCTCTCGCCGAAAAACGCTCGGCCGAGGCTGACGCCGTACAGCCCGCCGATCAAATTGTCTCCGTCATAAACTTCGACCGTGTGGCAATCGCCGCGCTCGTAGAGCTTGCGATAAAGCTTTCGGATCCGCTCATTGATCCAGGTGCGCGCGCGCCCCGGTTGCGGTTGAGCGCAGCCATCGATCACCGCCTCGAAGTCCCGATCAATAAAGACGCTGAATGGGGTGGAACGCACCGTTCGCGCTAATCGACTGGGAAGGTGAAAGCGATCAAGCGGAATGATTCCGCGACGCTCGGGCTCGATCCAGTACAGCGCCGGATCATCGGCGCTCTCCGCCATGGGAAATATACCGCACGAATACGCTTTGAGCAGCACTTCAGGCGTGATGTCGATGAGCGCAGATTCGCGGCTGGCCATAGTTTGTTTAACCGGCTGACGGCTTGCCGTTCAAGAGCGCGGCCGGGTGGGGGCGGGCTTCGGCCGGCGGGGCAAGGAAACCGGCGAGGGGTCCGACGATTGTTAACCGCGCGCAAAGCATAATTACTTAAGCTTTTTCCCAGTTTGAACCGATTTTGGCCCGGCGCATTAGGCGGTTATGGAACCGGCATCTGCTGCCATGGACTCAAGTAGCAAAGCGCCCGAACCGATCCAGGTTTTGTTCGTTGAGGACGAATTCCTCATTCGTGAGTGGGTCGCGCAAGCGCTAACCGAGGAGGGCTTTGCGGTCAAAAAAGCGAGCAACGCGGTGGAGGCGCTTCGGCAGATTGCCTGTGGCCCCGTCGACATTTTGCTCACCGACATCAATCTGCCTGGCGGGATGGATGGGACCGCTCTTGCTCGCCGGATGCGTGAGCTGAACCCGGACCTTCCGATCATCTACGCTTCGGCTCGTGCGACGCTGCTGGAACAGGGGGCCCGGATGCCGGGATCGCTGGTATTGGCGAAGCCCTACGATCCGGCCACCCTGGCGCGCCTGCTGCTCGTTGCGCTGCCCGAGGCGAAACGCCCTGGACCGGCGCCTGCGGCTGAGGCTGCGCCATCGGCCGTGGCTTTGGAGCCTGCTTAAGAAAGGCTATTCCGGCAAGCCACCGCGCGCCAGGAAGTCTTCGAGCCAGTGGATGTGGTACTGCCCATCGATGACGTCCTTCTCCCGCGCCAGTGCGCGAAACAAGGGCAGCGTCGTCTCGATCCCGTCGACTACAAATTCGTCCAAGGCGCGCTTTAATCGCATAAGGCATTCGCTGCGTGTCTTGCCGCGCACGATCAGCTTGCCGACGAGCGAATCATAGTAGGGCGGAATCGTATAGCCGTTGTAGACCGCGGAATCGACGCGCACGCCGAGACCGCCAGGCGGGTGATAATGCACGATCTTTCCCGGTGACGGCCGAAACGAGACCGGATTTTCAGCGTTGATCCGGCACTCGATCGCGTGACCGTGAAATTTGACCTGCTCTTGGTTCAATAGGAGGCCGCCGCCGGCGGCGACGCGGATCTGCTCCAAGATCAGGTCGATGTCGGTGATCATCTCGGTCACCGGATGCTCGACCTGGATCCGCGTATTCATTTCGATGAAGTAGAATTTGCCATCCTCATACAGAAACTCGACGGTGCCGACGCCGAAATAATTGATCGCGCGCATCGCGTTGGCGACCGTCTCACCAATCTGATCGCGTGCGTCGGTATTGAGCGCAGGCGAGGGGCCTTCCTCCCATACTTTCTGGTGCCGCCGCTGCAACGAGCAGTCGCGTTCGCCTAGGTGAATGGCGCCGCCCTTGCCGTCGCCGAGAACCTGTATTTCAATGTGGCGCGGCCGCTTCAGATATTTTTCCAGATAGAGCGTGTCGTCGCCGAAAGCCAACTTCGCCTCGGCACGCGCCGCCGCGAGTGCCCCGGCCAATTCGGCGGGTTCGGTGACCACCCGCATACCGCGGCCGCCGCCGCCGGCCGCGGCCTTGAGCATCAATGGGTATCCGACCTCGCGCGCCAGACGCTCGGCTTGGCTGTCGGTTCCCAGCCCGCCCTCCGAGCCTGGAACGACCGGGATGCCGAGCTCCTTGGCGGCCCGCTTCGCCGCGATCTTGTCGCCCATGAGGCGGATATGTTCCGGCCGAGGTCCGATGAAATGCACATTGTGCTCGGCCAATATTTCGGCAAACCGCGCATTCTCGGAGAGGAAGCCGTAGCCGGGATGAACCGCATCTGCCCCGGTGATCTCGCAGGCGGCAAGCAAGGCAGGGATGTTCAGGTAGCTGTCTTTGGCCGGCGGTGGCCCGATGCAGACGCTTTCGTCAGCCAAACGCACATGCATCGCGTCGTCGTCCGCCGTCGAGTGCACGGCAACGGTAGCAATGCCGAGCTCCTTGCAGGCTCGTAGCACCCGCAGCGCGATTTCACCGCGATTGGCAATGAGGATCTTGTCGAACATCCTCGCGGCTCACATTGTGCGCCGGGTTGGTTCCGGCGTCATTCAATGATCATGAGCGGCTGGCCGTATTCCACCGGTTGGCCGTCTTCGACGAGAATTTGGATCACGGTGCCCGGCCGGGGTGCGGGGATCTGGTTCATCGTCTTCATCGCCTCGATGATCATCAGCGGCTCGCCTGTTTTAACCGAAGCGCCCACTTCAACGAACGGCCGGGCGCCGGGCTCGGACGCGAGATAAGCGGTGCCCACCATCGGCGAAGCGACGACGCCGGGGTGCTGCGCCGGATCTATCGAGACCGGCGCGGCAGTGACCGTAGACGGCTGAGTGACCACAGGCTCCGTTGCCCGCGTACGACCCATGGCCCCGCCGGAATGCCGCGCCACGCGAATTGAAACGCCGGCGCGCTCGACGGCGATCTCGGTGAGACCGGTTTCGTCGAGCAGCTTGGCCAACTCGCGAATGGCCTCATGATCGATCGCAGGCGTTTCCGTATTGTCCGACTTGCGCGCCACGACTACTCCTTGGCGCCGATCAACGTGGTGAGCCCGCTGATGGCAAGCGCGTAGCCTTCAATCCCGAAGCCACAAATCACCGCCCGTGCGGCGCGCGAAACGTAAGAGTGCCGGCGAAACTCCTCGCGTGCATGAATGTTGCTGATGTGGACCTCAACGACAGGCGCCTCCATCGCGAGTAATGCATCGAGAATGGCGATTGAGGTCGTCGTATGGCCTGCCGGATTAATCACCAGCCCGGCCGCCTTTTCGGAGCGCGCCTCGTTGATCCAATCAATGATCTGACCTTCGTGATTGGACTGGCGGAAAACCAGTGAAAAACCGTGCTGTTCGGCCGTGCTGCGGCAAAGCTTTTCGACGTCGCCAAGTGTTGCGCGGCCGTAAATGTGCGGTTCGCGCGTGCCGAGCAAATTGAGGTTGGGCCCGTTAAGCACATAGACGGTCTTGGCCATATTCGCGCTGAGCCGGCTCTTGGTGCAGGGCAAATGCCTTGCGCGAACTCGTTATACGGAACGCCCCTGGAAAGGGGAAGCAGGATTGCATGCGGCGTTTGCCGATAATCCTTAACGAGCGCGCGAACAACCGCGATGAGGTGCGACTATTTCCGTTCGCTCTTAATCTTGGCGCGCAGCTCGTCCAAGCCGACGGCGCCGACTACCACTTCCTCGCCGACCACATAGCTCGGCGTGCCATTAACGCCGAGCGCGTCCGCCAATTTAATGTTCTCGTCGATGGTGGCCTTCACTTCATCGCTGGTCATATCTTTTTCAAGCCGCGCCATGTCGAAACCGACGTCCTTGGCGACGGCAAGTGCGCGCATCTTGTCGGCTTGACCACGACCGCCGAGAAGCTTTTGGTGAAATTCCAAGTATTTTTTTCCGGAAGGATCTTGCATGCGCGCGGCGACTGCGACACGCGCTGCTTCGACCGAGCCTGGACCTAGCACCGGAAATTCCTTGAGAACGAATCTGAGATCGGAGTCGTTCTTCAAGAGGTCAAACATGTCCGCCATGGCCCGTTTGCAGAACGCGCAATTGTAGTCGAAGAATTCCACCATCGTGACGCTGCCACGCGGATTGCCAATCACGACCTGGTGGCTGGAATCGAATATGGTTGCTTTAAGTTGTTTGATTGTCGTGCGGGCTTTTTCGGCGTCGGCTTCCTTCTGGCGCTTATCGAGCGCCTCCATTGCGTCTTGCAAGACCTCGGGATGCTGAACGAGGTAATTCCTCACGATCGTTTCGATCTCCCGCGTCTGATCGGCAGAAAATCCTTGCGTCATCGCTCCTGCGGGAGCCTGCGCCGGATTTGTTTGCGCGATCCGGTCCTGCGCCAGTGCAAGCGGCGTCAGTAATACACTGGCAAGAATCGCGACGGCGGCGCGAAGGCTCCAAGCCATTTCGATATTTCCTTTCTATGGACCCGTGTGAAGGGGATTTTGCTTATGGTTCTTGTTGAAAGCAACGATGTCGTCCGCACGTACCCAGCCCGGCGATCCGACCGGGAAGCGCTGCTTGGCGCGTTCGGCGAGTTCGCGCGCGGTCTTGTTGTCGCCGCGCGCAAAGGCGGCCTGGGCGGAAGCAAGATCCGCATCAGCAAGATCGTTTTTGCGGCCATAAGCCATCGCCAGGGTCGTATAGGCGTCGGCCGCTTCGGGCTCCTTTAGGACGGCGCCGCGAAGGAGTGAAATCGCCTCATCCGCAGATTTCGGATCGTTCGTAGCGACCAAAGCCTGGGCAAGCAGGATTTGAATAAGGGCGGGATTAGGGGCGAGCTGCGCGGCGCGACGCAGCGGCGCGATCGCATCCGCCGGATGGCCGCCTTCCAGCAAGGCTTGGCCTTTCAGCTCATGAAAGTACGGATTGTTGGGCATCGCTTGCAACAAGGCATCGATCTGAGCCATTGCGCTGCGCGGCTCACCGTAGCGATATGTCGAGATGGCTCGTGCGTAGCGCGCGGGCAGACTGGTGTCGCTCGACGGGTAGCGCGATTGCACACTGGCTGGACGTTCGGTGAATCCCGCGAGCTTGGCCCGCATCATGTCGTGGCGCAATTGCAGCTCGGTCGAATCCTTCTTAGCCCAATAGGGGGTTTTGACGAGTTCAGCGAGCGCGGCCATGCGCTCCTGGGGCATTGGGTGGTTTTGAAAATAAGGATTGGCGCCTTGCGCCGAGTACATCGATTCATCGGCAAAGCGTTTGAAGACGTCATACATGCCCTTGGCGGATTGGCCCGAAGCCGTGAGAAAACGAACGCCGGCGCGATCGGCTGACTCCTCTTGCGCGCGTTGATAGGCAAGGAGGTGGTTTACTCCGAATGCCTGCGGCGCGGTTATAGCGGCCATGCCGACATTGCCTATGTCGGCGTTGCGCCCGCCTGCGGCGAGGGCGCCAACTCCAAGCAAAATGCCGATCAAGGCCGCGGTCTGCACATTGGCCAGCTCTTGGCGAATCCTCGAAAGGTGACCGCCAACTATGTGACCGCATTCGTGCGCAAACACGCCAATTATCTGATTGGGCGTGGTCGCTTGCATCAGCGCGCCGACATTGACGAAGATACGATGCGCGTCCATGACAAAGGCGTTGAAGCTTTTGTCATCGATGATCACGACATGGATGTTCTGGTCCGTCAGACCGGCGGTGCGCAAGATCGGCGCCGTGTAATCGCGCATGAGCTGCTCGATTTCAGCGTCGCGAATCATCGGGATGCCGGCATTGGCGCCGGTCTGCGGCCGCGCCGGAAAGCTCGCTAGTCCGAGCGCTGCGGCAGTCAGCGCGGCAATGGCGCGCGCGGCTGGCCTTGGCCCCCACCTCTTGCTAGGACTTCGAGCAATCGTCATGTGAAGCTGCCCGCCCATCAGGTCCGCGGCAAACTATGGACCGAACGGGTTAGGGTCAACATAGCGCGCTTGCGATCATAATTAAGGGCGCACCAGACCTGCCGAATACGGCATCAGCGGGGCGGATCGCGGAAACCGTTTGTTCAATCAGGGAAATCCCGCCCTATGCTGGAAAACGCAAACAGCGTGCAACCTTCCGCCCGCAGCGGCGTGCCGCCGTTCATGGTCATGGACGTGATGGCGGCGGCCGCGCGGCTTGAGGCGCAAGGACGTCGCATCGTGCATATGGAGGTCGGGCAACCGGCGGCGGGCGCGCCGCCAAGCTCAATTGCCGCGGTGCGCTCCGCGCTCGCCGAGGGCCCGCATGGCTACACGGAGACGCTCGGAATGGCCCCGCTTCGCCGGCGCATCGCGGGGAACTACCCGCAATGGTATGATATCGATCTCGATGCCGAGCGCATCGTGGTGACTACCGGATCTTCCGCCGGCTTCATGTTGGCCTTTCTGGTTGCGTTCGAGCCGGGTGACCGCGTCGCAGTGCCGGTGCCGGGCTATCCGCCGTATCGTCATATACTCAGTGCGCTCGGTTGCGAGCCGGTGCCCATCGAAACCAATGCAGCGGCACGCTGGGCGATCACCGGCGAGACGCTGTTGGCGCAGCATCGGGTCCGGCCGCTCAAGGGCGTCCTGGTCGGCTCTCCAGCCAATCCGACGGGCACCATGATGACGGAAGACGCCCTCGCTGAGCTCATACGTTGCGCTGAAGATGCCGGCATTCTTGTTATTTCGGACGAGATTTATCACGGGCTTAATTACGCATTTGCGGCGCAGACCGCGGCAGCTCTTTCGCAAAAGGCGATCATCATCAACTCGTTTTCGAAATATTTTTGCATGACTGGGTGGCGGATTGGCTGGATGGTCGTGCCGCCGTCACTGCTGCGAGCCGTCGAACGCTTACAGCAGAACTTCGCGATATCGGTGCCGACGCTTTCTCAGATAGCCGCTCAGGCAGCGTTCGACGATTTGCACGAGCTAGAGAACATAAAGCACGGTTACGAGGAAAATCGCCGCATCCTGCTCGATGGACTGCCGCGGGCGGGACTTGATTCATTTCTCCCGGTCGACGGCGCATTTTATCTCTATGCCGACACATCGCGGTTCTCGAATGACAGTTTCGACTTTGCAAAACGCATGCTCGAACAAGCCGGGGTCGCGGCGACACCTGGCATCGATTTCGATCCGATCCACGGCAGGAATTTCCTGCGCCTGTGCTATGCCGGATCGCGCGAGGACATGGGTGAAGCTGTCGAGCGGATCGCCGCTTGGCTTAGGGGTTAGCCGCGGTGGAGGTCTTCGATAGCGCGCTTGTCCTGTTTTCGGGCGGACAGGATTCGACTGTTTGCCTTGCTTGGGCGCTGGAGCGATTTGCGCGGGTCGAGACGATCGGTTTTGCCTACGGCCAGCGCCATGCTGTCGAACTTGATGTTCGACCGCGCATTCGCGAAGCTTTGACCGCGCATTTGCAGGAATGGGGCGCGCGGCTCGGCGATGACCACCTCGTGCGCATCGATGCGCTCGCGGAGATTTCAGATACCGCGCTTACGCGTGAAGCTGCGATAGAGATTGCCAAATCCGGACTGCCGACGACCTTTGTTCCCGGACGCAATCTAGTGTTTCTTGCCTTTGCTGGCGCCGTCGCCTACCGACGCGACATCAATCACCTCGTCGCTGGGATGTGCGAAACCGATTTCTCGGGCTATCCGGATTGCCGCGACGCCACCATCAAGGCGATGCAGCTCGCGCTCGCGCTAGGTACCGATCGGCAGTTCGTCATCCATACGCCGCTGATGTGGATCGACAAGGCGGCGACTTTCGCCCTTGCACACCAAATGGGTGGCGACGGCCTGATCGATATTCTTCTCGCCGAGACACACACCTGTTATCTCGGTGATCGCGGCCATCGCCACGCGTGGGGCTTCGGCTGCGGGGAATGCCCGGCATGCCGTTTACGCGCGGCCGGCTATGCGAAATGGAAGGCGCCATCATGAATCCGGAACGGCAGCGCATACGGGAAGGCATTTTGTTTCTGGTGCTTTTTGCTCTCACCATTCCGGCGGCAAATTGGTTGATCGGGCATGCCGGAACGACCTGCGTGCCGCACGGCCCATGCCTCGTCCCGGTTGCTCCCGGGCTGATGGCGCCCTCCGGAGTGACGATGGTCGGCATAGCGCTCGTTCTGCGCGATCTCGTGCAGCGGCGACTTGGCACTGCGATTTCGGCCTTGGCGGTCCTCGTCGGCAGCGGCCTGTCGGCCCTGTACGCGCCGGCATCGCTGGTCGTTGCGTCAGCGACCGCCTTTCTGCTCTCGGAATTTGCGGATCTTGCCGTTTATACGCCGCTCGCCCGCCGCCGCTTAGTTGTCGCGGTCATCGCTTCGAGCTGTGCTGGACTCGTGGTCGACTCGATTGTGTTCTTGTGGCTCGCTTTCGGCTCGCTCGAATTTTTGGCCGGGCAGGTCGTCGGCAAAGCTTGGATGGTGCTCTTTTCGATTCCCCTTGTCGCCTGGCTACGCCGTCGCGACGAGCGATTCGGCATCATGCCGGCATGACTTAATGGGGTTCGATATGAGCGCTCAGTTGTTCGACATTCTGCGCAAGGTGACAACCGCTACAATCACCACGATGCTATTGAAGAAAGGCATCCGGCGCTGCTGGATGAAGGGTCCGAAGCCGCTCGTCGGCGGAGGTGACCGGATCGTTGGACCGGCATTCACATTGCGCTTTGTGCCGGTGCGGGAAGACCTCGCAACGCCAGAGAGCTGGGCCAGCCCAATCTCGACCCGTGCGGCGATCGAGGACATGCCCGAAGGTGTCATTGCCGTGGCCGACGCTATGGGAGTGCCGAGCGCCGGCATTTTCGGCGATATTCTGTGTGCGCGGATGAAGAAACGCAATGTCGCGGCTCTCGTTACCGATGGCGTATTGCGCGATCGGGCCGGCGTGTTGGCTAGCGGCCTTTCGGTATGGTGCGCAGGCGTGGCGGCTCCGGCATCCGTCAACGGCCTGACTTTCGTCGCCTGGCAGCAGCCGATCGGCTGCGGCGGCTGCGCGGTATTTCCCGGCGACGTTATTGTTGCGGACGATGACGGCGCGGTGGTTATTCCCCAGAATCTGGTGGACTTCGTGGCGCACGAAGGCGCTGAACACGAACTCTACGAAAGCTGGGTGTTCAGCGAAGTCGAGAAGGGAGTCAAACTGCCCGGTCTTTATCCGCCAAACGAAGACGCCAAAGCGCGTTACGCAGCCTGGCGCAAGACGCGAGGATAGACACGGCTCACTCGATCGACGCCCGCCAACCGGGAGCGGTGTGTGTTCTTTGTTCTTTCGAAGACGCTCGGTTATCTGGTGGTGCCCTCCAATCTGGTCATGGCGATCGGATTGGCCGGTCTCGTTCTCCTGTGCACGCGGTTTCGACGATTGGCGAGCTGGCTGATTGTCAGCAGTCTCGTGCTGATTGCACTACTTGGCTATTCGCCAGTCGGACGCATGCTGCTGTTGCCACTCGAAGATCGTTTCCCGCCTTGGGATGCGTCACGCGGGCCGCCGACCGGTATTGTCGTGCTGGGCGGGGCGATCTCGGCGGAAGTGTCGGTGGCGCGTGGTGTCGTCGCGCTCAATGGCGCGGCAGAACGCATCACCGTTGCCGCCGAGTTGGCGCATCGCTATCCGGACGCGCGCATCATCTTCAGCAGCGGTTCGGGTTCGCTTGATCCGACGGCTCCGCTCGAAGCGCCGCTGGCAGTTCAGGAACTAGTCGCGCTCGGCGTCGCGCATGACCGCATCACCGCCGACGAGCAGTCGCGCAACACGATCGAAAACGCAGTGTTTTCGCGTCTGCTTGCCGATCCCAAGCCGGGCGAACGTTGGCTCCTGGTGACCTCCGCGTCGCATATGCCGCGAGCGATTGCGGCCTTTCGCGCTGCTGGTTTTGCCGTCGAGGCCTATCCGGTCAATTGGCGCACGCGCGGCTCGCGCGACGCGGCGCAGCTGTTCGGGTCGCTAGCCGAAGGACTGACGATAACCGATGCCGCAGTCCACGAATGGGTGGGCTTAGCCGCATATCGGCTGACCGGTAGGTCGGCGGAGTTTTTTCCCGCGCCGTAGATGCCTCGAACCGGCGACCTCATGCGTCAGCAGCCGTGCTGCCGCAAATATCGCCTTTACCAATCCTTCATGGCTGTTGCCGAAAATGCAGCCTTGTTCTGTGCTTTTCGAAAAGGCTCTTGCTATGTCGGCGTTCATGACAAGCGATACACCTGCTGGGTTCTCCAGCGAACCGGACGAAGCGACATCCGGAAAGCAACCGACGATCGGTGAATTTGGCGAAATCGCACTCACCGTCACGTTCACCTTGACGGCCGTATTGTTCGTCTCTTTTCTCGCCGTGATGACGGGGCTCGTCTGAGCGTTACGTCGACTTGCATCGTCTTAGTGTTTGATGAAGGCTTAGCCGGCATTTTGAGGGCCGGTTGTGATGTCGCTGCATCTCGTCATTGGCAATAAGAATTATTCGTCATGGTCATTCCGGCCTTGGCTTGCGATGAAGGTCGCGGGCATTGCCTTCGATGAAACGGTGATTTCGCTCGACGCGCACGACTTCAAGCCGCGCCTGGCGGCATTGGGCGGCTCTGGACGCGTGCCGGTGCTGATCGATGGCGATACGCGGATTTGGGAGTCGCTAGCGATCCTGGAATACGTGGTGGAAAAATTTCCCGCCGCAGGATTATGGCCGCAGGATGCTGGCGCGCGAGCTCGTGCTCGCGCTGTCTCCTCCGAGATGCATGCGGGATTCACGGCGTTGCGGCGCCAATTGCCGATGAATGTGGTGCGGCTGGTTAAATTCCGCGCCCTCGACGCCGCGGCGGCCAAAGATGCCGCGCGTGTGAATGCGATCTGGAGTGAATGCCGCGCCAACCACCATAACCAAGGACCATTCCTGTTCGGCCGGTTCGGCGCCGCCGACGCGATGTTTGCCCCGGTCGTCTGGCGATTTCACACCTATGCGGTCGAGGTGAGCGCGGCAGCTCGCGCATATATGCAGGCGATGATGGCGCTGCCGGCTTGGCACGAATGGCAGGACGCGGCGCGCGGCGAACCATGGGTCCTGCCGGAAGATGAGGTCGATTGGCCCCAAGTTTTACGAGACTAAATTTTTTCCGAAACTGTCACATCCGCTTCTCTAGTTCTGACAGCAGTAAAAGCTGGTACGGAATTATTTTCAGCTTTGCGGTCGGCAAATCAAAATAGGCGATACGATCGATTTCCGGAAAGTTTTGCCTTCGCCCTGATCGTGGTGGCCACTCCAATTCGAAAGTATTGCTGGTGAACGCGTTAAGATCGAAATCCTCTTCAAGCGCGAAAGCATGCAAGAGCTTGCCGCTTTTTTGCCTAACCGGCGCAAGCTCAATCAGATCACCCTTGGCCACGAGATTGGTCTCCTCGCTGAATTCACGCCGCGCGGCTGCGACAATATCGTCGCCGGATTCGACCAAGCCCTTCGGGATGGTCCACACGCCAGCATCTTTCTTCGCCCAAAATGGCCCCCCGGGATGGGCGAGCAGGATTTCGAAATCGCCTCTGCGGCGGAATACCAGAATCCCGGCGCTGATCTGTGTTCCCTGGGGCATTGACCTTTGGTCCCTAACTGCGTCTCTCTACCGCAGGACTTCTTCGACGGAGCTTGTCAAATAGCTTGGCATCTGCATGATTTTGTCATGATTGCGCCGAGAATGCCCGTTCCCCGCCCGCGCTCTTTAGAGCCAAATGGGGTAGGGCACTGATCCAATTGCCTACGGGAGCCATGCCAATGCGATCTGGGTTTATCGCCGTTTTTGCGGCGACGTTTGCTGTTTTCTCAAGCCCGTTTACAAACGGTTTTGGTCTGCAATCTCATTTTAGTTCGAAAGCTATGGCGGAGGACGCCCCCAAAAATGTCAGGGGCATCTTTCTGATGAGTGATTACCCGGCAGTGACATTGCGTCCCGGCGAAACCTCGACCATCGGCCTTAGATTACAAAACTATGACACGACGCCGGAGCGCATGACGCTCTCGGTTGCCGGCGTGCCGACGGGTTGGACAGCGACACTGCTCGGCGGTGGGCAGCCCGTTGCGGCGGCCATGCCGGCAGCCAATTCGAGTGTGTCGCTTTCGCTGCGGCTCGATGTGCCGAAGAACGCGGCGATGGGGACGCAAACCATCACCGTTGCGGCCCAAGGAAGCACCACGAACCTGCAAATACCGCTCAACGTGACGCTGGCGAAGGATTTGCCAGCCAAGCTGACGCTCAATCCGCAGCTGCCGGATCTGCGCGGCACATCAAAATCGAGCTTTGAATATCAACTGGGCATCAAGAACGACAGTGGTAAGAAACTCACCGTGAATCTGTCCGCGCAAGCGCCGCCAAATTTCGATACCACTTTTACCGAGCAATACGGCACCCAAGAGCTCAAGGCTGTGCCGGTCGACGCCGGGCAGAGCAAGGACGTGAAGCTCAAAGTAACGCCGCCGAACAGTGCCGCGGCCGGTGACTACAAGATCGTTGCGCGTGTCGCTGCCGAGGATGCTTCGGCCAGTGCCGACCTTGCGATGACGATTACCGGGCAACCCAAGCTCGAAATAAGCGGTCGCGAAGGGCTGGTCTCAACGCGCGCATCCGCCGGCAAGGAAGCTTCGGTTCCTGTCATTGTTACCAATATCGGCACGGCGCCTGCCGAGGACATTCAACTGACCGGCTCGGCGCCGAGCGGCTGGAAGATCACTTTTGATCCGAAATCGGTCGAGCGCATCGCGCCGAACGACAACAAGGAGGTGCAGGCCCTGATCACGCCGACAGAAAAGGCGATCGCCGGCGATTATGTGACCACCGTTCGCGCCGCTGCTCGCGGCGAATCCGCCTCGACCAATTTCCGCGTAACGGTCACCACTTCGACAATGTGGGGAATCGCCGGTGTTGGCATCATCGGCGTCGCGTTGTTGGTGATGGTTGGGGCCGTCGCTAGGTTCGGTCGCCGATGATCGCCGACGCCGTCATCGAGGCCAATGGCCTCACAAAAGCCTATGGTTCGGCGGTCGCCGTCGATCACATTTCCTTTGGTGTCGGCCGTGGCGAAATCTTCGGCCTATTGGGCCCCAATGGCGCCGGAAAGACGACCACCATTCTGATGATCCTGGGGCTGACTGAAATTTCCAGCGGCGACGTGCGCGTACTTGGTTTCAATCCGGCGCGCGAGCCGCTTTCGGTCAAGCGCCGTGTCGGCTATCTGCCTGACACCGTGGGCTTCTACGACAATATGACCGCGGCGGATAATCTGCGTTACACCGCGCGGCTAATCGGATTCCGCTCGATGGAGCGGGAAAAGCGGATCGCTGCTGCGCTCGAGCGCGTCGGGCTCGCGGAATTCGCCGACCAGGCGGTGGGCACTTTCTCGCGTGGCATGCGCCAGCGACTCGGGCTTGCCGAGATCGTAATGAAGGGCGCGCAAATCGCCATTCTCGACGAGCCAACCTCGGCTCTCGATCCGCATGCCACTGCCGAGCTTCTTGGCATTATCCGCGGTTTTAAAGCCGAAGGCGTTTCAGTTCTGCTCTCGTCGCATTTGCTTGAGCGAGTCCAGAGTGTCTGTGATCGGGTCGCGCTGTTTCACGCCGGGCGCATCGCGCTGATGGGCTCTGTGCCCGACCTCGGGCGCCAGGTGCTGGGCGGCGGTTATATCGTTGATATCGACGCTGATGGCGTGGGCCTGCCTGAGCGCCTCGCGCTTATCCCGGGGGTGAGCGGGGTCGAGAAGACCGGTATCGGCAAAATCCGCCTGCACGCCGACCGGGACGTGCGGCCGGAGGCGGCCGCCGAGGTCGTCGCCATGCAAGGACGCCTGAAATATCTCGGCGTTCAGGAGCCGAACCTGGAGGCGATCTATACACGCTATTTCGAAGCTAACCCCGAGCAGGGCGCGCGGGAAAGGACTCGCCATGCAGCGTGAAGGCTCGGCCTTTTCCGGCCTCGGCGTCGTCATGCTCAAGGAGCTCTCGGACCACCTGGCGAGCGTCCGCATGCGGGTTCTCGAATGGCTCGTGGTGCTGGTTGCTCTTGCCGCGCTCTACGGCGCGATACAGCAGATCAAGGACACTACGGCGGAAGACCCTTTCCTGTTCCTGCGGCTGTTTACGACTTCGCGTGATCCGCTGCCGTCGTTCGTCTCGTTTTTGTCGTTTCTCGTGCCGCTGATGGCCATCGGGCTCGGCTTTGATTCAGTGAACGGCGAACACAATCGCCGCACTCTGTCGCGAATTCTGTCGCAGCCGATCTATCGCGACGCGCTTCTATTCGGCAAATTCCTGGCGGGCCTAGTGACGCTTTCGATCAGCCTGCTCACGTTATGGCTCCTTGTGGTGGGACTGGGTCTGTTTCTCATCGGCATTCCGCCGGGTGCCGAGGAAATCGCCCGGAGCTTCGTGTTTCTCCTGGTCACGATCGTCTATGCGGGGGTTTGGCTGGCGCTGGCCCTGTTGTTCTCGGTCGTGTTTCGCTCGGCAGCTACCGCGGCGCTCGTCACGTTGGGCCTCTGGCTGCTCGTGACCTTCATTTGGCCGGTGCTTGCCGGGGCGTTGGCGCAAATCATCGTGCCGCCCGACCCGCGCTATACCGCGCTCGGCCTGCAGACGCCGGGTACTGCGCAACTGGAACAGATATTGGCGCGGTTCTCGCCGTCCACCCTCTATGCAGAAATCGTGGTGGCGCTGCTCGATCCGACGACACGCGCGCTCGGGCCAATTTATCTCAGCCAGCTGCAAGGCGCGGTGCTCGGGGCTCCCCTGCCGTTTGTCGAAAGCATCTTGATCGCCTGGCCGCAAATGGTCGGCATGATTGCCACCGCGATCGTACTCTTTGTGATCGGTTATGTGATCTTTCAGCGCCAAGAGGTGAGAGCCTAGGTTCGCCCCTGGCGCAGCGCTTTCCGTTTTGTCAAATAAAAAGAGGGCGGCCCGAGAGCCGCCCTCTGAGTTATTCACGCGCTGTCGATCTATTTAATCCGCAACACGTTGACGATTCTCATCGTGCGTGGATGCTTGCAAAGTTTCTTCAAACTGTGCGTGTGATATTTCGTGCTGGCAAAGGAGTTCGTTTCTGAATATCTGTTCACGTAACGATGTGAGGAGCAGTGTCCGCAGTCATCTCAAAGGTTGACGGCAAGTCGAAAGAATTCCGTGCTAATCAAGCGGCCATGCGAGAGCTCATTGCCGAATTGGAAAGCCGGCGCGCCACCGCGGCTGAAGGCGGCCCGGCTCGCGCACGCGAACGGCATTTGGCGAGGGGCAAACTGTTGCCGCGCCAACGCGTCATGACGCTGGTCGATATCGGAACACCGTTCCTGGAATTGTCGCCGCTCGCGGCGAATGAAATGTACGAAGACGCCATTCATGGCGCCGGCCTGATCACCGGGATCGGGCGGATCGCCGGACGCGAATGCGTCATCGTCTGCAACGATTCGACAATAAAGGGTGGCACCTACTATCCGATGACCGTGAAAAAGCATCTGCGCGCGCAGGCGATCGCGCGCGAGAACTGTTTGCCGTGCATCTATCTGGTCGATTCGGGCGGTGCCAATCTGCCACATCAGACCGAAGTGTTTCCGGACCGCGATCATTTCGGACGCATTTTCTATAACCAAGCGACCATGTCGGCGGCCGGCATTCCCCAGATCGCGGTGGTGATGGGTTCATGCACCGCGGGTGGCGCCTATGTGCCGGCGATGTCGGACGAGACCGTCATCGTGCGCAATCAGGGCACGATTTTTCTGGGCGGCCCGCCGCTCGTCAAAGCCGCCACCGGCGAAGTCGTGAGCGCCGAAGAGCTTGGCGGCGCCGATGTGCATGCCAGGAAATCCGGGGTGGCCGATTATTATGCGGAAAATGATCGCCATGCGCTCGCTTTGTGCCGTCAAATCGTCGGCACGCTGAATACGACCAAGAAAGCCGAAGTGGCAATGCGCAAGCCGAGCGAACCGCAATACGACGCGGCCGAGCTCGATGGCATCGTTCCGGTCGACTTAAGGAAGCAGTATGACGTGCGCGAGGTGATTGCTCGGCTGGTCGATGATTCCGAATTCGATGAGTTTAAGGCGCTCTACGGCACCACGCTCGTGACCGGCTTTGCCCATCTTCACGGCATTCCGATCGGCATTCTCGGCAATAACGGCATTCTATTCTCCGAAAGCGCGCTCAAGGCGGCACATTTCATCGAGCTATGCTGCCAGCGGCGCATGCCGCTTCTGTTTCTGCAAAATATTTCCGGATTCATGGTCGGTCGCGACTACGAAGCCGGCGGTATCGCCAAGGACGGCGCCAAGATGGTCATGGCGGTCGCCTGCGCGCAGGTGCCGAAGATCACGGTCATTATCGGCGGCTCCTATGGCGCCGGCAATTACGGCATGTGCGGTCGCGCCTACGGTCCGCGCTTTTTATTCACCTGGCCGAACGCTCGGATTTCAGTCATGGGCGGCGAGCAGGCGGCATCTGTGCTCGCAACGGTGCGCCGCGACAATATCGAAGGCGAAGGTAAGAAGTGGTCGGAGGTCGAAGAGGAGGAATTCAAACAGCCGATCCGCGAGCAGTACGACGAGGAAGGCAATCCCTATTACGCCACTGCGCGGCTATGGGACGATGGCATCATAACGCCGGCGGAAACGCGCCGCGTCCTTGCTCTATGCTTCTCGGCGGCTCTCAACGCGCCGATTCCGGAGACGAAGTTCGGCGTGTTTCGGATGTGATGCCTCTCGCCTGGATGCTTCAGCTTCTCATCTGCCGCATGCGTGCCAGCAACAAATGCGGGCATGACGGCCAAGCCGGACCCTTCTACACTTGATCGTAGCAAGCGGACCGGGAGCTTGAATAAATGCCGAAAACCATCGAACACGTGCATTGGCCGGATGCACCTGACCTATGGATGCCTTATGCGCCGGCAATCAAGGTGAGGGGCGGCACGACTGTTTATCTCGCCGGCGTCACCGCCGCGCCTGTCTATCATCATCATCCGCATCGGCCGCAAGAGTTCGACGCGATGCCGCGCGACATGGCGGGGCAGGCGAGGGCGGCGCTGGAGAATCTCAAGCGCGGCCTAAGCGCGGTAGGCGCGACATTCGACGATGTCGTGACAGCCGACCGGTTCGTGACGGATCTCTCCGATCAGGATGCGCTTAATCGGGTCTGGGGGGAATATTTCCGCGATGCCAAGCCGGCGACCACGACGGTTCAGGTGGTGCGCCTGGCCACCGACCCGCGTTGTCTGGTGGAGATCAATGCGATCGCCGTGATCGATTGACTGTCAACGATTAAGCAGCCACATCAGGGCGCTCAGGACGATGCTGATAACGATGCAAGTGACGAGAGGGAAATAAAAACTGGTGCTGCCGCGCTGAATCACAATATCGCCGGGCAATCGGCCAAGCCCACTCCGCGATAATAGTGGCCAGGCAATGCCGGCAAGCAGCAGCGTAAGCCCAATGACAATCAATAGACGCTGCATTGTGCGTTAACCCCCAGGCTTGGCAGGTGGGAAGCATCGCGGCGGCAATCAAGAGGAACCTATGGCGGAGAATGATTATCGGACGGCATTGATCGTGGGTGTCGGATCGGGTCTGTCGGCCTCCCTGGCGCGACTCTTGACCAAACACGCAATAAAGGTCGCGCTCGCCGCGCGACGCGCCGGCAATCTGACAGCTTTGGCGCAGGAAACCGGCGCGAAGGTGCTGGCCTGCGACGCCACCGATCGCGGCCAAGTCACCAAACTTTTTTCCGAACTTGAGAACGGGTTCGGTGCGCCAGATGTGGTCATCTACAATGCCAGCTATCGTACCCGCGGTCCCCTCATCGCGCTCGACCCGGCTGACGTGGAAAGGGCGCTCGCGGTTACCGCGTTTGGCGGTTTTCTCGTCGCCCAGGAGGCAGCCAAGCGCATGCTCCCGCGCGGCCACGGCGCGATCTTTTTCACCGGTGCGTCGGCGAGCGTGAAGGGCTATGCGCAATCGGCGCCCTTTGCCATGGGCAAGTTCGCCTTGCGTGGGCTCGCGCAAAGCGTGGCGCGTGAATTGTCGCCACAAGGCATTCATGTCGGTCATATCGTTGTGGACGGGGGCATTCGCAGTCAAAGCCGGCCAGTTCCGGCGGACAAGCCCGACAGTTTGCTCGATCCCGACGCTATCGCGCAGGCCTATCTCGATCTTTTGCGACAGCCACGCAGCGCATGGGCATGGGAGATCGAATTGCGACCCTGGGTCGAGAAGTTCTGATGCAAACTCCGAATATCCGATGCTAGAAGGGCATCGGGAAATGCTCAGATGACAAACAAAACAGCTGCAAAAGTTGCCTTGACGATTGTTGCCGTGCTTGCTGCGGCCACGGCAAACGCGCAGAGCCGGCACAGACGCGAGCGCGAGCCTAAAGAGACCGAACGTCCGGCGCCGGCCGTTTCGGTCGACAAACGCGATACGTTGGTGAATCTGCAAGGCGCGTATAACGGCAAGCCATATTGGTTGGCGCTGGCGCAATGTGGGGGCGCCTATTTCAAGCTCAACGTGCTCTACACCGCGCTCGCTGTGCAAGCGCGCGCGGTTAAGCCCGATCCGAAGCTCAATACTGAATACACCAAGAAGCTCAATGACGCGATCAAGACGGCGACGGCCTTCTATAGTGGTGCAGAACGTTTTTTGATGAGCGACCGGGGTATCGAACGTATCGACGCAGTATTGATCTATAACGAGCAGTCGCGGCTGGTATCGGACCGAATTAAAACCATCGACGCGGCCCTCGGTGCAGCAAAAACGTGCCCCGTTTTGTATCAGGCCTGCCAGGAAGCGCATGGCAAGGCGTGCAGCGAAACGCTCCCTCCGGTGAGCTAGATTGTGACGCTGGTTATCAACATTTCAACGAAGCCGGTCGTCGTCGCTGTCATTGCGGCCGCGCTCGCGGTCGTCGGAGCGACTGCGCAGCAAGCAGTGAAGTCGCCGGAAGCGCCTGCCGAGGAGGCGCCTGAGATGCACCTCTCCAGCATGATGGCACAGCAGCAGATGCGGCACATCAAGCTCTGGTTCGCCGGCGACGCCGGCAATTGGCCGCTGGCCGAATACCAGCTGGGCGCGCTCAAAGACGGGTTTGAGGATATCGGCAAACTGGTCGGTGACGATATCGTTACTCAGCATGTCGGCGGCGCGATGTCCGCGTTGGAAAAGTCGCTCGACGCCAAAGATCATGCGGCTTTCGTCATCACCTTCGATCGGCTGAGTGCCGGCTGCAATGAATGCCATCGCACGCTCGACCATGCATTCATCGCGATCCAGCGGCCGACTCTCCTGCCTTACAGCAATCAGAATTTCTCACCGCAGAAGTAAGGCGACGCGGCGCGGCCAGATTCGCTCCTTGTTCGCCGCCGGGAAGGGGCCTGCCGCCAGCCGCGGTGGAACTTGGTCGCTCATTTCGGCAAACCGGCGTAAGGCTATGTGCGTGCAGCGCTTCTCGGCCGGCGCACAGAGCTGGCTTTGTTCTTGAATTATCGGCCAATACGGCCATACTGCGCCCATTGTGCCGTGCAGCACGGGGTGGGGTCCTCTTGGAACAGCAGCGCAGCGATATCGCGACTTTGCGGGCGACGACAACCTGCAATGTGCTCATGATCTATCCGCGCTTCATGACGGATTCGTTCTGGAATTTTTCCGAAGCCTGCGAACTCGTCGGGGCGCGATACCCCGCTATTCCGCTCGGCTTGATCACGGTTGCGGCTCTATTGCCGAAATCCTGGAAGATCAGGCTGGTCAATTGCAATACCGAAGATCTCAGCGAGAGCGATCTCGCCTGGGCCGACATGGTGATGACCGGCGGCATGCTGTTTCAGCAAGCCGATACGCTTGATCTGATCGAAATGTGCCGTGCCCGCAGCTTACCCGTGGTGGTCGGCGGGCCCGATGTGAGTTCCAGTCCCCATCGCTATGCTTCGGCGAATTTCCGCGTCGTCGGCGAGGCCGAGGGCATTATCGACAAATTCATCGCCGCGTGGGAGGAAGGCCAGCGCGAGGGCACTTTCGAGGCGCCGAAATTCCAGGTCGACGTGACCAAGACGCCGGTACCGCGCTTCGACCTGCTCAAGTTCGATCAATACCTTTACATCGGCGTGCAGTTCTCGCGCGGCTGCCCGTTCACCTGCGAGTTCTGCGACATCATCGAACTGTATGGCCGGGCGCCGCGAACCAAGACGCATGCGCAAATGCTCGCGGAGCTCGATGCGCTCTACGACCTTGGTTATCGCGGCCACGTCGATTTCGTCGACGACAATCTGATCGGCAACAAAAAAGCTATCAAGGCTTTTCTGCCCGTGCTGGAGAATTGGATTAAAGAGCGCGATTATCCGTTCGAATTCACGACCGAAGCTTCACTTAATCTCGCCGACGATCACGAGCTGTTGCAGATGCTGCGACGGAGCAATTTCTTCGCGATTTTCGTCGGCATCGAAAGCCCGGACGAGGAGACGCTCACCGCGATGCGCAAAAAGCAGAATACGCGGCGCAGCATCCCCGAGAGCGTTCATAAGATCTATCGCGCCGGCATGTCGGTCACCGCAGGCTTCATCGTCGGTTTCGATAGCGAAAAGGGGTCGGTCGCCCAACCCATGATCGATCTGATCGAGGAAGCCAACATTCCGATCGCCATGGTGGGTCTGCTTTATGCGCTGCCGAATACGCAACTAACCCGGCGCTTAGCGCGCGAAGGCCGCCTGCACGTCGATCACGATGCGGCGCCCGCCGGCAAGGGAGATCAGTGCACAGCCGGCGTGAATTACGAGACCAAGCGCGCGCGCCTCGATATCTTGCGCGACTATCGCAGGGTGCTGGAAAAAATCTACGATCCCGATGCCTTTTGCGGCCGCCTCGAGCGACTCGCCGCGATGCTCGATTGCTCAGACCGTCGCAAGGAATTGCCGAAGGGCGACATTCGCGGCAGGGTGAGCACCATCAAGCTGGTGCACGATCTAATGTCGCGCCTGCCGGAAGGTCGCGAACGATTCTGGAAGGCGTTTACGACTTGCATGTCGAACAATCCGAATTCGGTGCGCGGTATCGTTACGCTGATGGCATTTTACCTTCATGTCGGGCCCTATTCCCGCTACGTCATGAAACAGATCGATCGCCAGATCGAAGACATCGAGCAGGGACGGTTTGTAGCGCCGAAATTGCTGCCGGCCGTCGAAGCGGAGCCGATTGCCGTAAACGCGTGATCCGGGACTGCCCGCTGGTGGGGTCGGCAACCGCAAATCAATAATTGGTCTGCTCGATTCCCGGCACGGTCAGCAGTGAAGAAACCGCGCGGCCGCGCAGATCATAGAGCCTGGCATAGACGATGCCCTCGCGCATGATGTCGAACACGACCGGGGCATCGAGCTTGGCGCAGTAGAACTCGCCGACGACCAGGGCAAAGTCGGCGCCTTTCGGATTCCAGGTCGTCGTGAATTTGGGACCAAGCACGACGGCCACTGGCGGATGCGGCCCGCAGACCGCCACTGTCCATTGGCCATCGCGCGGCTTTTCTCCGCGCTTGTCGATCTCCGCGAGCAAGCGGCGCGAGCCTTGCGTGAGTGATAAGCCCCAATAATCGAGCATGTAGTTTTCCCGCGCGCGCGGCACGCCTCCGGCAACGTGGTTGTAGTCGGTGTATTCATACGGATGCAGTCGCACCATATCGAGGATTGGCGAAGCAATGCCGGCAAGCATGACCAGCGCAAACGCGCCGCGCGCCAGGCGGCCGTACGACCAGAGCCGCTCAACTATTTGCGCGCCGGCAAGTCCCGCCAATACGGCGAACGGCGGCAGCACGAACACGAAATGGCGAATGCCGTTATACATCGCCGGCCGGGTCGCGACCGTAATCAGCACGGGCAAGAGCACGGCAAGCACGGTCGCGAGCAGCGCCGCGCGTTGGCCGGCGCTCTCCGGGCCGCGGTCGACCTTGGTCGCGATCGCGACGATGGCGATGACGAGACCGCCAAGCCCGAGCACCAACATCAACTCCGGCACCTGGACCGCAAAAAGCGTCGGCACGTAGCTGCGCGGCATGTCAATCACCGGGATCAGTTGCCCGCCAAAAAGCTCCCGCCAGGGTTTTTCGAAAAAATTAGAAAAATATTCGACGGCGTGAAATGGATTGAGCGGCGAAACAACGCTCCATGGCCAGACCAGGCCCATCACCAGATAAGCGAGGATGGTCGCCGGAATGAACGGTACGAGGAACGAACCGCATTCACTGAAAGCGGCTTTCACGCCCATTCCGCGCCCCCGCAGCGCAACGATGAAGAGAAGCGGCAATAGTGCGTTAGCCACGGCGAAACCGCCCAGCACGCGTGCACCGACCGCGAGTCCGACGCCAATTCCGCACAAAGCTATGGTTGGCGCGGTGGCGCGCGGGTACTCCTGGAAAGCGCGCACGAGCCCAAGCAGCGCGATCGCCATGACCGCAGCGAACGGACCATCCTTGGCGTTAATGAACATGTTTCCGTAGTACAGCGGACAGGTGGCGAGCAGCAGGAGCGCCAACAGCCCGGCGATCGGGCCGCCGAGCCGGCGGCCAAGGCGCCACGTCGCAAACAGTCCCACAAAGCCCACAGCAGCGCCGACGAGCCGCCGGGTTTCGAACAAACCGAACGGCAGGACTTTCGCAGCAAGCGTCGCCAGTATGTCGAAACCGCCGCCGTACATGTAGAGGTTGACAAAGGAAAGCGCGCGCTGATCGGCAAATCCGGATTTGTAGAGGGCGACAAGCAGGGCGCCGTACTGTGAGTGAGTGAAGTCATCCCAACCGAGCCCATAGTCCCGAAAAGTCGCAATAGCCAGGATGGCAACGGCCACAAGCACAGCGACTGCCAACCTGTCGAACAGGGATGCGGGCGCCATCAGCTTCGATCGAATGGCAGGTGAAGTTAGCGCAAATTGATGCACGATCAGCCCAATCCAGAAACGCCGGTCAAAGTATGTAGCTCAAGTGATGAAGCTCATTGCGAGTCATGACAATGCGTCAATGCGCAGCGCGCTGAATGAAATTCATCTTTCATCGGCGAAGACACGACCCGGATGCGAAAAGCGGGGCTTTTCGGCCCCGCTTCAAAGCGACTTCCGGTCTCGGCTTTATTTCATCGCGGCCTCGAACATCTCGGCGACATATTCCCAGTTCACCAAATGATCGAAAAACGCTTTCAGATAATCCGGGCGGCGATTGCGATAGTCGATGTAGTAGGAGTGTTCCCAGACGTCGCAGCCCAGAATTGGTTTACCGCCGTGGACGAGCGGGTTCTCGCCGTTCGGCGTTTTCATGATGGTGATTTTGCCGTCCTTAACCGCGAGCCAACACCAGCCCGAACCGAACTGCGTAACGCCGGCCTGAATGAGATCTTCCTTGACCTTCGCCAATGGCCCGATGTCGGACGCAAGTTGTTTCTCCAGTCTTCCTGGAAGTTTGTCGCCGCCTCCGCCTTTCTTCATCCATTGCCAGAAATGAATGTGGTTGAAGTGCTGGGCGGCATTGTTGAAGAGGCCCGGATTTTTGCCGAAGGTGCCCTTGACGACCTCTTCTACTGATTTGTTTTCCCACTCGGTGCCTTTGGCCAGATTGTTGCCGGTGTTCACGTAAGCTAAATGATGCCTGTCGTGGTGGAATTCGAGCGTCTCGCGCGACATGTGCGGCGCAAGCGCGTCATAGGGGTAAGGAAGGTCGGGCAGCGTGAATGCCATAGGTGTGCTCCTCAATGTGAACTTTGGGCTGGATTTGCCGGTGCAACGGCGTTGGAACCTGAAAGTTCCTCACCCTAGCTTTTTTGTTAGTCCGGTCAAAGACATTGACACTTCACCCGGCTCGGGTTTGACACCTTGGTTGCCCATCCGTTCCATGGCCGCCCGGGCGAGCCGGGCCTGATCTTCGCCGAGCGTCTTGTGCCCGCTGATGGCGGCAAACTCATGGACGACATCCGGCATCGGCGAGCCAGGTCAACGCGGCCTTGCGCGGCCCATGAAAGACACAATGCCGCGGCAGCCCGGCGGCATCCCACCATGACCGGAATTGGTCAGTAAAGTCGTTCGCCCCGTAGGTCTTGCCGGTATTGGTTGTCAGAAGCGTGAGAAGGCCGATGGGTGTGGCGGCGATGATTGCTGCGAGTTCGGGATGGACGGGAATGGCAAGCATCACGCCGGTCTTTTGCTGGCGAACGGTGAGTACGCCGTCGCGGATATGCTGTCGCCGGATGTGTACGACGTCGCCGCGCCTTTGCGCCGTAATGACCCCGAGCGCCAACGCCAATCGCGCAGCCGATCGGGCTTTGCCGACGGAATCTCCGGGATCTCGAACTTAGGCGGCAAGCATTTCGTGGCTCGGTTCTTTGACCCTGAACCAGGCAACGTAAAGCGCCGGCAGAACGATTAGGGTGAGGATGGTAGCAACGAACAGGCCGCCCATGATGGCGAAAGCCATTGGTCCCCAGAACACGGTTGGCGCGATTGGAATAAATCCGAGCACCGTGGAAATCGCTGTGAGCATGATCGGGCGAAAGCGCGACAACGTCGCCTCAACGACGGCATCCCAGATCTGTGGCCTTTGCGCTCGTTCCGTTTCGATTTGTTCGATCAGAATAACCGCATTCCGCGCGATCATGCCGAATAGCGCCAATATGCCGAGGATGGCCACAAACCCAAGTGGTTGCCCGAAGACGAGCAGGGCGATGACAATACCGATCAATCCCATCGGCACCACGCTCAGGACGAGAGCAAGGCGACTAAAGCTATGTAGCTGCGCCATGAGAAAGACCACCATCAGCAGCAGCATCAGCGGGACTTTGTCGAACACCGAGGCCTGCGACTGAGCACTTTCCTCAACCGTTCCGCCGACATCGATGCGATAGCCTTTCGGCAGATCCTTGCTCAACGTCGCAATCTCCGGTGCCAGCGCCTGCACGGCGGCTTCGGGCGTTGTGCCAGACGCGACGTCGGCTTGCACCGTGAGGGTCGGAACTCGCTGACGTCGCCACACCAGTGGATATTC
>Ga0306922_10000784_pt1 | contig 27213 bp, 23 predicted proteins | sample sta12Cox44000082_FD_203758 | JGI IMG/M metagenome (GOLD analysis project Ga0306922, IMG submission 203758) | Lab enrichment of tropical soil microbial communities from Luquillo Experimental Forest, Puerto Rico - statoxic.12C.oxic.44.000.082 (v2)... | ecosystem: Environmental > Terrestrial >... | reverse complement strand
GCTCACACGATGCTGTGATCCGCGTTTATGATGACGCTGGCAACGTGATCGAGACACACGAGCACGCAGGGCAGTTCAAAGAGTGGTAAGTTGACTTTCAGGCCGGTGCAATCCTGCGGACGTCAACTCGTGTGGTGTGGAGCGCGACCTACTGTGCCGAATGCTTGATTCCAGCGAGCACGGACGGTATGCAAGAGGGACGGATAGACGATCAGTGTCCGAAAAGGGTCGATCAGCGCCATGTAGAATGGCGTGAAGCGGCTTACATTGCAGACATAGACTGCTAGGTAAAACCGATAAGCGGTTGCTGTCTCGACCAGGGCGCTCAGCGCCGCGGCGTGGACTGTCCAATTGATCAACTCAATGAGCTGCTCATTTTCGAAGCGATAGACAACGCGGAAAAAACCATATCGCGTTCCGGCTGGGATCAGTGATCTCGAACGGTCGGTGTCGGATAGACGTGTTGCGAAAGCTTTCGACGTGATTGCTTCGAGCTCGCGATCCCAACCGAAGAACCGTCCAACGAAGAAGCGAATGTCGAGCAGCATCCGGGCAAGTCGGGAGGGCGAAAGTAGACAGTCGTCTGCCGTCTGCAAGAAATCGTCGAGTGTCACTCCGGCGCGCCAACGCGGCAGATCGACGGCCCATACGTCGTGAAGCGGTACCCCGGTCAGACACGTATGAACTCGCAACGGCAGTCGTTCGAACTCTTGACTTGAGACCTGTGGCATGGTGTTAGCGAAACCAACCGTATCCCGCGCCTATGAAGACGAGGGACACAATCAGTCCTACCCAAAAAGGCGACTGTGGCATTGCAAGGCTTCCCACGGCCGCGACCGCAAGCAAATAAAAGCCGATGATTTTAAGAAGCTCCGCGTCCGCAGTTTTGACGGCATGAATCGCGAGGTGTCCCCCCATGATCAGCAGAGGCCCAAAAATCATGAACCAAAACGCCGCGCGCCGATCAGGGTAGTCCTCAAACTGCCCGACGAACCCGGCACGCACAGCATCCGCCAGCGGCTTCTTGAACAGAACGCCCCCTACCGCGGTGTGACCCAACCCCAACACGATAAGTATCCATGCTGCTATGATCACCATGCTTGACTCCTATGCTGCATCTGTTCCTCAGCGCCTTATGAGGGTTATTGCCTCGTGAATCCTAAGGGCTAGCGATGGTGGTAGCGGGTTCCAACTCCGCCTTGATGAACTCTTTAGTCCCGGGCCGACCGGTGAGACGGAGCCAGAGTGGTCCCCCTTCTCTGTCGAAGCGCAGGCCGATTTCCAAGAACGGGCAGCATAACCGCTCTTGGATCGCCCATTCCGTTAACAGCTGATACGTTTTGTTATCCGCTGGGAACTCGAACTCGTAGCCATCGGGCAGTTCACGTGTCCTCTTCTTCACTTTTAGTAACGCGGATCCAACCTCCTCGAAATGGCGTTTTCTTACTTCCGGTGACAATGCGAGGGCGTTGCAGGCCAAAGGCGACACATGTTCGGTTTGCGACGACGGGGTTTGCCCCTGCCCTGCCGAAGCGTTCAAAACTGCGAGGCAAATCGTGCTTAAACTGAATTGGAATATGTTTTTCATAGTTTTCGACGCTACGACTTCAAGTTGACTTTAAGTCAAAGGGAAATTTTTAAGAAAATTCTGGGGGATTTTTGTCGCATTCAAAACGGCTCCTTGTTACCTTTCTGAGTGGCAGAGGACCTGGTCATTTCCGACGTCGCGCGCGTGTTTGGTTTGCGCACCTCCGCCATTCGTTATTACGAGCAGATCGGGATTCTTCCGCCGCCAATGCGAAAAAACGGCCAACGCCGCTACAATGACAGCGTGCTTTTTCGGCTCGCGGTAGTCCAACGCGCCAGAGAGGCGGGGTTTACCTTGGAGGAAATACGGGAACTCTTTTTCGGGTTTCGGCCGGGGACACCTCCACCGGAACGCTGGCACCGACTCTCCCAACGAAAGATTGCTGAACTCCGGAAGCAGGTGAAGCGGCTAAGACTAATGGAAAATCTGCTTAAGCGCGTAGAAAATTGTCGCTGCACCGCCCTCGACGAGTGCGGCGAAAGAATTCTTCGGCAAAGATCAACGTAAAACGCTCGCACCGGAGCCGCTCACACGATGCCTAATTCGCGTTTACGATTGAGCAGGCAATGTCATTGTGAAGCAGCGCGGCACGCGGTGCAGTCGCCGCACTGATCACGCCATCGCTCGTTTTCAATTCGCTCCGCCGGTGAAATGGCAACTCAAGGTAACTTCCCCCAATGGGAATCTACAAAGCGACCCCGCAGAAGTGGAAGACGTGTGGTTGGTGTTGGGATACCAATGGGGATGATCCTTCGGAGCAGTAATCACTGCTCTCTTTTTGCAAGCGATATAGATAAAGCGACTTCGGAGTCTTTGTCCGCTACGTCTGATGGGCATGGCGTAAGGCGGCCGACTCTGTCTGCGTCTTTGTACAAGAATTTGTACAAGAATGACGAAAGTACTGCTCGCCCATCGCGAGGAACCGAACTAATTCCACGGACTGTCAATCCGTTGCAGAGTCGGAGATGCTCCTTGCACTCTAATCGCCTTTGCGGTCGACTTTGTTCGCAGCTAACGAGAAAGAGATAAGCCACGGCAGGGTGTCGTGGCGAACACACTGAGTTTTTCTCGCAGTGGGCCCGTTTGGCTTCATCGATTGCTTAGGTCTACCGAACCTCACACCTTCGGTCGATGGGCTTGGCCAAACTCAACAAGATTGTAATCGGGGTCAACCAGCAGCGCATCTCGTTCTCCCCATGCTCGTGTTGTCGGGCCCTCCGGCTGAAACCCTGACTCTTTAAGGAAAGCGCACGTTGCATCCAGATCTACCATCTCAGGTACAATAGCGTTAATAATGCAGAAGCCCAATGGTCAGCTCTGCCAGGGACGGCGGAGAAGAACAAAAGTCACGTAGTGAGTCACCAGTAACAGCGGAACCCAAAAAGCGGGGATCCAGTACGCTGGCCCCATTGCGACGACCGCGTTGTAAATCGTCCCTGTCGTGATTGCCACGAGCAGATCGACCGTTCCGAAAATGTTGAATATCCAGACGACGGGCTTGGCAAGGCGAGAGCCGCGTAATACGAGCGGGATTGCTATAAATGCGATAATCGCAGTCACCAGATCGCCGAACGCTGCCGGATACGCGAACTCTGGCGGCAATCCGGGATAAGTTGCGCCGCGAGTTAGAAACATCATCCCCAGGTGCCGCGTTGAATGCAAAAGGAGGATTGGAATAAGAATCTGTTGCGGTCGAAGGCGCGAAGCCAATGGCAGGACGTAAAGCCGCGCCGCAACAAAGAAGACTACAGTGTTGGCGATAAGATTCAGCGGTAAGGCTCGGTCAAAAATCGTTGGCACGTCTGTCACTATGATCTAAGCGTTGGGTAAAATCACTGCGCGAATTTCATTCCCCTCCATTTGGATCTCCCACGATTAATTTCCAGCTGCCATCGGATTGCCCCCACAGGACTTCGATCGCTTTGGCGTGAAGGGGAACTGTCTTCCCGGAATCATCTTCTTTTGTGCCTTCAACATCGGAGTATGAGTAAGCGATCTCGCCGTTCCGCCCACCATGCGCGCAAAGTCAGTGCGCTGATGATCAGAACCAATACGTGCGCCGCCTCTTTTGCGGAAAGTGTTACCGGACGACACTAACGCCCCGTAGTAACGGTCGAAGATTCATATTCCGAGGAACTCGCGGATCAGTGCAGCGATTTCCTTTGCGTGAGTTTCAAGCGCGAAGTGGCCAGTGTCGAAGAAATGAACGGTCGCACCGGAAATGTCGCGTTTGAATGCCTCGGCACCCGGCGACAGAAAGAAAGGATCGTTCTTTCCCCATGCATCGACAGTCGGAGCGGAGACAACAACACGCAAAGATGGTAGTTACCCTGTAAACCGGTAACCAATTCCCGGCTGAGTCTGAATCAAAGATGGTTTTGCCGGATCCGGCTCGATCTTTTGGCGCAGATGCGTGACGTAGACGCGTAAGTACTGCCGATGCTCCTCGGACTTCGGGCCCCAGATTTCGCGCAGGATGTGGCGATGCGTGAGAACGCGTCCTGGATGTTTCACGAATACGCGAAGCAAAGCGTATTCGGTGGCGGACAATTTGATTTCACGGCCTGCGCGGGTGACGACATGCGCCGTAAGATCAACGACCAGATCGCCATTTTTAAATACCGAGACTTCTTCAGGTGGCCGTGTCTTGCGTTGCGCGGCGCGCAGGCGTGCAAGCAATTCCGGGCTGCTAAACGGCTTCGTAATGTAATCGTCGGCGCCGGCATCCAGCGCTTCTACTTTTTCCCGCACATCGTCACGCACCGTCAGCACAATGACCGGTGCTTCGCTCCATTCTCGTAAGCGTTTTAGTACTTGCAGTCCATCAAGGTCCGGCAGCCCGAGATCAAGCAGGACCACGTCCGGCTTGCGCGTGGCGATTTCCATCAGCCCCTGTTGCCCGGTCTCGGCTTCATGCACTTTGTAGTTCTCACCCTCAAGAACAAGCCGCAGCAGCCGGCGGATCTGAACCTCGTCGTCGATGATTAGCGCTACGGGATTCATTTGGCGGATGACACACGCGCAGCAGCAGCCTTAACCGCGGATGCCTCCGCCTCGACAGTTTCTCTCGGCGACACGCTTGTCGCCACGGATTCCGTGGTAGGAAGTCGCATTGCCTCACTGATAGGCAAACGAATGGAAAATACCGCACCGCCCCCCGGGCGGTTCTGCGCAACGATCTGGCCGCCATTCGCCTCGACCAATTGTCGCGCAATCGACAGACCGAGGCCGATTCCACCGGGACGAGTGCGCGGACCACGATAGAACTTTTGAAATACTTTTGTTTCCTCTCCCGGTTCGAGACCGGCGCCGCGATCGGCCACGGAAATGAACAGTATGGAATCATCACGGGTGGCGCTGACTTCAATCGGTCGATCGCTTTTGCCATAACTCATCGCGTTGGAGAGCAAGGCATTCAGCGCCTGCTGAACCAGGCCTGAGTCTACAGAGACCGTAGGTAGATTCTTCGCGATGTTAATTTGCACATCACTTTCTTTCAATCCCGAAGCGGCAATTGCTTCATGGACAAGCTCGCCTGGATCGCACCACTCGCGGACAGGTTGGAGAAGACCGGATTCCAGACGCGTTGCGTCGAGCAAATTATCGACCGTGTGGGTCAAGCGGCGCGCTGCTTGTCGTAATTCAGCGGAGTTGGGGCGTGGTTGTTGCAATGCAGCGCTCATCGCAGCGAGTGGCGTCTTTAACTCATGCGACACGGAATCAAAAAGCACCTTTTGCAACTTCTGCGATTCGCGCGCGACCTGAGCTTCGCGGCTCTCTTGCAGTGCCCGTTCCTTGTTCACAAAAACAGCGAGTTGCGCAGCGAACGCATCTAGCAATTCGCGCTGCTCCAGTGTCGGCGACGTCTTTAACCGCACACTTAGCACGCCCTCAGCACGATCGCCGGTGACGAGCGGAATGTGCAGGCATTCTGAGTCAGGGAGCGTGTCGGTTGATTTCCCAGCGGCTTGTTTCTTTTGAAAGGCCCACATCGCGACGCTCTCGTCCTTTTTCGATGGCACAAACGTGCTGACGGGATCTTGCGTCAGGCCATTTTCATCGCGCAGCCAAACCGCGGCATCCGCCTGAAAGAAATCTCTGATTAGCTGAAAGACTTTCGGAAGCGCTTGATTCAGATCGCGGCTGGCGGCCAGAGCGCGCGTCAGACGATACAACGCGGTGGCGCGTTCCTCTCGCCGATGCTCGGCTTGCTCACGTTCGTGCAATTGGGTTGCCAGATGTCCGATGACAACGGCGATAACAAAGTACGCACCGAACATCATGAAGTCTTCGAACTTGCTGATGTAAAAAGTGAAACGTGGCGGGATGAAAAGGAAATTCCAGAGCAGCGCACTAAGCGCAGCGAGAAAAAACGTCGGCCATCGGCGCAAACGCATTCCGGCGATTACGACTGCGAACAAATAGAAGAGCGCAACCGCCCAGTAACCGATGTAATTAAAGACCGCCAGAGAGAACCCCGTTACGACAGCGGCGATGCCGAGCGCGATTCCAAACTCCTGCCAAGGCGTGCGCGCCAGACGTTCTTCGAGCGATTCACGTTTCGGCTGCGCGCCCTCTTCGGACGGAATCATATGAATATCGATGTTGCCGCTGTGGCGCATCAGCCAGCCCAAGAGATCGCGCTTCCAAAAGTTAAGCCAGCGTGTTCCGAGCGGTTTCCCGATGACAATTTGTGTGACGTTGTTCTCGCGCGCCACGCGTAGCAGAGTCTCGGCAATGTCCCGGCCCGGAGTCGAAACGATTTCCGCTCCGAGCTGGCGCGCGAGCGCGATATACCGAGTCAGCCGCGTCTGTTCGTCTTGCGAAAGTGGCCGTGGTCCTTCGATGTTCGCCACAATCCATGACGCCTCCATCGACGAGGCCAACCGGCGCGTGTAACGAATCAATCGCTCCGAGTATGGACTGGCGCTGACAGCAACCAGCAGCCGATCGGCGCTTTTCCATGGACCCGGTATTCTTTCCTCCGACATGATCTCGCGCAGATCGCGGTCCACGTGCTCGGCCACCACGCGCAGCGCCATTTCACGCAAAGCCGTCAGGTTGCTCTCGCGGAAAAAATTCTTTGCCGCCCAATCCGCGCGTTCGCCGAGATACACCTTTCCTTCGGCCAATCGCGTGCGCAGCTGATCCGGAGTGAGATCGACAAGAACGATGTCGTCGGCCAAATCGAGAACGGAATCGGGAACAGTTTCACTGACCGGCGCGCCTGTGATTTGGCGGACTGTATCGCTGCGACTGCTGACGTGCTGAACATTGAGCGTCGTATACACATCGATTCCAGCATCGAGCAATTCGAGCACGTCCTGATAACGTTTTGGATGACGCGAGCCGGGCGCGTTCGTGTGCGCGAGCTCATCAACAACCGCCAGTCCGGGATGCCATGTAAGAATCGCATCCAGATCCATTTCGGTCAGTCTCGTGCCGCGATATTCAACCTGTAAACGCGGCATGATTGGCATGCCTGCCAGTAACGCCTCGGTCTCCTTGCGGCCGTGCGTCTCCACAATTCCAACGACGACTTCGCATCCCTCGGCCTGCTTTTCACGCGCGGCTAGCAGCATGGCGTACGTCTTCCCCACGCCCGGTGACATGCCGAAGAAGATCTTTAGCTTGCCGCGAGTGGACTTCGCTTCTGCGCGCTTCAGTTGCGCGAGCAAGGCATCCGGATCGGGCCGCTCCGTTTCAGTCATGTGACAACTCTACTCCTTTGCCGCGCTATCTCCACATTCCCAAGCAGCAGCACAAATGCACAGTCTCATTCATCGTTTGCCAGTGGGGCTCGACATCGGGGGCAGCACGAGGGAGCCGGGACAAGGCCGCTCGGCTTGTGTGTCAATAGTGGAAAATCACGTCGGTAGTAAAAGCGAGCTGATTATGCCTAGTTCCGTTGTTGTATACCCTTTCAGCATAAGAATGATCGTAACGAAGCTCGGGGCGTATGGTAATAAGCTTGTTGGGCCACCAGGTGATGCCGATGGAATGCTCGGAATAGTCCGTGGCAAAGCCAGTCCGGCTACCGACTTTGTCGTTGAAATATTCGTTTCGCACGGTAAAGAAGGTGTTCGGGGCAAGCCGAAACATGGTGTAGTTCACCACCGCCCACTCGGGCGCGTAACCGTTATGGACTGGAAACGCCCCGCTTCGAAACGGCACCTCTGGGGTTGGATGATCGATCGCGTCGTGTTCCCACATGTACCACGCCTCGGTCGCAGTGTAGATCTTGTCGTTGAACTTGTGAGTCCAGGTTCCGACGATCTGTTGCATGTTATTGTAACCGAACGTTCCGTTGTTAATCACGTTGTCGCCCGCATAGATCGAATCCATCTGGTTCGGCGCAACCCACTGCACCATCACTGAGCCAGTCACTTGCCGACCGGGGTCCTCCTGCCAGATCGCAACATCAGTTCCGTCGGAAATAGCAAGTTGAATCGTCCACTGATTGTTGATTTTCGTCGTCGTGAAGATTCCCTCCTGACAGTAAGGATCGAAACCGTAAAGAATCGAGTGGGTGGCCATCAGGTTGTTAGGAGCAAGCTGCGCTTCGATGTCCGGCATGGAGATAATGCGACCGATGCGGATATTCATTCCCTGAAAGATGTACGGGATGTAAAGGTCCAGATAGACCATCGGCATATCGAACCCATAATAGCTATTGTGTATCAGCAACTGGTCGCTGAACCAGCCGCGGGAAATCGTAAAACGATAGTCGAGCCCGTACAGAAACGCGACGCGAAAGCCCCAGTCGATGTGGTCCATCTGGTTCTCGTTAGGCAGCCGCTCGAGATATAGAACAATCTGGTTTAACTCCATCCGGTTCGGTCGAATGTCGTAAACCAACGGAAAATTTCCGTTCGGGCTCGCGCTCGAAGGGTGAGAGGTGCTGATGTTCCCAGAGAAGTTTACCCATCCGTAAATTTGAAATTTACTGTCTTTCCACGCCTGGCCACCAGGTCCCTCATAAATCGCCTGCATCAGAGGACCCGGCGCAAGCTCACCCGGATCGCCGATAATCGGAGTCCCTCCAATTTGCCAATCACCGGCTGGAAACGGCGGCGAGTCGAAAGGCGCCGGTGGAATGCGTCGTGGGTTCGGCGCGTTGGGATCGGATGGCGTGTATGCCGGCGCGCCCAATTGCTCGAGAAATGCTTCGTCAAGTCGTTTAAAGAACGATTCGTGTAACTTCTTTTCCGCGCGCGCAGCTTTCGCCTGTTCTTCGCTGCTCTCGCTCTTTGTTTGCTCGTGTCTGACCTTGGCTTTTGCTTTCTCACCAGACCGCGGAGGAGAATCTGCAACAGCCTTTTCTCTTTGAGCCAATCTTTTCTCGCGTTCGTCTAGTGCTTTCTCGCGTGCATCCAGTTCGGCTTTCCGTTGTGCGAGCTGTTGTTCAGCGGTCAGACCTTGAGACGGCTCCTGCGCGTGGATGACAGCGGTAACAAGTATCGTCGATAGGATCGTGATCAGGCATTTCGTAGGGTTCAATTTTTCCTCCTTGTCTTTCAACTAACATGCATAGGAAAGAGGTCTTAACCTGAATTTTCAGCGGTTTGCTCTCGAAGGGCTGTTTGTCATTCACGCCTCTTTGGAAGCCACAGGGGATTCGGTAGGAACCAAGTCCACATGAGGTCGTAGTTGAGTTCCGGGTCGTCGATCAGTTCTCGCTCAAGAGTTGTTGCGGCCGCAGCACCATCGAGAGCGATCATAGTAGAAAATGTGTCAGTCCGCGCGCTATCGGCTTGGCAACCATTGCGAATTGAATTTTGTCCGACCTCAGCCTTTTTGGCGTGGCCGTTTCCGTGGAAATCCAAGGGCACGAGAATAAAGACACACCTTCGTTTTTCGACGGGGCGCGGCGATTCCCGACGTTTGGCAAACCGTCTGATCATATCCGTCAGCGCCAAACGAATGTTCATCGACGCGCCTCGTCGAGTGCGAGATTCAGTTTCAGAACGTTGACGCCCGGATCGCCGAGGACGCCGAAATCGCGCGCACCAGTGTTTTGCTGAACGAGTTCGCGAACTTTGTCTTCACGCAATCCGCGAGTTTTAGCCACGCGCGCAACTTGGAGCTCGGCATTACGCAAGCTGATCTCTGGGTCGAGTCCGCTACCCGACGCGGTAACTGCGTCCGCTGGCACAGGCTCGGCCGGGTTCAGGCCATTTTCTGCGCGATACGCTGTGATGCGACTCCGAATCGCGTCCTTTAGCTTCTGCGACGTCGGCCCCAAATTGCTCCCGCCGGAACTAGTCGCGTCGTAGCCGTTGCCTGCGGCGGAAGGTCGCGGGTGAAAATACTTCGGATCCGAGAACGCTTGGCCTAACAGTTTCGAGCCACGGATGGTTCCATCGCCACCAATAATTAAGCTGCCATTGGCCTGGTCACGAAACAACAGCTGCGAAATTCCGAAGACGATGAGCGGATAAACACCGCAGCAGACTACTGCCAACACGACCGTCGACACGACTGCGCCGCGAATATGGGAGAAAAATTCTTTCATTTCGTTAGGCGAGGTGAAGCGCGGTGATGATCAAATCGATCAGTTTGATCCCGATAAATGGAATGATGAGCCCGCCAAAGCCGTAAATCAGCAGGTTGCGTTGCAAAATTGCGAGCGCGCCCATCGGTTTGTAGGCCACTCCGCGCAACGCCAGCGGAATAAGAGCGATGATGATGAGCGCGTTGAAAATGACGGCGCTTAAAATCGCGCTGGTCGAGGTATGCAGATGCATGATGTTGAGCGGGGCAATGGCGGGAAACGTGCCCATCAGCATTGCGGGAATAATCGCGAAGTATTTCGCTACATCGTTCGCGATACTGAACGTCGTCAGCGAGCCACGCGTGATCAGCATCTGTTTCCCGATCTCAACGATGTCGAGCAGCTTCGTTGGGTTGCTGTCGAGATCGACCATGTTACCGGCTTCGCGCGCGGCTTGCGTACCGGTATTCATCGCCACCCCCACATCAGCCTGTGCCAGCGCCGGTGCGTCGTTCGTGCCATCGCCCGTCATGGCAACTAGGTGGCCGTCGGCTTGTTCGTGGCGGATCCGTTTGAGTTTCTGTTCGGGCGTTGCTTGCGCCATGAAATCATCCACGCCTGCTTCGGCTGCAATCGCGGCGGCGGTCAGCGGGTTGTCGCCCGTGATCATCACTGTCTTGATTCCCATTTTTCGGAGTTGCGCGAAACGATCTTTGATTCCGCCTTTGACCACGTCCTTGAGCTCAATCGTCCCGAGCGTCAGCATGTCGGACGCGACGACAAGCGGCGTGCCGCCGCGATGCGAAATCTCATCGACTGTTTTGGTCACCGTTTGCGGAAATATTCCGCCCGCCAATTCAACAAATCCGCGCACCGCGTCGGCCGCGCCCTTGCGAATGCGCATCCTCGGTTCCGCGCCGTTGGCGTGAAGATCGACACCGCTCATGCGAGTCTGAGCTGTGAATGGAACAAACGCGGCCTCCAATTCGTGCATATCACGTGCGCGCAATCCGAATTTTTCTTTCGCCAGCACGACGATCGAGCGTCCCTCCGGCGTTTCATCAGCCAGCGAGCTCAACTGCGCTGAAGCCGCCAGATCATCCGACGAAACGCCTGGCGCCGGATGAAACGCGACTGCCATACGATTGCCGAGCGTGATTGTGCCGGTTTTGTCGAGTAGCAAAACGTCAACGTCGCCCGCCGCTTCAACTGCGCGTCCACTCATCGCCATCACATTTCGCTGAAGGACGCGATCCATTCCCGCGATGCCGATGGCGCTGAGCAAGCCGCCGATCGTTGTGGGAATAAGACAGACCAGCAGCGAGACGAGCACCGGAACCGAAAAGTTCGTCGCCGAATAAATTCCGAACGGCTTCAGCGTTACGCACACGAGAAGAAAGATGAACGTCAACGCCGCAAGCAGGATGGTAAGCGCAATTTCGTTAGGCGTTTTCTGGCGACGCGCGCCCTCGACTAGCGCAATCATCTTGTCGAGAAAACCTGATCCTTTATCAGCTGTGACACGGATCACGATGCGGTCACTGAGCACGCGCGTGCCGCCAGTCACTGCGCTGCGGTCACCGCCGCTCTCGCGAATCACGGGTGCGGATTCGCCCGTAATCGCCGCCTCATCTACGCTAGCGATTCCCTCGACAACGTCACCGTCCGCCGGAATGATGTCGCCCGCTTCGCATACGACGAGATCGCCTTTCTGCAATGCCGGCGCGGGGATTTGCTGTTCGCGTCCGTTCCACAAACGACGCGCGATCGTGTCCTTTCGCGCCCGGCGCAGACTGGCGGCTTGCGCTTTGCCGCGGCCTTCTGCGACCGCTTCAGCAAAATTGGCAAAGAGGACCGTAAACCAGAGCCAGATCGCCAGTTGCGTCACAAAGCTACGAAGTGCTGGCTCCGCCGTGAAAATTCCGAGGGTCGTCAGGGCAGCGCCGACCATGGTCACAAACATGACCGGGTTCTTCACCATCAGCCGCGGGTTCAGCTTTTTGAACGCGTCCCAGATAGCTGGACCAGCAATGTTCCAGTCGAAAAGCGATGCAGGTTTTTGCGTCATAAAAGTTGGGTCCGGAGTTAAAAAAGTTTTCCGCCCTGCATGAGGAAGTGCTCGACGATCGGCCCGAGGGTCAGCGCGGGGAGAAAATTGAGCGCGCCAATCAAAAGCACGGTTCCGAGAAGCAGAATCAGAAATGTGCCGCCGGAGACTGGAAACGTGCCGACGCTTGGCGGAGCAACTTTCTTTTGCACCAGCGATCCCGCCAGCGCCATTATTGGCACGATCATGAGGAATCGGCCGAACAACATGTCGAGACCAAGCGTTGTGTTATAGGGCGGCGTGTTGCCGGAGAGACCGGCGAACGCGCTGCCGTTGTTGCCCGCGCCGGAACTAAATGCGTAAAGAATCTCGCTCAATCCGTGCGGGCCATTGTTATTCAATCCCGCTAGGCCCCATTTGGCGACTGCGGCCCAGGCAGCAAAACCAAGGATCGAGATGGCAAGAATGAGCAACGCAAGCATCGCCATCTTCACGTCGTATGCCTCGATCTTCTTACCGAGGTATTCCGGCGTACGACCCACCATCAGACCCGCGATAAAAACCGCGAGTACGACAAAGACCAGCATTCCGTACAAGCCCGCGCCGACTCCGCCGAAAATGACTTCCCCGAGTTGGATATTGAACAGCGGCACGAACCCGCCGAGGGCCGTGAACGAATCGTGCATCGAATTGACCGCACCGCAGGAGGCATCGGTGGTGATCGTGGCGAAAAGGGCGGAATTAAAGATGCCGAACCGGACTTCCTTCCCTTCCATGTTGCCGCCGGTAAGACCGAGACCCTGGTGGATTGGATTACCATTCGCCTCCGCCCACCAGCACAACAGCACTCCACCAACAAAAAGGGTCAACATCGCGGCCCAAACGGTCCAGCCGTGCTTTTGGTTCTTAACCATCCGGCCGAGGTAATAAGTGAGTCCGCTGCCGATTGAAAAGATCGACAACATCTGAATAAAATTCGAAAGCGGCGTGGGATTCTCGAACGGATGCGCTGCGTTAGCATTCGCGTATCCGCCGCCGTTGGTGCCAAGCATCTTGATAGCCACCTGCGAAGCCATCGGGCCTTGCACGATGTTCTGATCGGTCACGGTTTGCTCTTCTGTGACCGCTTTGCCATCTGGTCCCTTGATCGTCTCGCCTTTGTCGTTCTTCTTCTCTACCTGGATCTTCATCGGCTCGACGAGCGCGGCCTTGGTGTAAGGCTTGAAATTCTGAATCATTCCCTGCGACACCAGAAAGATTGCGAATACCAGACAGATCGGCAGCAGCAGATAGTAAGTGACGCGAACCAGGTCCACCCAGAAATTGCCGATCGTTGCTGCCGAATGCCGCGCAATGGCCCTAACCAGTGCAGCCGCTATAGCGATACCAGTCGCAGCTGAGACGAAATTGTGAAAGGCCAGCCCGACCATCTGCGAAAAATACGACATCGTCGATTCGCCAGCGTAGTTCTGCCAGTTGGTGTTGGTGGTGAAACTGGTGGCGGTGTTGAACGAAAGATCGGGACCTACACCTGTGAGCCGTTCGGGATTCAGCGGTAGAAAATATTGTAACCGCAGGATCGCGTAGGTGAACAAACAACCCACCAGACTAAAGAGCAGTATTGCAAGGGTGTACTGTTTCCAGTTGTGCTCTTTGTTGGGATCGACCCCCATGACACGATACGTCAGCCGCTCAAGCGGCCCAAGGATCGGATCGAGCCACGTCCGGCCGTGAGCGTCGAGCACACGCATAAGATAGAGGCCCATCGGCTTCGTCACTAGCGCGAGCGCAATCAAATAAATCGCGAATTGCAGCCAACCAGACGTTTCCATTTTGACGTTAGAATTTTTCAGGCCGAATCATGGCAACAAGCAGATAAACAAAAAGGAGCAGCGCGATAACGCCGACGATGACGGTTTCCATTTATGCTCCTACAGTTTTTCGCAAAGCAGCGTGTACAGCGCGCCGACCAGGAAAAACGCGATGACTGTTCCGATAAAAATTAAGTCGCTCACGAGATCACTCCTTCGCCTTTTCACAGAACCGAGAGTACAGCCCGTTCACGCCCAGAATCAGAACAACACCGATGATGATAAATTCGCTCATAAGACTGATCTAACCATGAGCGGATTTTGGCAACGGTGTTAGTTAAATTGCTGCGGGAAAGTACTAAAAAAACATTAACGCCAGCCAAAATGAAGCTCAGTGCTACCGCGAGAAAAATAAAATCGACAGCAGGGCGAACGCCGGAAGAAGAACTGGAAAGGCAAACTTCAAGATATAGCCGATGAAGGTCGGCGTGCTCACGCGCTCGTGTTCGGCAATCGTTTTCACAAGCAAGTTTGGCGCGTTGCCGATGTAGGTGAGTGCGCCAAAAAACGTTGCACCTAGCGAAATTGCTATCAGTTCGCTGCCATTTCCGGAGACGAAGCTCGTGACGTGCGACAAGTCATTAATGTTTAGGCCATGACGTCCGAGAGCAGCGGCAAAAAACCCCAGATACGTCGGAGCGTTGTCGAGTAATGCCGAGAGCAGCCCGGTCGCCCAAAAGAATGTCTGATCAGAGTTTAGTCCGAGCGTTCCCGCTGTTCGTTCCATTAATTCCAAAACCGGAATCACGGTTCCGAAAATGCCGAGAAAGAGCCACCCGACTTCTCGGAGTGGCGTAAAAGTGAAATTATTTGCGTCGCGAATTCGTTGGGGCGTTCCCAGATACGATCCAAGCGCAGTCAAAATCATGAGTGGTTCGCGCCAGCCTGCCGGCACGGCAATGAGCACAGCCAAAATCACGAATAGGAATATGAAATTGTAGGCGCCGTCACATCGCCACGAAGTCAGTTCTGCCTCATGAATGCGTTTCTTGCTACTGCGGAGGTCGATCCAATCGAAAACGATGAACATGAGCAGAACGATTCCAACCGTCATTAACCATTGGCGCCCGCAATGCTGTAGGGTCCAGTTGAACGGCACACCTTTGAGAAATCCGAGGATCAGCGGTGGACCAACCGGCAAAAGAGCCCCGCCAATGTTGCTAACCAAAAAAATGAAAAACGCGATATGCATCGGCGCTATCCGCCCACGGTTCATCGTCAGCCACGGACGAATCAGTAACAACGACGCGCCAATTGTTCCGATCAGATTTGCCAGCACCGCGCCGAAGAAAAGAAAGAGCGTGTTTCGGACCGGACCGCTCGGCGCCTTGGCACGCACGTGGATCCCGCCGGAAACAACGAAGGTGGAACCAACCAGAGTCATAAAGGTCGCATAGTCGATTCCAGCGTGGATGACGCGTACCGCCTGATGGACTACGAAGAGATGATAAAGGCAGACAACCCCCGCCAACACAATGCAAAGCTTATGATAGTGACGCTCCCAGTGATGTTGCGCGATTAGCGGGCCAAGAGCGATTGCGAGCAACAAGACTCCGAACGGCACCATGATCAGCCAGTTCGGGCGCTCGGTGACGAGACCCCAAAGCCAAATCATCCCGCCATTGGACTTATCCGCGCACGTTTCGTCAATGAAACTCCACTCCCGTTCGGTTGGCTGTGTTACACCGACCCAAATGCGGTCAGCAATGCAAAGTCTCGCAGCCAGTCAAATTACGCTATGATCCGCGTTCGAGCTAGGTTCGTTTAGCGGCACGTGAATCTGACGATCTTTGCCCTCATTATGTTTTTGCTCAGCGCATGGTTCTTACTCGCTGCGTTGGTGGGTATTGTTGGTCATCGCTGATGTTATTCGTTAGGCGTTCAAATTTCCCACACAGCGTATCTTTCGGCGAATGTCGTCGGTTTGAATGATCTGCGGGCGCGTGGGCAAAATCATAAAACTCTTTGCCCGTAACAGTGACGATTTGCGGCTCGCTAATTTTGAGCGTGTGCGCGGTCTTGACTGCAAAAAGTACCGCCCCCCACACCCGATAGGCGTGAAGGGCGGCTGTTCCCCCCCAGAACAATTGTGGAAATTTTCGACGGTACTAACTCAGCAATCTGCCGTGGTTTAAGCCATCCAGCCTCGACCAAAACGCGTCACCCTTCCCTCATTACAAACGACGCGGTAGAGAACTTTCACGCGAGCGAGCTAAAAACTCTACCTTGAAGATCACCGTGTTTTCCCCACCCGCGTTGGTGATGACGAACTTGTAATTCCCATCTTTCGTCGGTGTAACCTTCACCGAACATTTCGGACCGGGCGAAACGTCCTTGCCTACTTCCTTGCCTGCGTCGTCATACACGAACAGGTTCACGTCCGTGTTCTTCGGGCCGTCCGTCGTGGCCTCAAAGTCCTTTCCTGCCTTGAATGATAAGACGTAGGCCACCTCCCCTTTGTCCTTCATCTCGGTCGTTTTGCCCTTGAACTCCGCCGCGTTCCCCAAGTTGATCGCCGCAACATGCTCTCCCGCGGTACGCAGACCGAGCGCGCACAGAGCCGCTGCTACGATTATTAATGCAGTCATCGATTTCATTTGCTTGCCTCCTCGAATCCGCCGGTGAGCATCGCCCCCCATTGGCGATAGCGTTAATTAAATCTGGGCGAAATAGTCTTAAAAAAACGTTAATACCGGTTATCTTGGGGGTTCATGTGATGAACGACTTTGTGGGGTTCCGCACAACAAGGGCGACCGTGGCGTTGAACAGATTGAGTGCTTCGATGATGAGCGGGTCATTTTCAGCCCCGGCACGCACAAGAATCGCCCATTCTCGGTCTGTAAGCGGTCTGTGTGGCTTTACGGCTTGAGTGCTTAGGACGCTCAGGACGCCTTCAGGCTTACTCTGATTGAGAAGCGGAACAGCGATGGCTTCTGACGGTTTATCGCTTCCGCTATATAAAACAGTGTAGGGTAAAATGCGTCCCTGCCGTCCATCCAAAGGGGCCCGCTCCGACTGTCGATGCCTCGCGCGCGCGTGAGCGGGCGGGCGGTGCGGACGGATCGGGCGGCCCCTGGGCGGCCAAGGCCGGACGGTTCCGAGACTGTTCCGGCTCCATGCCGTCAACATGCCGTCAACTGCCCGGCGCTTCACTGGGCAGGACGCCAGATTGTTAATCTGTCGCGCGGTCGGCGCCCCCCCTGCCCGTGGCTTACTGGACGGTCGGGGCGGGGGGGGTGCCCCCGCGGTCGCCGCGGGACGCGCGGGGCCAGTGGTGCGTTCGCCGGCGACGGGAGCGCGTTCTTCCTCTCGGTTGGTGATGGCAGAAATTTGATGATTATTGTCATTGCTGCCAACAGTTCGATCCAGCAAACTGGACGCTATGAAAACATCATCATTTCTCCTGAAGAGCAGAGAATTTCTCTCCATCGCCACAAACGTCGCCTTTATCGCGGCGTTGGCGTTGTTGTTTCTCATCGCCGTTTTGGCAAAGGCCGCTTCACCTAACGAATCGAATCAGCAAGGGTCCAATTCGCTCAAGCCTTCGCCGACGATCCCAGTCGCATTCGTGATCTCAGAAGGCGCAGTCGTCATCGATTTCTGCGGACCGTGGGAAGTCTTCCGCGATGTGATGGTCGGCGGCGATCATCCGTTTCGCCTCTACACAGTTTCGGACAAAACCGCGCCGATTCGCGCTAGCGGGGGGATGCAAGTTGTTCCCGACTACACATTCGCGAACGCGCCCGCGCCGAAGGTCATCGTCGTTCCGGCGCAAAGTGAGCCGAGTAAAGCGATGCTCGATTGGATTCGGAAGTCGTCGAAGAATGCGGATGTGACGATGTCGGTCTGCACCGGCGCGTTTGTGTTGGCGAAGACCGGGCTGTTGGATGGCAAGAGCGCGACCACATTTCACTCAGCGTTCAATGCATTCGCGATGGAGTTTCCGAAGATTCAGCTTAAGCGTGGCGCGCGATTTGTGGAGAACGGGAGCCTCGCCACCGCGGGCGGACTTTCGTCGGGAATCGATCTCGCGTTGCGGGTCGTCGAACGTTACTACGGGCGCGAAGTTGCGACGAAGACGGCTTATAACATGGAATATCAAGGGCAAGGGTGGATGGATCCCAATTCCAACAGCGTTTACGCGGTTACGCCGGCTTCGACCGCCGAACATCCGCTTTGTCCGGTCTGCGGAATGGATGTCGATCCTACGACGGCGCCGAAGTCTGTTTTCAAAGGCAAGACTTACTACTTCTGTTCGGACGACGACAAGAAAGTGTTCGATTTCGCGCCCGATAAATTTGTGACTGCCGAGAGCAAGCTGTGATTGCCGACGAAAAAAGAAACGGTGCGCGAATAACGAGACGTATTGCCTTCGTCGCCGGTCCCCGCACGGAAATTCTCGACCTGGTCGGTCCGCTGCAGGTGTTCGCACGCGCGTCGGACATGTATTGCCGAGAACATCCTGGCGTGCCGATCTACTCGATCGAAGTCGTCAGCGTTTCGTCCGGCCGATCGCTGACCGCAAATTGCGGGTTGGCTTTCACCGCGCACAAAACATTTCGGCAAATTCGCGGTAAGATCGACACTCTGCTTGTTGCCGGTGGTGACGCGATCGAGCAAAACAAAATTAAAACGGACGCAGTGCGCTGGCTGAAACAGATCGCGAAACGTGTGCGGCGTGTCGGGTCCGTTTGCACGGGCGCAATGCTGCTCGCCCGCGCCGGCTTGCTTGACGGACGGCGCGCGACCACGCATTGGAACTGGTGCGAGACGCTCGTTAGGCGCGCGCCACGTGCCACTGTCGATCCTGATCCGATCTTTGTTCGCGACGAAAATGTTTACACGTCAGCGGGAGTCACGGCCGGAATGGATCTCGCGCTCGCGTTGGTCGAAGAAGATCACGGATCGAAGCTTGCTTTACAGGTCGCGCGCAATCTCGTCCTCTATCTGCGGCGACCGGGCGGGCAATCGCAATTCAGCGCCGCGCTGTCGCTGCAGGCAACGGATCGAAAACCGCTGGGCGAATTGGAAGCTTGGGTGCTCGATAATTTGAACAAAGTGCTCATAGTGCCGGTGCTCGCCCAACGCCTCGCGATGAGTCCGCGCAACTTCGCGCGCGTGTTCGCTAGAGAAATGAAGACGACTCCGGCGAAATTCGTTGAGCGATTGCGCGTGGAAGCAGCGCGGCGCCGCTTGGAAGAAAGTCAGAACAGTATGGAAACGATCGCGAGCGAGTGCGGTTTTGGAAATGTGAATTCGATGCGCAACGTATTTCAGCGCACGCTAAGAATTCCACCGGGGCAATATCGCCGCCACTTCCGGCACGCTAAACATTCGCGGCGAAGATCGACAACGAAATGAAGAACCGTCAGACCATTCCACGGGCGCGCGCACGCGAGGGAAGGCCTAGAGCGGTCCGCCTACAGGGATTTCGCCGTCGTCCTGTTCCGCGCTTTCGGTGTCCGGCAAAAGATACTGAAAGACTGCGGCTTTTGCCCCGTTCAAGCCCGCCTCGCCCTTGCTAAGAATCTTTATGACCCCGAGCCGAACAAGCGCGCCTGTGATCGTATGTGCCTCTTGGTGGCTCAATCCTTTACAGGCTTTCGCCGCGTCTCGGTAACTCAGGAAATATGTGCCGTTCGCAGACAAACGATGTAGCTCCCGATGCAGTGCCATCAGTCTGCGGCACTTCTCTGGCGCGTTAGCGTAGCCCGGTATCACCGGAAGTTCGTCGAGCGAAAGTTTTGAAACGTCGTCGAGCGCCTTTGCCAGCGCGCCTTCGCCGGTCGGCACGCGGACTTTTTCAAGTTCTGCAAGGAACGCGATCCAGTAGTCGTCACGGGTCTTTGCTGGATCGAGAAATGGCTGAGAAAGCCGATGCCATTCGTCGAGCGGTATCCTTAGCTCGTCAATGCTTAGTTGTCGGCCAATTCCTTTTTCAACTGCGCTCACGTCGCGCGCGAGTTTGAAGCGTTTTCTGTCGGCCTTATCGCCCGTGCGTGTGCATGCATTGCGGTCTCCGAATGATTCAAGCAGCCGTTGTTTCTCTGCATCAAGTCCTTGTCCGTTGGACACAGGAGACACAGATACACAAGGAGACTCAGAGACTGAGACACTCAGAGACTCAGGAGACTTAGGAGAATCAGGCAATTCAGGATATTAAGGTTGGTCTCTTGGTGCTGGCCCTAGGCCAGCTTTTCGTCGCGTTTCTTGCCTTGATAGTCCATCGCTAAAATGCGGGGAATGCTGACAGCCTAAGCGCGGCGCCACGCACTCATTGCGCCTGGGACCTCAGCCATTCGCTCCAAAGCTGCGGTCGGCCGTTGGGATTCGCGCGAGCATAATCGTAAAATGCCCCGACGAACGCAGCGCGATCTGCCGTGTAAGGTGCCTTCCAGTTCCCAGGTTCAGCCGGGTGAAGCACGTCGTAGTCGTAACCCAAAATCTTTTGACGTCGAACAATGTCTTCGAGCAATACACGATTCGCGTTTCGCAGCATGTCGTAAAGCACCATGAACGTGGTCGTCCGTCCACGGCCCGCTTCGCAATGGAAATGTGCCCAGGCGTTCTCCGGAAGCGCACGGACAGCGAGAACAAACCGGTCCACCTCGTCGTCGACCGGCTGCGCGTGATCTGTCACAGTGATGCGCACATAACTCGCACCCGTTGCGCCGACAACGTCGCGCTCTATGCTGGCGTTCTTCACCTGCACGTGTTGGGGTGTTGCAGAGTTAGCGCTGCCCTTCTTCACCGCCTCGCCTGGCCGAATCACGATTTCGCTTCCCACAGTAAGCGATCGTACGCGGGAAGCCTCATCCGCTTCGATTGCGCTCGAACTGCGCCCGACATTCGCCCAATCGCGCGACGCATACCAGCTGATGGGCAGTTCGTTGACGAATATGTGCGTCTCCTGTCGTAAATCGAAAACCGTCACCGGACCGCGAGTTCGCGTCAGCAAAAGCTTGAGACCTTCAGGCGTAAACTCGCCGCTGCCCGACGCGCGCAGCTCGCTCAAGCCAGTCGTCGCAGGCGGTTCACCTTTAGTCGCCTTAATCCAATTATCAGTGGTGCGGAAGTTCCGCGGCAAAGCGTTGGCAAGCTTTAGGTCAATATCCCAAATCGTTACCGCTGAGTTCGCGTCGGCAGGACGAACCGGCGGGTTTCTTTGTACAAGCGTGCCCGCCAGAAGAGCTGCCGGGACAAGCAGAAAGCCGAACACGAATGGCGGTCTACGGGATGAACAAACAAACAAAGTCATGAAAGTCGCGCCCGATTGGAGACAAATATTCTCAGGCGGGCAAGGAATTTTTACTAATTCGCATTCCAAACTCGCAATTCGCGTAGCGTGATTTAATTCTGGATTAATGCGGGACGCGCTCACTCCAATGATGCAGCAATACCGGCGGCTGCGGAGCAGCATCCCCCCCCATACGTTGTTGCTTTTCCGCCTCGGCGATTTTTACGAGCTGTTTTTTGAAGACGCAAAGGAAGCGTCCGGCCTTCTCAACGTGGCGCTCACCAAGCGCAATGGCGTGCCGATGTGCGGCGTGCCGTATCACGCAGCGCAAACTTACATCGCAAAGCTGATCAAAGCCGGGCGGCGTGTAGCGATCTGCGATCAAACCAGCGAACCGCAACCCGGGAAAATTGTTTCACGCGACATCACTCAAATTGTTAGTGCGGGCACGGTAAGCGATCTCGACCTGCTCGAATCGAAGCGCGCGAATTATCTCGGCGCGGTCTATGCCGATGGCACCGTGTTCGGCTTCGCGTATGCGGATCTCAGCACGGGCGCGTTTCGCCTGACCCAGGCGCAAGATCGACAATCGCTGTTGGACGAACTTGCGCGCGTTTCCCCTTCGGAGCTTCTCGTCAGCGATGAGCAACAGCAGCAGTTCAGGGAAATTCCGAATGCGCTCGGCTACGACAGCTACGCGTTTCTGCCCGAACAGGCGGTCTTCACCTTGTGCGAACATTTCAAGGTAAAATCGCTCGACGGATTTGGTTGCGGGCAAATGTCGCAGGCCGTCGCCGCGGCGGGCGCGATTGTCCATTATTTGAAGTATCAACTCCGACGGAAGATCGATCATCTGACCTCGCTGCGATGTGATGCGCCCACCGAGTACGTTCTGCTCGATGCTGCCACCCAAACCAATCTCGACCTGGTCGAATCGCGCGGCGCGCGAGGCCCCAGTCTGCTGGCCGTCCTTGATCGCACCATCACGCCGATGGGTGGACGCAAATTGCGCTCCTGGATCCTCCAGCCATTGCGCAATTTGCCCGAGCTGGAGCGGCGGCAGCAAATGATTGCCGATTTATTGCACGAGCCGGACCTGCTCGCAGCCATCCGCACCGAATTGAAATCGATTCGGGACATTGAACGCGCAGTCGGTCGCTTGAGCCAGGCATCGGGAAACGCGCGCGATCTGGTCGCGCTGAAAACCTCGCTCCAGCAAATTCCTCCCCTGAAAACTCAATTACAAAACCTGTTGGACCGGCTCGCGTTCGGCGCAACCCGGGTGAACGAAAAGGACGAGCCGAAGTCTTTGGCGCAGCGGCTGCAGAAAGAAATTCACGAGATGCCGGCGCTCGCAGAGAAGTTGGCCAAGGCACTCGTCGATGATCCGCCCTTCGCGCTGAAGGAAGGCGGAATTTTTCGCGACAGCTACGACGCAGAGCTTGACGCGCTGCGGCAGGCGTCGCGCGAGGGGAAAAACTGGATCAGCCATTTGCAGGAGCGCGAGATCGCAGCGACGGGAATTAAGTCGTTGAAGGTGCGTTACAACTCCGTTTTCGGGTATTTTATCGAAGTCACAAAATCGAATCTGGCGAACGTACCTGCGCATTACACGCGCAAGCAAACGACCGTCGGCGGAGAGCGCTTCGTTACGCCTGAGCTGAAGGAAATGGAAGCAAAAATCCTCGGCGCAGACGAACGTGCCCGCCAGCTCGAGTACCAACTTTTTCAAAAACTGCGAGACGAAACTTTGCGCGAGCTCGGGCCGATCCAGCAAACTGCCGAGGCAATCGCGGTCCTTGACGTAATCTGCACGCTCGCCGACACCGCGCGGCTTTTCCGCTATTGCCGGCCAGCTCTGAACGCAACGCTGCGACTTATCATCAAGGACGGGCGGCATCCCGTTCTGGATCAAACTTTGGTAGAAGAGAAGTTCGTGCCGAATGATTCGTCCCTCGACGGCGAGAATATTCGGCTGGCGATCATTACCGGGCCGAACATGGCCGGCAAATCCACCTACATTCGCCAGGTCGCGCTGATCGTGCTAATGGCGCACATCGGCAGTTTCGTGCCAGCAGAGAGCGCAGAAATTGGTGTGGTTGACCGCATCTTCACTCGCGTCGGTGCAAGCGACGATCTCGCGCGAGGCCAGTCAACATTCATGGTGGAAATGAACGAGACCTCAAACATCGTCAACAACGCCACCGAGCATAGTCTGGTAATTCTCGATGAGATTGGCCGAGGCACATCGACATTCGACGGGCTGTCGATCGCATGGAGCATCGCTGAATTTCTGCACGACAAGATTAAAGCGCGCACATTGTTCGCCACGCACTACCACGAGCTGACCAAGCTCGCCGAAGACCGCGGCGGCGTCTGCAATTTCAATGTCGCCGTGCGTGAATGGAACGAGCAAATTATTTTCCTGCGCAAAATCGTCCCCGGCGGTGCGGACAAAAGTTATGGAATCCACGTCGCGCGCCTGGCCGGTTTGCCCAAAGAAATTCTCGACCGCGCCAAAGAAATTCTCGCGCACCTGGAAGATTCAAGCCTTGCTACGGCAGAGCCAAGGCCACGAGGAAAAAAAACGGCGAAGTCGATGCCCGAGGCCCAAAAACCGCAGCTCGATCTGCTGTGAGACCAGAGATTCCTCGACTTCCCTCGGAAAGACAAATCATCAACTCGCGCTGGCGCAGACTTGGCCGCTCCCGCGCATCCGCGGCAGCCAGACAGGTGCGCCGTGGGGAATCACGCGGAGCCAGCGAGTATCGAAGCGCCAGAGACCCGCCCCACGCGCGAGCCCAAGTGCGCCGAAGAATTCATTGTCGGTGATGCCGCGGTTGATTTCCGTGAGGCGCGGTTCGGTTTCGGCTTTGTGCGCAGGATAGTATTGATCCATCACGTTGACGTAAGTGTCGCGCGATAAGTTGTCGGCGATCCAGTGCATGATTTCGCGCGTGTCACCCAAAAGACCGGGCATTACCAAATGGCGCAGTAGGACACCGCGCAATGCGAGACCTTTCTCGTCCACTTTTAATTCGCCAACCTGTGTGTGCATCGCGGCGATGACTTTACGCGCGGCTTCGGCGTAATTGCTGGCTACTAGATATTTTCGGCAATGCTCGCGGTCCCAGAGTTTGAAGTCTGGCATGTAGATGTCCACAATCCCGTCCATCCACTGGATGCTTTCGAGGCTGTCGTAAGCCGAGGTGTTATACACGAGCGGCAAACGCAACCCGCGCTCCACACCGATCACGAGCGCTTCAAGAATTTGCGGCACCACGTGCTCAGGCGTGACGAAGTTGACGTTGTGGCAGCCGATCTTCTGCAAATCGAGCACGATTTGCGCAAGCTCTGCAGCGGTCACTTCTGCGCCTTCGCCGAACTGGCTGGTCTCGAAGTTTTGGCAAAAGACGCAGCGCAGATTGCACCAGCCGAAAAAGATTGTGCCCGAGCCGTTCCAACCGCGCAGACAATCTTCTTCTCCGAAATGCGGGAACGCGCTGGCTACTCGGGCGAGCCGTCCACTCTTGCAGACGCCAATCTTGTTGTTGTAGCGATCGATCTGGCAATCGCGCGGGCAAACCTTGCACGATCGCAGCGATTCAATCGCCTGTTCGGCGCGTTCTTGAAGAGTCCCTTCCTCGAATGCCCGCACATAGGCCGGAACAAAATCTCTACGCGACAAAACGTATTGCCCACCACCGCTCAACTCGAACGGCGCCGAGTTACCAGACCGGGGAAAAATACTCATGGCCGGGTTGCAAACCCTCTGGCGGTAACGTTAGTCGCTTAATGCCAAGCGCTCAACGTCCGACGCCGATATATCGCGAGCAGGCGCTCAACACCGAATATCCGACGCGGTACCATTTGCGGTGACGGAGGGTGGAAGTGAAACTATAGTCAGCGTGATGGCGGTTAAAACCGAGAAGGAGTTAAGCGAAGCGTCGCGCGCCCTTTGGCTCAAGGCAGTGGCAGCGATCGAGCTGGGCAATTTCGGCTACGCAATTTCGCTCTTGCAAGAGATTCTCAAGCTGGCGCGACGCCTGGGGCGCTGAACGAGCAAAAGGAAGATTTCGTGGCGGCAATCGGCTGGTATCAGTACGCTGCCGACGTAACCCAAGGCGCAGACACCGGATTGGCCCGAAAGGTTTCCGATTTGAAAATCAAATGCCTCGAACGGGAGATCGCTGCGCACGAGGAATTTCTCTCGAGGCACAAAGCAGATGAAGTGCATGCGAAAAAGTCTGAGGAACTGAAGGCCGCCAAAGCCAAACGTGCAGAAATCCTCATCGACCATTCGCGGGAGCGCTTGGCGCGGAATCCAACCGATCTTCAGCTTCGATTCGAACTGGGTGAAAACCTTTTCAATGCCGGCCGTTTTCGCGAGGCCTTACCGGAGCTGCAGCGCGCACGGCAAAATCCGCATGCGCGCTTGAAAGCCATGAACCTGCTCGGCTGCTCCTATAGCGAACTTGAGATGCTTGATCTTGCAATGAAGCAACTCGAAGAAGCGTCGAAGGAAATTGTATCAATGGACGCGATGAAGAAAGAGATTGTGTATAATCTCGGCCTCGTTTACGAGCGGATGGGCGAACGGGAGAAATCGCTCGCCTGTATGAAGCAGATTTACGAAGCTGATTACGGCTACAAGGACGTGGCGCAACGAGTAGAAAGCTCCTACGAACAGAATATCCCTCACGGCTGATCCAATTTTTCGCCACTCGAAGCGCTTCGGGATCAGAATCGCCACTCTTGTCATATGGCGATTTTTATATGAATTTTGTGTCTGGAGTCGCGTCCAAGCTGATGTAAAGATGCGATTCACAACTGCCGGCTCAGCCGGTAATTATAGAAGATTATCTCAACAAGGAGCGCTAATGAAATCAAAACTTATATCACTCTCAACAATTGCAGCCACTGCGATCGCGGCCGGCAGCATCTGCTTTACCGAAACCGTCCGCGCTCAAGGTCGAGACTCAGACTCGGGGATCGGGACTAATCCCCATCTTCGCTCACAATCCATGGGGCAGACGGGATCGCCTGGAACCACCAAGATCGTGAAAATGAGCCAGAAGGACGTGAACTTCATCAAGAACGCAGGAGGCAACGGTCAGCAGGAGGTCGAGAATGGGAAGATGGCCGAGAAACAGGCAAAAAGTGCAGAGGTGAAAAACATCGCTGCGCGCCTGGTGGCTGATCATAACAGACTCAACAAGGAACTGACTGCGTTGGCCAACCGAAAAGGCGTCACTTTCAACACCAGCGGCGTCAAGGCGCAAAATCTCGGCAGTGCTGACTTCGACAGGACTTATTTGAAACTGCTCGAGGAGACCCACAAAAGAGACATTGCCGACTTCGAAAGAGCAACAAAGAGCAGCGATGACAGCGAGCTTAAAGGTTGGGCCTCGAAAAGCCTCCCGACGCTAAAGCAGCATCTGGCGATGGTTCAATCTGCCGAGAAGAAATAGGGAGTGCAATAAGCAAACGGAAAATCGGTTTTTCCGCCACGGTGGCTAATTGTAGCCGCCGCTCTATAAGCGGCGCATCGAGCGCGTCTTTATCAGATCAGTGCGGCACTTCCTACCCGCCTTCGCAAAGGCTACGTCGTGACAGGCAGGGAAGCGACTACAGCTAAGCTTCGACCGGTAATTCGACGTCCACCGGGCGCTCTTTCTTGCTTAGAGCGCGGCGAAGCTTCGAAAGCGCGATGTTTTGCAACTGTCGGATGCGCTCCCGCGTCACGCCGAATTTCTTGCCGACTTCCTCGAGCGTCTTCGGCTTCCCACCATCCAGACCAAACCGCTGGAAGATGATCTTCTTCTCGCGATCATCGAGCACGTCGAGCAAACCACCCACCTCGTTGCGCAGGTTTTTGTCGCGCAACAATTCGAACGGCGTTTGCGCATCCTCGTCACCGACGATTTCACCGAACTCCGTCGAATCATCATCACTGATCGGGGCATCCAGCGAAGC